>WNFM01342556.1_pt3 | contig 17226 bp, 18 predicted proteins | sample 5400271 | NCBI WGS metagenome assembly WNFM01 (sample SAMN13153352, study PRJNA577476) | soil metagenome | isolation source: 60 cm saprolite on Douglas fir-dominated hillslope | place: USA:California | collected 2013-09-17 | reverse complement strand
TTCAATTCGTCCACCGACGAAACGTCGGCGAGATTGAAGCCCGATTGAGCTGGAGTGAAGTTACCTTGTGCGTCGACATTATTCCCGGATGCATAGTGTAATGTTGTCAAACGATTTCCCCTGTTGGCTTGGAGCGCCCCCAACGACCTCCGCTAATGTGATTAAAATGCCGGCACCAAGTTTCGATCGAGGCGCCACGATGAACGTGTGTTTACGTTTGGGGCGGGAATCTGGCGCCCAATTGGGCGAAACAAGGGTTTGTTGTGCTGTTAATGGGCGTCCGTTTTCAGCACCGCAAAGCTATTTCGCGAATGAGTCCAATAGAATGGTCGCAGATAAGTCCGCAGTTTTTCGCAGAATCGCGCCATCAGAGATTGCATACCAAGAACGCTGCGTTCATCGGGGAACACGGGAGGCGATCAACGAGGCGCTGCCGCCGTGCCGCAAGGCCGACGGGGTGCTCGCTCCCAACTAAAATATTGAAAACAACCCCATGCAAAGTAACAGCGGATCGCCGGCGTGGATGCTTTAGCCTGCGAAAATATTTTGACACGTCGGGCAAATCAGCGGCACTATTTCATCGTCGCGCAATTTATTAGATTGCCCATGGCCCTGCCCGACGGCACTTCGGCGCGATTACAGGCCAAAAATCCCAACGGTTGAAGTTGCACCGGCTCGCGCGGCGAATGATCGCCTGCGCGTCGGCCGAACCGCGCGCGCTTAGGAGATATCGACGTGAACACGGTTCCAGACCTCAACGAGGCAACGGTCATCGCCGCAACCGGACAAAACAAGGCTGCCACATGCGAGCGTGATCGTTTCCGCGGATGCAAAGCCGGAAGCCGAGGCATGAGCGCACGCGCACGCAATACCGGGCCGATGCTGGCGAGCCTGCGTTGCGGCGCAAAAATCCGCTCCGGTGGAATGTGCCGCTCGCCCGCGGTGCGCGGCAAAAGGCGCTGCCGCATGCACGGCGGTGCGCCGGAATCCGGCGCACCGAGGGGAAACCGGAATGCGCGCAAGCACGGCTTGTTCACAAAGGTCGCAATCGCCGAGCGAAAGCGAATTCAGGCATTGTTGGTTGAGGTGCGGAAGTTGCTGCAGGAGCTGAAATGATTTGGCACGGTCGCGCCTCGCGGCCACTCATAGTATTGCAAAGACGTCCCGGCCGGGCGGTTCCTGCATTTTGCGCCACTGCGCCGGAGTGACGCCCATGTGCCCCTTGAAGGCACGCTGGAACGCCGCTTCGGATTGGTAGCCGACCTGCTCCGCTACGGCACCGGTGGAAAGCGACGATCGCTTCAATTCGTTCGCTGCGAGCATCATCCGGATCTCGGTCAGGAGGTCGCTGGCCGACCTTCCGAGCTTCTCCTGAAATTGGCGGGCGAGCGTGGCCCGTGACATGTTGCACAACCGCGCAAGCTCAGGCAGCGACCATGCCCGCGCAGGCTCGATGAAGAGGGCGGCCACCGCCGGTGCAAGGCGGGGATGGCCGGGGAGCGCAAGCAGACCACGCGGCGCGTCTTCGGTCTCGCTGGCGAGCCGCAGCACCAGCGCGAACATCGCCGTCGACAGCGCGTTCAGCATGGCGCGGCCGCCGAGGTGATCGTCCGCGGCCTCGCTCCGCATCAGCGAGACAAGGCCCGCGAGTTGCGCGGCGGTCTCCTTCTGCCCAGCCTGAGCGCCGGCGTGCACGACCAGGCGTGGCGGCAGATAGCTGCGCAAAAGCCGGTCGTGCGGCGGCGCAATTGCGAAGTGTCCACACAACAGGTCGAGCCGCTCGCCCGAACCCGGATTTTCACTGATCGTGAAGTTGAGCGACGCGCGGTTGCGGGCCGGCAGCGGTGCCGCGCTACTGCCATCGTGCATGACGTGCCGGATATTGCCGGGAAGCAGAAGGATGTCACCGGCTTTCAGCGGCATCGGCTTGCCCTTTGCCGAATCCTCCAGGATCGCGGAGCCGGCGAGCACCGCGTGATACGGGATTTCGTTCACCTCACCGGGCCCCTGTTCGATGCGCCATGGCGCGCCGTAGCTGCAGCGCAGGTCGAGCCGCCCACGCACCGGCATCATCTCGAACAGCCGGCTAAGCCAATCCATGTCGACCTCCCAAAACACTCAACGTGAGATGATGGAGCATATAATCTAGATTATACGGCATTCAAAGTATCAAGTCGCGGCCATATTGTCACTCCGCAATCGTTCACCAACCCCAACCACGGAGTGCCACCATGTCCCGTCTTTCAGTCCCCAATCTCGAATCCGACACCGGCCTGTCAGGTCAGGTCTATGCCCAGATCAAGAAGGCGATCGGCAGCGTGCCGAACACCTTCGCGGCCATCGCCGCCCACAGCCCCGCCGCCCTCAAGTCGGTCCTGTTCGCCGACGCCACGCTCGCCGCCGGCAGCCTGACCAAGCGCGATCAGGAGGTCATCAAGCTCGTCATCAGTGGCGTCGCCGGCTGCGACTACTGCGTCGCCGCCCACAACCATCTCGCCAGGCTCGCCGGCGTAAAGCCGGAAGTGCTCAAGCAGATCCGCGAGGGTCAGCCCAGCGGCGACACCAAGCGCGATGCGCTGGCCGGCTTCGTCCGCAAGCTCGCGCAGTCCAGCGGCACCGTCAGCGACGAGGATTTCGCCGCGATCAAGGCGGCGGGCTACAGCGACACCCAGCTGGTGGAGATCAGCCTGGCGTTCGCGACCACCGTCTTCACCAACGTCTTCAACCGCATCAACGACACCGAGATCGATTTCCCCGCCGTCGCGTGAAGCGACCGCGCCAGTCAGATCTTGCATGAAAGGATCACGACCATGACTACACTTGCCAACACCACCCAGAGTCCAGTTGTCCGCGCGCTGCACAAATCCGGCTTGCTGACGGAAGATCTCGACACCCACATCGTCCGCGCCGCGATGGTGATCATGTTCCTGTTCTTCGGTTACCAGAAGTGGTTTCCCTACGAGTTCGAAAGACTGGTCCCCTTCATCAGCAACGGGCCGCTGATCTGGTGGCTGTATCCGTTGTTCGGCCACGCCGGCGCCAGCTACTTTCTGGGCGTCTCGGAGTGGACGTTCGGGACCCTGCTGTTCGCCGGCTTCTGGGACAAGCGGCTCGGGATCCTCGGCGCCCTCGGCTCCACAGGCACCTTCATCGCGACCGTCACGATCATTCCGTTCATGCCTGAGGGGTGGGACATCGCGGCCGGAGGCTTTCCTGCGATGACCGGCAACGTGCCCTTCCTGATGAAGGATGTCGTTCTGCTCGCCGTCTCGCTCTATCTCCTGAGGCAGGACGTGGTTCGCGTTATCCGGTAGTGGGGACACCGATCTGCATACAACTTGGCGCATCGCCGGTAAGCGCAAAGCTTGCCGGCGATGCGCCAATTCTATTGCTGCATCTTGAGCCGCTGCCGATGCGCAGCCTGTTTCGCGCGGTTGCCGCAGATCGCCATGCTGCACCATCGGCGCGCACGGCCTCTTGTGTGGTCGGCGAACATCAGCGTGCAGGCCGGCCCCTCACATGCCTTCACGTTCGAGAAGTCTTCCTCGCAAACGAACTTTGCCAGCGCTTCCCCGATCGGCAGCAGCAGCGCCTCCGGCGACCGCCATCGGCGCATCGTTTGAAATTCCAGACCAGAGGCATGGCCGTCGTGGTGGGCCACGATTCGTCCGAACCCTTCATCGCGCTCGAGCAGCCGGTTGAGCTGATCCAACTCGCTCAGGTCTTGTGACGTGAGTGGCCGCCCTTTGTGCTGCCGAACAAACCCTCTGAACCATTCACGCAGGCCTCGCGCCTGGGCCGCGACGTTGTTGATCTCGCCTGGCTTCGCCTGTGCTCGCAGAGCTTTAAGTGTTTCGGCGGGCACGAGTTGCGCCTGCGTTAGCCAGGCCAGCAGGCCATCGCCGTCATCGATCCAGTCGATTTCGGTGTCCACCGGGGTGGCAACCGAATTGAGGAAATCCAGGCCGAGCGCGTCCGCAAGGAACATCGCGGGCGGCCGGCGGGAAGCCATTTGAGCGATCTCGCCACGCGGAACCTTGGTCATCTGTAACCCCAACCGTCTTTCGATCATAAAATAACCTCTCTGAGGCCTATTGACAAGTTACTTCTCTAAATAGTAACCTCTCTAAGTCAATTGTACAGGTTACTATTGGCCCTGAAGAGAACTGGCAAGGAGTAAGAAATGTCCCTCAATGATGTGAGCGTGGTGCTTGTCCACGGCGCCTGGGCCGACGGATCGAGTTGGAGCAAGGTGATCGGCCCCCTCCAGGCTGAAGGCGTCCGTGTTGTTGCGGCACCGCTGCCGCTAACCTCCTTGGCCGATGACGTGGCAGCGCTCGACCGCGCGCTCGAGCGCATCGATGGCCCGGTCGTGCTTGTCGGTCACGCCTATGCAGGCGCGGTGATTGCGGCGACCCGCAACGAGAAAGTCAGATCGCTGGTCTACATCGCGGCACTTGCTCCCGACGAAGGCGAGACGGTCGCCAACGTTTTCTATCGGGCCGCGCCGCATCCGCAGGCGCCGTTGCTGGCCCCTGACAAGGACGGCGTGATCTGGCTTCCCGAACACGCCTTTGCCGAGGCGTTTGCTCAGCACGCTTCCACCGAGGAGCAGGCGTTGCTGGCTGCTGTTCAGCGACCGATCGCTGCTGCCTGCATCGGCGTCGAGGTGGGCCGGCCGCTCTGGAAGGATCGTCCGAGCTGGTTCCTCGTTGCCGAGCACGACCGCATGATCGTCGCCGACGCGCAGCGTTTCATGGCGGAGCGGATGAAGGCAACGGTGCGTTCACATCCGGTCGATCATGCGCCGATCGTGACGGCGCCCGGCGTGGTCGTGGACATCATCCGCGAAGCGATGCGCGCCGCAACGGCGGTCCGCACGCCGCAGACGGCAGATCAGAGCCAATAACCTTCCCTGCCTGCCAATAGGGTTACAAACTCAGGAGACTCCCCATGACTGCCATCAAATATCGGTCCGCCGATGTGGACGGCCTGAAGATCTTTTACCGCGAGGCCGGAGCCGTCGACGCACCGGTGCTGCTCTTGCTTCATGGTTTTCCGAGCGCTGGCCACATGTTCCGGGATCTCATCCCGCTTCTCGCCGATCGCTTTCACATCATCGCGCCCGACCTGCCGGGCTTCGGCCAATCGGACATGCCGGCGCGCAGCAACTTCACCTACACGTTCGACCGCATCGCTGATGTCATCGACCGCTTTACCGAAGTGATCGGCCTGAAGCGCTTTGCGATCTACGTCTTCGACTATGGCGCGCCGACAGGTTTCCGGATCGCGGCCAAACATCCCGACCGCATCACCGCGATCATCTCGCAGAATGGCAACGCCTATGAAGAGGGACTGAGCGAGGGCTGGAATCCGATCAGGGCTTATTGGCAAGAGCCCTCGCAGGCCAATCGCGACGCGCTCCGCGCCTTCCTCGCGCCGGAAACGACGCGCTGGCAATATACCCACGGCGTGGCTGACGTGGCGAGTGTCTCTCCTGACGGCCTGTCGCTGGACAATTTCTATCTGGCGCGCCCCGGCGCCGACGAGATCCAGCTCGACCTGTTCGGCGACTACAAGGGCAACATCGCGCTCTATCCGGCCTTCCAAAACTACTTCCGCACTCATAAGCCGCCATTGCTGGCGGTGTGGGGCAAGAACGATCCGTTCTTCCTGCCGCCCGGCGCCGAGGCCTTCAAACGCGACATTCCCGGCGCGGTCGTCCGCTTCTTCGACGCCGGCCATTTCGCGCTGGAGACGCATGCCGCGGAGATCGCCGCAGCGATACGCGAATTCCTCACCGTCCACATCTGAAGACCAAGAGACATCACATGTCGAAATCTGTCGCCATCGTCACGGGCGCGAGCCAGGGCATCGGCCGTTCCACCGCCATCCGTCTCGCGCGGGACTTTTCATCTGTCGTCCTCGCCGCGCGCGACCGCCCCAATCTCGAGAACACGGCGGAGGCGGTGAAGGCGGCTGGCGCCGAACCGCTGGTCATCGATATCGACCTAGCCGAAACAGCGGCAGCGAAAAGCGTGGTCGATCAGACGCTCGAAGCCTTCGGTCGGATCGATGCACTGCTCAACATCGCCGGCGCGGTGCCGCAGGTCGACCTCTTCGAAATGACCGACGCGCAATGGGACGGCGGGCTTGCCCTCAAGCTCCACGGCGCCCGCCGGCTGACGATCGCGGCATGGCCGGCGTTGAAGGAAGCGAAAGGCGCGGTCGTGCTGATGTCCGGGAATTCGGCACTGTTCCCAAGGCGCCCTACGCGGCTGTCGGGACGATCAACGCCGCGATCGTAGCGCTCGCCAAGGCCTTTTCGGATCGCGGCATCGCCGACGGCGTCCAGGTCAATAGCGTTCTGCCCGGTCCTGTCATGACCGGCCGGCGGCGTTCCTACCTCGCGCATTGGGCGCCGCTGCACAACATGACCGTGGATGAGGCGACCGCGAAATTCCCGCAGGATGCCGGCATCGCACGCTATGGCGAGCCGGAAGAGATTGCCGAACTGATGGCTTTTTTGGTGTCGCCGGGTGCCCGCTGGATGACGGGCTCGACGTTGCGATGGATGGTGGCGAGGTCAAATCGATCTGACGGTGGATGAACCGAGCCCTCTGAGTTCAACACGAGATGCGCAACCAGTTTCGATATCGTCGCAGCGCTCAGCTCTTGAGGCGCGCCATGATGATCTCGTCGTGGAAAATACCGTCGATCAAAATCGCCTTGCGCTTGATCCCTTCTTCGACAAATCCAGCTTTGCGATAGAGCGCCGCGGCGCGTGCGTTGGTCGCAAATACACCAAGTTCGATGCGCAAATATCCAAAGGCATCCGCCGCCGCGAGCGATTCCCTCAGCAATCGCTCACCGAGCCCTTGACCACGCCATGGCGGCAGCAGTCCCATAAAGAGGTCACCCACGTGAGCCATCACCTCCCGGGTCGCGGGCGGTATGTTGCACCAGCCCACCACCTCCCCGGCGGCGATTGCGACGAACTGCGGATAACCGCTCTCGATGTTGCGACGGACGAAGGCACTGGCGCGTTCGATCGGCGGCGCCTGAAGAAGCGCCAGATCCGCGTGCTCCCGCGCCACGGCATCGAGCGCAGCATGGAAGCTCCCGATGTCCTCTTCCCTGATCTGGCGGACCTCGATCGTCATCGGTGAAGCTCCTCGCGAACCGGCCGCGAACGGAAGAACAGACTTCGCGCAGGCTAACCCATCCGGCGCGCAGGCCTCGCTGAGCCCCGCGCCTCCTCGCCGAACACGATCCCCTCATAGTCTTTGGCGGCGACGTCATTGATGGCGGCGACATATTTCGGCGTGCCGCCATTGTAAACGAAATAGCGGACCTTGCCGTGCTCATGGCCGGGGACGTTGGAGTTGTAGCCGGTGAACCACGACTTGGCTTTGCGCATCAGCATGATGGCGTACATCTTGGTGACATGGGCGGTCCAGCGCTCCTGCGCCGCCAGCGTCGGCTCGGCGCTGACATAGCCGCGGTCCCACATGTGCTGGAGCAGGTCCATGCACCAGTTGACGCCGTTCTCGATGCCGCGCGGAAAGTTCGTCGAGGCCGAACCGCTCTGCGGTCCGGTCGGCATCAGCAGGTTCGGAAAGCCGTGGACCAGCATGCCGAGGAAGGTCGACGGGCCGTCGCGCCATTTGTCGAACAGTTTCTCGCCGCCGATCCCGCTGATGTCGATATGGTCGAACGCGCCGGTGATGGCGTCGAAGCCGGTGGAGTAGACGATGATATCGAACGCGTAGTCGTGCGCGCTGGTGCGCAGGCCATTTTCGGTGACCCGCTCGATCGGCGTCTCGCTGATGTCGACGAGATGCACATTGTCTCGGTTGTAGGCCTCGAAATAGAGCGTCTCCAGCGGCACCCGCTGCACACCAAAACCGTGATCCCTCGGGATCAATTTCTCCGCGGTCACGGGATCCTTGACGCGGCGGCGGATGCGGTCGGCGATGTAGGCGGAAAACTCGGCGTTAGCCGCCTCGTCGGTGAAAATTTCGCGGAAATTGCTCAGCCAGATACCGAAGCCCGGCTCGTCGTAAAGCTTGTCCCATAGCGCCAGCCGCTCCTCGCGGGTGACTTCGTGGAAGCCGCGCCGGTCGGGCTCGTGCTCGAATCCGCCCGGGGTGCGCGCGCAGGCCGCAAAGATCTCGTCATAGCGCGCGCGGATGTCGGTCATCTCATTGTTCGAGATCGTACTGTTGTTGAGCGGCGCGCTCCAGTTCGGCCGGCGCTGGAACACGGTCAATTCGCCGACCTTGTCGGCGATCTCCCCGATGATCTGAATGGCGGTGGCGCCAGTACCGATAACAGCGACCTTCTTGCCGGTGAGGTCGACCGGTTCGTGCGGCCAGTAGAAGGTATGGAACGCGCGGCCCTTGAAACTGTCCATCCCTTCCAGCCGCGGCGACGTCGGCACCGACAGCAGGCCGATCGCCAGCACGACGAAGCGGCAGGTGAGTTCGCTGCCCTCGCCGAGCGTCAGTCGCCAAAGATTTTCCGCCTCGTCGAATGTGGCCTTCTCGACCTTGCAGTTGAACCGCATGTATTTGCGCAGGTCGAATTTGTCGGCGACGTAATTGAGGTAGCGCAGATTTTCCGGCTGGGCGGAGAAGCGTTCCTTCCAGTGCCACTCCTCGAGCAATTCCCGGGAGAACGAATAGCCGTAGGTGTAGCTTTCAGAATCGAAACGCGCGCCGGGATAGCGGTTCCAGTACCAGGTGCCGCCGAGATCGGGAGCGGCATCCAGCACCAGCGCATCGACCCCGAGGTCGGCCAGCCGCTTGATCTGGTAGATGCCCGCCACGCCGGCGCCGATCACGATGACTTCGTGATGCGACTTGGTCCCCTCGATCCCGGTCCCGGTCATGCTTCACTCCAGCTTTTTTTGGCGTCGCCGCCGCAGCGCTTTTGTGCTTCACTATAGCAATAATCCGCTCTTTGCACTTGCGTCAGGATGCCGGGATTAGGGCCTTGGAAATCAGCCGTAAAACATTGTTTGAAAGCGCAACGCTGCAGATCGGCCTGTTCGAGGCCCGTCCGCGCTCGGACGCCTGCGGCGACGTCGAACGGCAGAGCCTCAATGCGCTGGCGCTGCCGCTGAGCGGCGTATTTTCCAAGCATGACGCGCCCGGCCGCCATGTCGTCGGCACGCCGAGCCATGCGGTGTTCTTTGCCGCCGACGCGCCGTATCGCATCGGCTTCCCCGGCGGGATCGGCGATCGCGCCATTTCGCTCCGATTTGACGCAGCGCTGGCGCCTGAATGGCTGGATACGCATCGCGCAGGCGAAGCACCGGTATCGAATGGCCTGCTGCCGGCCAAGGCCATGATGTTGCGCAATCTGTTATGGACACGTCTGGACCGCGGCGAGGCCGATGATTTCGAAGCCGAAGCGCTTGGCCTCGACCTGCTGGAGATGTCGCTGAAATCAGTCCGCTGCAGCGGCCCTGCCCTGCAGTCACGGACAAATGCACGGCGGACCCGCGCGCTCGAGCGCATCAAGGAAGCGGTCGCCATGGCGCCAGCGCATAAATGGAGCGTCGCTGGCCTTGCCGAGGTCGCGCACCTCTCACCGTTTCACCTCTGCCGCACCTTCCGCGAGATGGTCGGAACCTCGATCTATGCCTACGTCCTGCACGAACGGCTGGCGCAGACGCTGGATGCCGTACTCGACTGCGGCGACGATCTCACGACTATCGCGCTCGATGCCGGGTTCAACAGCCACAGCCATTTTACGGCCCGCTTCCGCGGCTTTTTCGGCTGCACGCCGCTGGCGTTGCGGCGAACCGCGCGGACGGCGGAGATCGCCGAATTGCGCAAGATCGTGACAGCGCGCCGGCATTGACCTCGTCTAGATGGTCTCCGCAGCAACGGAGACTTGACCTGCCATGGACATCGCGACCTTCCACGCCAGCCGCCGCTTTGCCGAGGTCAAATCCGGACGCATCGCCTATGTCGAACGCGGCGGGGGAACGGCGGCGCTGTTCATCCACGGGGTGCCCCTCAACGGCTACCACTGGCGCCATGTCATCGACCGCGTACAACATCGAAGGCGCTGCATCGCCATCGACCTGATGGGGTTGGGCTATACCGAAATCGCACCTAAGCAGGACGTCTCGTTCACGGCGCAGGCGCAGATGATCGCCGAAGTGCTGGACGTCTTGGGCATCGACAAGGTCGACCTGGTCGCCAACGACTCCGGCGGCGCGATCGCGCAGATTTTCGCCGCCCATCACGCCCACCGGCTGACCTCGCTGGTGCTGACCAATTGCGACGTCCATGACGGCTGGCCACCGCCGCAGGTGCCGCTGATGGAACATTCGCGCAAGGGCACGCTGGCGCCGATCTTTCAGCCGACGCTCGACCGCCCGGATCTGATGCGCGAGCGCTATGCGCGCGGCGAATCCGCGCCGCTGTTTCGCAGCTATGCTGACCCCAGCGTCCTGACCGACGACGTGATCCGGCTCTATCTGCAGCCGCTGTTGTCGTCGCCGCAACGCATCGACGCGTTCCAGCGCTACTGGCTCGGTTTCGACAACGCGCAGACGGTCGCGATTCACGACGCGTTGAAAGCGCTGCAAGTGCCGACCCTGATCGTCTGGGGTCTCAAGGACATCTTCTTCGACAAAAAATGGGCCTATTGGCTGAAGGACACCATCCCCGGCGCCCGCCGCGTCGTGGAAGTCAAAGACGGCCGGCTGTTCTTTCCGGAAGACCGCCCGGATGAACTGACAAAACCGTTGCTGGAATTCTGGGATGAGGAATTCGGCAGATAGCCGGCCGCGTCAGGCGGCCGCGCTGGCACTGATGCTGGCGTGGAGGTGCGCGACATAGGGATCGTGTATATCAAGCGCCTCCAGTTGCGTCGCCAGTTGCACGAGGTATTCGCGGTTGGTGCCGAGAATACCCTTGCCGCTGGCGATCGTGGTCGCCGTCTCCGCGAACGGCAGTTCGCCGACATAGCTCGGATGCGCGGTGTTGGAGACAAAGGCGAGCGCGGAGATCGGCCCCTGTGGCGTCGTCATCGGCACCATCGCCGGGCAATAGCCGCCACGCAGCATCTCGCGGCGCCAAAGAATCGCCGACTCCGCATGCACGTCGTCCGCGGCGATGCGGAACGCCAGGCCGCGGCAGCATCCTTCCTGCTTTTCGAGCGACAGCATCAGCGCCGGGTAATCGCGCGAGCCGCGGCCGAGATCGATCCTGAGCGTGAAGCGGCGCTGATAACCTTCGACGTCGGCAAGCCGGACTTCGGCGAAGTGAAAACCGGGGTCCCACATCAAGGAACCGTAGGAGTAGATCCAGAGATCCTCGCCGCTTTGGTGATCGCCGAGCAGCGCCAGCCGCGACGCCTCGATCGCTTCGTCGGACAGTCGCCAGCCGGCCGGCAGGCCCGCGGCCCGGGCGCGGCTCTCCCACATCGCAAACATTTCCGGCGTCAGCCGCAGCTGCGATTGCGCGGGCTGGGTCACGCGGTCGCGCGGATCAGGCAGATGAACAAATGCGTCCGCGGTCAAGCCAGCTCCTTTGCAAGATGCTTCCGGCGTCCGTAATGTGCCATTGTTGGCGCTTCCAGCCAATTCAAACCACAGCCACCCCGGCATGACTTTAACTCACGGCAGGCCTGAGTTTAGATCATCCAAAGCCATATCGAAAGCCAACTCATGCGCGACCAGTTCTCCAACACCCAGCAGATCCGCAAACCCGCGGTGACCTCCAAAGGCGGCATCGTCGCGGCGCAATCGGGCAAGGCGGCGCAGGTCGGCGCCGAGGTGCTGGCCGCCGGCGGCGACTGCGTCGACGCGGTGATCGCGACGACATTCGCGCTCGGCGTGCTGGAGCCCTGGATGAGCGGGCTCGGCGGCGGCGGCGCGATGGTGCTCTACCGCGCGCGCGAAGACCGCTATGAAGTGATCGATTACGGCATGCGCGCGCCGCGCAGCCTGCGCGTCGAGGATTATCCGCTGACCGGCGACGGCGCCGCCTCCGACCTGTTCCCGTGGGCGCGGGTCAAAGACGACCGCAACATTCACGGCCCCGCTTCGATCGCGGTGCCCGGCGTGGTCGCCGGCATGGAGGACGCGCATCGCCGCCACGCCAAAATGCCGTGGCAGGAATTGCTGGCGCCGAGCGTAGCCCTCGCCGGCGAAGGCCTTGGCGTCGACTGGTGGACCACGCTGATGATCGCAAGCTCGGCTGCGGATTTGCGGCGCTATCCCGCAAGTGCTGCCGCCTATCTCGTCGACGGCCTGCCGCCGAACGCGCCGTGGGGCATCAAGTCCCATGTCCGCATGCCGCAGGACCGGCTCAAGGCCACGATGGCGCAATTGGCCAGCGCCGGGGCGCGCGATTTCTATGAAGGCGATCTGGCGAAGAGCCTCGCCGCCGACATTCAGGCCGCTGGCGGCGCGCTGTCGGTCGAAGACCTCGCGCCGTTCCGCGCCCACCTGCGCGAACCGCTGTCGATTCCCTATCGCGGCGGCAAAGTGTTGGCGACCCCGGAACTCACCGCCGGACCGACGCTGTCGCGTACGCTCGGTTTGCTGCAAGAGAGTCTGAAGCCCTCGCGTGGCGGACCGGATGCGGCAGCTTACGTCGCCTACGCGTCAGCGCTGCAGGCGGCCTATCGCGAACGCCTGAAGGACATGGGCGACGCCGACGGCCGCCGCGCGCTCGGCGCCGAAGCGCTGGCGCCGGCGTGCACCACGCATTTCTCGGCGGTCGACCGCGACGGCAACATGGCGGCAGTGACGCAAACCCTGCTGTCGACCTTCGGCTCGAAGTTCGTTTCGCCGCAGACCGGCGTCACCATGAACAACGGCATCATGTGGTTCGATCCGACGCCGGGCACGCCGAACTCGTTGGCGCCGGGCAAGCGCTGCCTGACCAACTACACGCCGGTACTCGCCCAGGCCGCCGACGGCAGGCGTGCGGCGATCGGCGCCTCCGGCGGCCGCAGAATCCTGCCGGCGGCGGCGCAGCTTCTGTCTTTCGTGATGGATTACGGCATGGATCTCGATACCGCGATCCATGCGCCGCGCATCGACGCCAGCGAGGGTGCGGTCGTGATCGGCGACATCCGCCTGCCGGCACCGGTCCGCAAGGAGCTCGGCGCGCGTTTCGACTATGAGGAAGCGCGGATCCAGACCCTGCCGATGAAGTTCGCCTGCCCGAGCGTGGTGCTGCGCGACGGCGTCACCAACAGCGGCGCCACCGAGCCGTTCCAGCCCTGGAGCGAAGCGGTGGCGGAAGGGTGAGCTACAGCCCCAGCCGGTCCCTCACCCGCCCGGCCAGCACCGCGGCGGTGACGCCGACCGGCCAGAACGCATGCATCGCCATCGGCTTGATGCCGGTAACGGGCATGTCGATCGCGACATCGTTGCCACCGGCGAGGCGGCGCGCCAGTTGCTGCCCCATTGCGGTCGAGAGCGCGACGCCGCGACCGTTGCAGCCGAGCGAGATCAGAAGATTTTCGGCCGGCTCGTGAACGTGGGGATAATGATCCGGCGTGATCGCAAGCCGGCTGTTCCAGCCGTGTGTCCAGCTCATGCCCTTCAGCCGCGGCCAGAGCCGTTCGGCGTAGCGGATGAGATAGGCGACGTCGGAAGGCTTGCTGATCCAGTGCATTGGCCCGCGCCCGCCCATCAAGAGGCGATTGCGCTGATCGATGCGGTAATAGACCGTGATGTGGCCGCTCTCGTACAGCACCGAGCGCGTCGGCATGATCTCGCGCGCGACCTCGTCGGACAAGGGCGCGGTGGCCGCGATCGAAGAGAATACCGGCACGATGGTGCGGCGCAGGCCAGGCCACAGGTCGTCACTGAATCCATTGGTCGCCAGCAGCACCTTGTCGGCCCGCACAATCGCGCGCGGCGTCTCGATGCGCCAACGCGCGCCCTCGCGTGACAGCGACAGCGCCGGGGTTTCGCCATGAACCGCCGCGCCCGCCGCGATCGCGGCGCGCGCCAGGCCACGCACATAACTGAGCGGATGCAAATCGCCGCCGCGGCCGTCGAACATCGCGCAGAGATAGCGATCGTTTCCGGTCATCTCCCGCAATGGATTGCGGTCGAGCAGCGTCACGGGCATGCCGCGCCGGATGCACTGCGCAGCGGTCTTCTCGATCGCCGCGGCGCTGGCGGCGTTGTAGGCCGCGCGTAGCGTGCCGTTCTGCCGTGCTTCGCACGGAATCTGGTAGCGGCGGATCAGGTCGAGCGTGAAGTTCGTGGTGCCATAGGCAAAGGCGATCATCCGGCCGCCAAGCTCGGGGCCGAAATCGGCTTCGATCTGATCGGGATCGTGCTTGAGGCCGGGATTGATCTGGCCGCCATTGTTGCCCGACGCGCCCCACCCCGGCTCCTGGGCTTCCAGCACCAGCGCCTCGACGCCCTGCTCGGCCAGATGCAGCGCCGTGGACAGCCCGGTAAAGCCGCCGCCGATGATCGCGACCGCAACGTTCCTGTCCGCTTCGAGCCGCGGTGTTGGCATCGGCGCGACCGCCGTATCGGCATAGAGACTGGGCGGAAGCGGCAATCGGGCGGAAGCGTTCATGACTGACAATCGTGATGATCAGAGCGGATGCAGCACGCGCCGCAAAAAATCTTGCGTGCGCGCATGCTGGGGTTGATTGAGAACCGACTTCGCCGGTCCCTGTTCGACGATCACGCCGCCGTCGATGAACAGCACGCGATCGGCGACGTCCTTGGCAAAGGCCATCTCGTGGGTCACGACGACCATGGTCATGCCGTCGTCGGCGAGCTTGCGCATCACGCCCAGAACGTCGCCGACCAGTTCGGGATCGAGCGCCGAGGTCGGTTCGTCGAACAGGATCGCCTTCGGCTGCATCGCCAGCGCCCGCGCGATCGCGACGCGCTGCTGCTGGCCGCCGGACAGTTGCGGCGGATAGCTTTCGGCCTTTTCGGCAAGCCCGACCTGCGCGAGCAGCGCGCGGCCGCGCTCCAGGGATTCGGCGCGCGGCTCCTTCTTCACATAGACCGGCCCCTCGATGACGTTTTCCAGCGCGGTCCGGTGCGGAAACAGGTTGAAGCGCTGGAACACCATCGATACCCGGGTGCGGATCGTGACGATCGATGGCGCGTTGCGCTCGACCTTCGTCCCTTCGACCCGGATATCGCCGCTGTCGTAGCCTTCCAGTCCGTTGATGCAGCGCAAGATGGTGGATTTGCCAGAGCCCGACGGGCCGATGATGCAGACCACTTCGCCCTTGTCGACCGAAGCGGTGATGCCTTTCAGCACCTCGGTCTTGCCAAAACTCTTGTGGACATCGGTAAGCTCGATCATTTCCGGCCTGCGCGTTTCTCGAGATGACGCACCAGAAGGATCAGCGGAATGCTCATGGTCAGATACATCAGGGCCACAAGCGTGAACACGCTGGTGTTCTTGAAGGTCGAGGACGCGATCAGCTTGCCCTGCAGCGCCAGCTCGGCGACCGTGATGGTCGAGGCCTGCGAGGAATCCTTCAGCAGCATGATCATGATGTTGCCGTAGGGCGGCAGCACGATCTTGACCGCCTGCGGCAGCACCACGCGGCGCATCGTCGGCCACCAACCCATGCCGATCGCCTGCGCCGCCTCAATCTGTCCCTTATCGATCGCCTCGATGCCGGCGCGAAAATTCTCGGCCTGATAGGCCGAATAGGCGATGCCGAGCCCGAGGATCGCCGCCTGCAACGCGGTCATCGTGACCCCGAACTCGGGCATCACGAAGTAGAGATAGAACAAGAGCACGATGATCGGAATGCCGCGGATCACGTTGATCACGCCGCCGCTGAGCCCCGTGAGAATGCCGATCCCCGATACGCGCATCAGCGCCCAGACCAAACCGAGCACGGTCGACAACAACAGCGAACCGAGGGTGACAATGATCGTCAGCGCCACGCCGCCCAGGAGGATCGGCATGAACTCGACGGTGTCACGCCAGAAAGCCTGCATCAGGAAGCCTGCGCCTTCAGGCCCCATTTATCGAGGATCTTGTCGACGGTCCCATTCGCCTTCAGCTTCGCCAGCGAGGCGTTGATCTTGCCGAGCAGTTCCGTATCGCCCTTGCGGACGCCGATGCCGACCGATCCAAGGGTCGCCGGCTTGTAGGTCTCGACGATGCGGACCTCGGGAAATCCGCCTTGTTTGAGATTATAGGCGAGAATCGGATAATCGCCGAAGCCGGCCTTGAGACGGCCGGCATTCACGTCGCGCAAGATGTCGGGAATGGTGTCGTAGGCCTTGACCTCGCTGAACAGCCCCGTCTTCTTCAACGCATCGACAAAGGCTGTGCCGACCTGCGCGCCGACCACTTCGCCTTTCAGATCCTCCTGCGTGGTGTAGACCTTGGTATCGGTCTTCGGCACCAGCAGGCCTTCGCCATAGGTATAGAAGGGTTCGGAGAAATCGATCACTTCCTTGCGCGCCGCCGTGACGAACATCGCCGCCGAGATGATGTCGATCTTGTTGGAGGTGAGCGACGCGATCAGGGTCGAGAACTGCATCGGCTCGATCTGGACCTGGAAGCCAGCGTCCTTGCCGATCTCGGTAATGAGATCGACCATGATGCCTTGAATGCTGTTGGTCTTGGTGTCGAGGAAGGTGAAGGGAATCCCGGTCGGGGTCGAGCCCACCTTCAGCACCTGCTGCGCGGATGCCGGCAGGGCGGCGGCAAGGGCAAGGGCCGCAACGGCGGCCTGAACGAGACGCTTGAAGGGCATCGCTTCACCTCCTGGGTTGGCGACCGAGCGGGTCGCCCGCCGGGCTTCGACCAGAAGAGTTGCGGGCGAAGCCGTTTCGGCCTATTTTCACCAATATGAAATTGTGGTCACAGTTCGCAGAGCTTTGCAAGCGGTTTTCATGCACATGAAGGAAAGCGGTTTGACGTGAGCGGTGGCAAGATGATCAACAAACCGGCGCCGAACGCCAGAAGAAAGGCGAAGCCGGCGAAAAAGGCCAGGCCGGCCGTCCGCGCGGCGGAGCCTGCCATGGATCTGGCGGTCGGCCGCCGCATTCGCGATCTGCGCCGCGTGAACGAATTTTCGCTCGAGACCGTCGCGGCGCGGACCGATCTGTCGATCGGCTTCATCAGCCAGATCGAGCGCGGACTATCCTCCCCTTCCCTGCGCGTGCTGGCAACGCTCGCCGATGTGCTCGGCGTCGGGATCGCGGCCCTGTTCGGCAGCACGTCGAACGGCAACGGC
>WNFM01342429.1_pt1 | contig 17230 bp, 9 predicted proteins | sample 5400271 | NCBI WGS metagenome assembly WNFM01 (sample SAMN13153352, study PRJNA577476) | soil metagenome | isolation source: 60 cm saprolite on Douglas fir-dominated hillslope | place: USA:California | collected 2013-09-17 | reverse complement strand
GTTTGGCTCGATGATGGTCAACTTCACGCCGCAAGCGGATTTTGTAAAGGTCAACGCAACTTACAAGTAGTCCGCGCGGCAAGCGGCCACGTCGCGGGCATCAGCCCGCTATACGCATCGAGTAACGACAGGAGTGCTTCATGAGCAAGACCGCAATGACCTCGCCTGAACTCGCGCCGCCAGTCGGCCCGTTCTCCCACGCGATCGAAGTAGGTGGTTTCCTCTACATCAGCGGGCAAGTCGGCCAGGACTGTGAAGTCCCGGATCTAAGGTGACATTCTGGCTCCCTCCCTAACTCAGGAGAGAGCCCATGACAAAGAACGAACAGAACCGAGTCGTTGCCTGGCGCTTGAAGATCCTGCGACAGGCCGACGACTACCCAGGGGCGTAGCTCAGACCTGCCGGCACTTCGGCCTCTCTGGCAAAACCTTCTATAAATGGCGAGCCAGGCACAAGACTCACGGGGAAGCCGGGCTCTGCGACAGGCCCCGGATTCCCTTTCACTCACCCGGAATCACGCCGCGCCCGGTTATCTCCAAGATCCTGTATTTGCGAGAACGTTATCGATTTGGCCCAGCTCGGGTCACCAGCTATCTGCACCGCTTCCACAGCATGGACGTGGCCCGGTCTACGGTACACCGCATCCTGATCCGTTATGGGATGAACCGGTCACCGGTCAATCAGAAGCGTCGATCCACGGGCCGTCCCTGGCATCGATACGAGAAGCCGCAGCCTGGGCACCGCTTGCAGGTCGACGTGAAATTCCTGGAAAGAGTCGCTGGCTCCAGGAAACGCCTCTATCAGTTCACGGCTATCGACGATTGCACGCGCATCCGTGTGCTCAAGATCTACGACGTCTGCAACCAGAAGTCAGCCATCAGCTTCGTGGATGAGGTCGTCCGCAGACTTCCCTTCAGAGTGCTCGTAATCCAGACGGACAACGGCGCTGAGTTCCAGTCCAACTTCCACTGGCATCTGGAGGAGCACGACATCCGCCCCGTCTACATCCGACTAAAAACACTCCGCCTGAACGGTAAGGTCGAACGTTCACATCGCGTCGACGAACAGGAGTTTTACCAGCTGCTCGACAAGGACGGAATCGCGGACGACATCCACTTGTGTAACGACAAGCTTCAGGACTGGGAGGACTATTACAATTACCACCGGTCCCACGGAGCCACCGACGGACAGACCCCGTACGAGCGGCTTCTGGAAAGGAAAACCTCTGCCAGCGTGTCACCGAAGTCCTGAGACCTTACAAACACTTGCGCGCGCCGCGCTCCCAGGAGTTGCCACTGGCTGCTCGTTGCCGGGATGTTCACTCTCCAGTAAATCAGCCCACGGCTGTCATCGTGGTCGCATACCGGGCACGATGCAGGGTGCAAAGCGCCAGAATTGTCAACGCCAGCCAATCAATTGACCCGCCGCCACCGCCGCCACCGCCGCCACTACCCGAGCCGCCGCCACCGCTTCCGCCGCCTCCGCCACCTGAGCCGCTATTTAGGGCGAACTCCGCTCCCACGTTCGTGTCAGCGGTAACCAAGACATCACATGAGGATAGTGATCCACTGCATGCGCCCGACCATCCGGAGAATGTGCTGCCAGTGGCGGGGACTTCCGTCAGTGTGAGGATGGCGCCGGGGTCAACCGGATCCGAGCAATCCGGCGCGCAACTGAGCAAGCCGTTGCTGGCGGTTACCGTTCCCTTGCCCAGACCTGAGAGTGTTACGTTGAGGCGTGGTTTGGGGCGGAATGTTACCGACATAGTCTTGGAGCTGTCGATGTACAGGTTGCAGATATTGCCGGACCCAGCGCAGTCCCCACTCCAGCTGTCGACGTAAGTGTCGGCTGCAGGTATGGCCTGCAGTGTGGCGAGCGACCCAGGATCCCACGGCAACGTGCAGGAGGAGGCGCAATCGAAGTATCGGCCGTCCGTTGTCGAAAATCGCACGCTGCCTGTGCCGTCAATCGTCAGCGCCAATGTGGGCTTCAACGCCAGCGCAACGACTTCAGTCGTGTCGGCGTTCATTGTCACGTCGCACGTCAGCTGGTAATTCAGGCAGCCCGGAATCCCCCAGTCCACGATATAGGTATCGTCAGCGAGGATTGCCGTGAGCGTCGCCACTGTGCCAGGCGCGAAATCGGCCCTGCATACCGCACCGCAGTCCAGTCCTGCTGGACTCGAGGTGATGTTGGCGGTACCGCTGCCGGTGTACGTAACCTTCAATTGCCAGCGATCGACGAATGTTGCCTGCAGCGAATGCGCACCATTGACGATGACTGCGCACGTGGTCGACAGGTCCATGCACGCTCCAGACCAACCGGCGAAGGCGCTGCCGGGAGCCGGTGCGGCAGTCAGGATGACCGTGGTTCGAGCCGGGAACTGGACGTTGCAGTTGCCGGGGCATGCCAGGCCGCCTGGCGCTGAAGTTACCGTGCCCGTGCCGCTACCCGTAAGCGTAACGGCAATCCGGCTGGCGAAATCGGCCGCTACCGCCGTGTAGCGATTCACGGCGACCGTGCACGTACTTCCCTGCCCGGCGCAGGGGCCAAGCCAATTGCTGAATGAAGCGCCAGGCATCGCGGTTGCGGTCAGTGTAACCCTGGATCCCTTGGCGTATTTGTAAATGCACGTGGCACCGCAGTTGATGGCCCCGTCGGACGATCCGATGGTGCCTGCCCCATGTGCCTGTGCCGTGAGGAAGGCCTGGCCGGCGAGATTCTTGCCAATTTCGTAATAGCCGCGGTGCTCCGGTCCGCCCATGTATTGACCCCATTCGACGGCGCCATAGGGGCCAGTACCGTGGAGGTCATACACGAATATGCTGTCACGCGCGCCCCAGTCCGGCGAGGCATTGACGATCAGCTCATTGCGGCCGTCGCCGTCCAGATCCGCAATGGCTGGAGTCGTGCCCCAGACGATGGATTTCAGTGCCTTTGGAAAATTGGCGAGCGGCGTGCCATCATGCGCAAAGGCGTGGATCAATCCCGCGCGGGGGTTGCCGGCATTGATATAGGTGGCCGACAGCAGCACAACATCGGGCTTGCCATCGCCGTCGATGTCACCGATCGCAACCGGACCGGCGATCGCACCGGAATCTATGGCTACTGGCCAGCCCGGCACGGCAGAACCGTCTCCCTTCCAGGCATAGACGTGCGTGCCCGTCGCAGTGACGATTTCCGGGATGCCGTCGCCGTCCAGGTCGCCGAGCGCCACCATGGAATTGGTTTCAGGTTCGGTGGTGGGCAACGTTCGTAGCAGGGCGCCGGTGTTGCTGAGGATATTGACGTTGAGATAGCCGGCGCTGCCCGACCAGGGCGTGGCTGCAACGATGATCTTGGGCGTCCCATCGCCGGTTACGTCGCCGATGACCGGGTAGATGCGGACGCCGGAACTTGCATCAGGGGTCGGGACCGGAAAGCCCGCAAGCAGTCCAATGGCGTTGGACGCGTAGATGTTGGTCAAGTCCGCGTCAATCAGATCGGGCATTCCGTCAGCGTCGAGATCGGCAACTGCGGTTGGCCCCGTATTGCCAGAACCATTTGGCGAGATCACCGGGATATCCATCAGCTGATTGACCAGCGATCCATCGGCGTGACGAGCGGGGTAGCCGATGACTTCATCGGTACCGTCACCGTCCAGGTCTACCGTTGGAGCGGGATACCAGACATTATTCGTGACTTGCGGCCAGCCGGGCAGCGGCGCACCAGCGCCCGAAAACAGCTGCAGGCCCGTGAAGCTGAACGCCGATGCGGCTACCTCGGCACTGGCCGGGTTGCCGTCAAACTCGCCCAGCGACATCTCGGCTATATCGCCCATGTACACCGGCCAGCCGGGCACGGGACTGCCGTCGCCTTTCCAGGCGTACATCGGCCCGTAGTTGACGCCCGGCGCCAGTATTTCGGGTTTCGAGTCGCCGTCAATGTTGCCGACAACCAAAGATGTGTTCGCAGCGCCCACGATGCCGTTGTAATCAGGATACTGGGTCATCCTGAGCGGGAAGCCTGCCCTGAGCGACGGGTCGACTTCGACCGTAATGCTATCGGCCGCGCGGCCCGGAAAGGTCAGCGTGTACGTGCCGGCGGCCGGCGCCGTCCAGGTCGAGGTGTAGATGCCGTCGCCCGCCACCTCGTCGTTGCCAGCGCCGTCGTCCGTCAGGGTCACGGAAGTGCTCCCGGGCTCAACATCGACGACCACATTGCCGTTCGGACCGGAACAATTGATGTTGATGGCCTCCAGCGCGATTGTTCCGCCGATCGCCAGCGTGATCGGTTCGAAATTCGCCGGCCGCATTCGTGCCTGCACCACGGAGTTGCTGCAGCTGAGGGCCTTCGCCGCGTTGAGGCGACCGCCGGTCACGGTCGGAATGCTGTACTGTGATGGGGGCACCGTGCCGGCAAGCGTGAGATTCTTCAGGGCACGCCAGTCACGTGTTGAATCCTGCGCCTTGAGCAAGGCTACGACGCCGGTGACGAACGGAGTTGCCATCGACGTGCCGTCGAAGGTGTCATAGCTATTGTTGAGCACGGTGCTGTAAATGTATTCGCCCGGCGCTCCGAGATGAACGGTGCCCTGTCCGAAATTCGAGAATATGGACAGCGAGTCATAGGTCGCAGCAACGCAGATGATGTTGGAGAGATCGAATGAACAGGGGTACGTAGGCAACTGATCATTGTCCACGCTGTCGTTTCCGGCTGCCGCTATGAACAGGATGCCGCGCTGGCGCTGTGCGACGATCGCATTCCTGAGCGCCTGTGAATAGTCGCCCCCGCCCCATGAATTGTTGGTCGCGACGATGTTCACGCCACGGTCCTTCATTGCGGCTACGTAGTCCAGGCAGGTGATCGCATCCGCAGTCGTGCCGCTGCCGCTCGAGTCAAGGAACTTGCACGGCATGATGGAGACGTTCCAGTTGACGCCCGCCACGCCGATCGCGTTGTTGCCCGTCGCACCGATGATTCCTGCCACATGTGTGCCATGAAAGTAGTCATCCATCGGATCGCCGCTACCGGTGATCGCATTGATGCCGTGGCAGTCATTGACATAGCCGTTGCCGTCGTGATCCACGCCGTCCGCAACGCACTCGGTCGCATTGACAAAGATATTGTCGATGAGGTCTTCGTGCAAATAGTCGACGCCCGTGTCAATGACCGCGACGACCACATCCTTGCTGCCGGTCGTTGTGTCCCAGGCGGTGACAGCACCGATGTCGGGGTTTGTCGTCACCGTGCCGCCGTTCTGTCCGACATTCTGCAGCGCCCACTGCAGCGAAAAGGAAGGATCGTTCGGGACCGCTGCGGCATGGACTACGTAGTTCGGTTCGACAAACTCGACGTCTTGCTGGCGGGCAAGATTCTGGGCGGCGGTGGCCGGCACAACTCCCGTCATGGCCTTGACTAGATGGAGGCCTGGCACCGATTTGAAGCTCGCCTTGATCCGGAAGGCTGCGGCCTGAATTGTGTTAGCCGCGTAAGTCCGGCTCGCGGGGATGCGGAACTTGACCAGATACTCGCCAGGCACCGCTGCCGGGCGCCGAGGGCCTGGAACGCCTCCGGCGAGTCTGGAGGTGTGTAGCGGGAAGGCGTTTACCGCAGCGGCGGCTGGGACGGTACGGGATGAAGCGGGTCGGTCGCCCTCTGAGCATGCCGCGAGCGCAGCCGCGCAGAGCAGCGCCAGCACTCCGTTTACGGGTAGCGACCGCATGCCCACGCCTCCCTGCGGCCAGTATACGCGCCCGAACGGCCGCTTGCGGTTGCCCTGAATTTACCGGCATCGGCGCCCGCCGCTGGACCGTAGACCTCCACTTGGCAGGCTACTCCCGGCTGGACGTACGATGCCAATGCCAACCGACTGACGCCGACGGGAACGGGATCGGGCATCTACACGATCTCGTGCACCAGCAACCGCCTGAGCTCGATCGCAGGCACACCCGCCAGAACCTAGACCTACGACAATGCCGGCAATGCCCTTACGTTCGGTACGGTCACCAACACGTACTACAACAACGGAAGGACAAAGACCGCCAAGCTGGGCTCTTCCACGGCTGGAGTGCCCAGGATTTGGTGGGCACCCTGCCAAAAACTAACGTAAGGGAAGTTCGCTTCGGGTCGATGTCCGTCGGTGACGAGCGTCGTCCGCGCAACCAAAACGCAACCAACCCCACCCAGCCCCGGCCAACTTGGTCCAAGTTGCCGCTCAGGAAATTCAGTGTCTTAGGGCTTCTTAGGTTGGGGCAGGTTGGTCTCCGGCGCACCTGAAAATCCGCGTGTCGGTGGTTCAATTCCACCCTTGGCCACCATCTGTTGAGTTCCCGTCAATGCGGCTGTTTTGGCAGCCGTGTCGCCTTGCGGGTCCAGTGGCCAGTGGGGATCTCCCAAAGCGGAGAGCGAACGGGTCTATAGGATCCCTTATTCAAGATTGAGGCACGAATGACTCGACGTCATTGTCCATTGGCGGCTCGCTCGCATCAGCACTATGTCACATAACGCGCATTGGTCTTTGAAGGCTGCGTGTACTATTCTGCCTCCCAGGTGCTGCCGAAGTTCCAAAAGAGCCAGAAGCATTCGTCTGTCAGCGCTTCAAGGGGAGTGGGCGAATGATTTGGACCAAATTTCCGTCGGTCGTGGTGATGGCTGTCGCATTACTATTGCTCGCAGGATGTGGGGGTGGCAGCGGAAGCAGCGACAGTGGCGGCTCGCAAGGTGTCTTCTCGCTGAATGCGTCCACGCTGACTCTGGATGCAGCCGGATATCTTGTTCCAGCCCCGACGGGGACCCTTTCTGGAACAGTATCCGGATTGGCGGGAAAACGGCTCTTTATCAAGATCGTGGTGACCGGTCAGGCAGTGGCGCGAGTCGATGATTTCACTTTTCAGAACGCCAGCAGCGGCAGTTCTGGAACGGCCGTGGTGACTGCGACCGATCCCACGTTGCTGGGAGCCGGGAGCTACCAGGGTACGATTACCGTTTACGCATGTACATCGGACATTAGCTGCCAAACGGGGCAACTCGCGGGCAGTCCCGCCACCGTTAACGTCACGTACAATATTACCGGCATCAAACCTTCGCAGAGTGCGTTGAATTACGCGATCACGAACGCCTCTTCCACACTGGATGACAAGATATCGCTGTCAGTCGCCGGATTTCCAGACCAGGCCTGGACCGCAGCAATCGATATTCCCTACCAGATTCCTCCCTATAGTCCCTGGCTCAAATTGTCCGCGACCACCGGCGACACCAGTGCAGCTACGCCGCTGGATGTATCGCTGGACGAATCAGCCGGACCCCTTCCGAATGATATCTACAAAGTCCAAGTTACGCTGACTCCCACGAACGGCAATGCGGTAATGCTGCCGGTCATAGCCACGATCGACCGCACAGAGCTGGACTTTGTGTCGCCCCATGGCGTCCCTCCCAATGAGTCAGCTGAGGCGGTTATCCACGGCGCGCATTTTGACGCCAATGCGATTACCGGGGTCAGCTTCGGCGGAATTAGTGCCACCAGCTATTCGGTGGTGAGCGCCAATGAAATACGCGCGACTTACCCCTCTCTGGGTCCCGGTTCGTACACGGTCACACTGGCAGGTGCTGCGAGCACGGCCGCTACCCTCGCCAAGCTTGAGGTGGTCTCAGCGCCTCACTATTCACCACAATCCGTGCCGCTCACGTTCCTGGGATTTTTTGCCATCACCGATCCGCATGCGCTTATATTCGACGCCGTAAACCAGCGTCTCGTCGTCGCCGGCACGTTGTCTTTACTTGCCGGTCAGGCCAATGGCGATCAGGTCTATGCATATCAATATTCGGGTAGTGGTACCTGGCCGTCAGTGGCTGAAGTGTTATCGGGTTCGGCCATCTACGACGTCGCGCTTTCAGCCGACGGTGAATGGATGCAAATCTCCTATGTGGATTCCGGCGGCTCGGGCACCGTAGTCAACAGCGGGCTGAGTGGTGGCGGGTTTGGGGCGCATGTCGCGTTGACGACCGCCACCACCTATGTGAAAAAATTTGCCGTCGCCAGTGATGGCAAGCTGGTCATGATCAGCGCTGAAGCGGCGGGTGGCGCATTTCGCCCGGCATGGACGCAGCCGACGCGTCCTACCTACAGCCAGCGCTCCCTTGAAGCACCTCCCATTCTGCAACTCAGCGTATCCGGAGTCTCCGATCCCAATCTTTTCTATGACGGTTCGGTCGGTGCCAGTCTGGACGGCTCCAGGGTATTGCTTGCCAGTTCGACCAGCTCGCCCGGTACCACGGATATCTTTTCCTATGAACCGCGTACTGGCCAGCTCCTGGATACTGGCAAGGCTCTAAAGGCCGATTCCATACAAATGGATCGCACGGGCAGCCGAATTTTGCTCAGTCATATGGATCTCTATGATGGCTCATTCAACCTGATAGGCAATCTTCCTGCCGCCACACTAGTTGCAGCGCTGTCCCCGGATGGCGCGCATGTATTTGTGTACCAGAGCGACCAGCACATCAAGAAATTCAATGCCACTACATTGGCGCAAGAAGCTGACTGGGTTGCCGTGGCTTCGGCAGGAAACCCGCAAGGGCATCTGTTCATGACCTGCAGTCCCGACGGAGGAAATCTCTTTATCGTAGGCAGCGACGCATTAGTTGTAGAACTGGTTCAATAAATGAAGCGGCCAATTTTTGGGGATTCGTCTGCGAACCACAGGCTCGGGTCGTAGCAGCCGGCCTCGTACGCCTTGATTTCCCAGTGCGACACGTCGAGTCGGTCAAGGAAATCGCCCTGCATCCACTCGCATAATTTGCGCACATCGTGACCGTAACCACGACAGCTCTGACGCATCGCGACGAAACTGCGACGAACCCAAACTGACTTTGCCGCAGCAGTGCCGTGGTGAGGCTGGGATAAGGGTTGGCAAGCGCTGCAAGCTGTTGATTGATAAATTGCTCAGACCTATCTCTGGCGGCTGAAAATCCGCGTGTCGGTGGTTCAATTCCACCCCTGGCCACCATCTACGGAGCCCAGTGAATTTGCCCGTGCAGCGCGGGACCGCCGCCCTCGCAGTGCTGCTCAAAGCGCAGATCGATCGCAGTCAGTGTTGATCCGGAATAGGTCACGCCATCTACGACGAACCAGCCGGTCAGCGTATTGCAGCCGCGGCCTTCGCCGTACCAGGTAAGGCCCCCCTTAACAGGGTTATTGAACGGATATCGTTCAAGGTCACCGTAGTAGCCGGGCTCGAGCTGGCTCAGAATATTCATGCCCTGGAAATTTCCGACCCAGCCTCCGGCACCGCCAATCGACACGTCAAGTCTGGCTCCCGTTGCGCCTACGGTTATGGGAGTGTCTGACGGCGCGTAAAGGTAGCTGGTTCCTTGACCAACGTAGTCACCTGCGTCGCTTGTCAGATAGACGTAACTGCCCGTTGCCGGCGTGGTGCCCGCCGCTGGTTGCCACAGGCCGGCGGGCGGTGGCACGACCGGGCCAGGCGGCGATGTCGTGTCCACCGCATTCCAGTGAATCTTGCCGTGCAGGGCGGGCGCACCGCCTTCGCAATGTTGCTCGAAGCGAATATCGATCGCCGTCATCGTTGAACCGGTGTAAGTCACGCTGTCCACGACGAACCAACCCGTCAGCGTATTGCAGCCGCGGCCATCGCCGTCCCAGCTGAGTCCGCCCGTGACGGGGTTGTTAAAAGGAAAGCGTTCCAGATTGCCGTAGTAGCCAATTACAAGCTGGCTCAGCGAGTTCATAGCCTTGAAATCTCCCGACCACTGCTTATCACCAGTGACGGACACTGATAGGTCTCCGCCGGCCTCAACAAAATTGAACACTGCGGAGGCATTGGTATACAGGTAGATCGCACCCAATCCGATGTAGTCGCCTGGCTGGCTCTCGAGATAGACGTAATTGCCCGTCGCCGGCGTCGAGCCGGCTGTCGGTTGCCACAGCCCGGCTGGAGGCGGCACGACCGGTCCCGGCGGCGATGTCATATCTGTAGGGTCTAAGTGGATCTTCCCATGCAGGGCAGCTGTGCCACCTTCGCAGTGCTGCTCGAATCGCAAGTCGATTGCCGTTACCGTTGAGCCGGAGTACGTCACGCTGTCCACCACGAACCAGCCGCTCAGCGTATTGCAGCCGCGGCCTTCGCCAGACCAGCTGAGTCCGCCCTTGACCGGATTATTGAATGGATAGCGTTCCAGATTGCCGTAGTAACCGACCGCGAGTTGGTTAAGGGAGCTCATGGCCTGAAAGTTACCGCTCCACTGCTCGTTGCCATTGACCGAAACCGACAGATTTCCCGCGGCTTCGCTGACCGCGATCATGGCAGTGGCATTGGTATACAGATAGTCCGCACCAGATCCTATGTAATCGCCTGCTTCACTCTCGAGGTAGACGTAGCTGCCAGTCGCCGGGGTAGTGCCGGGCGCCGGTTGCCATAGATTGACAGGCGGCGGCACGACCGGGCCCGGCGGCGACGTGGTGTCGCTGGCAATCCAGTAGATCTCACCATGCAACGCGAACGAACCACCTTCGCAATACTGGACGAACTGCAAGTCGATCTCAGAAAGCGAGTTTCCTGTGTAGGTGACCTTGGTGATGGTGAACGACCCGGTCAGCGTATTGCAGCCGCGGCCCTCGCCGGACCAACTCAATCCGCCCACAGTCGGATCATGAAAAGGAAAGCGAGTGAGGTTGCCGTACGTGCCAGTCTCTAGTTTCGTATAGCTATTGGGTAGCTGGAAGTCACCTTGCCAAGATTGGTCGCCCCTGATGTTTACGTTGAGGTGACCACCTTGAGCGGTCACTGTCATCAGTGCATTGGACTGTGAGTACGAATAGCTGAGGCCCTGACCGATATAGTCGCCCAGATCGCTAACCAAGTTGACGAAACTGGCCGGCGGAGGCGGTGGAGGCGGTGGAGGCGGCGAAGATGTCTCACTTCCGCCTCCGCCACAGGCTGCTGCAAGCGCGAAACACAGCAGCACAGGTACGACGCGAATTCGGCGAACAAACTGCCAGTACCGCGCTCTTGAATTGTCTGAATTGGGAATCACATTTCGCGCATCGAAAAGCGGCTGGGTCGAAAAGACCAATCTGTGGAAGAGACTACCACGACGTGATTCACCCTCGGTCCGCCGCGGAAGGTCCATCGTGCTGCCATGGCGCAGGGGTGTGGACACGGCAGGGACGTCGACGTCACAAGTTATTGATCTGCTTACCTTCGACCCCTTGCATACGGCTGCCATCTGTGTAGTCCCAAGACTAAGGTGACATTCTGGCTCGTTGCTTGATCTGGGAGAGAGCCCATGACCAAGACTGAACGGAACCGAGTGGTTGCCTGGCGTTTGAAGCTATTGCGGCAAGCCAGCGATCTTCCCCGGAGCGTCGCTCAGACCTGCCGCCGTTTCGGCCTTTCCCGCAAGACCCTGTACAAATGGAGAGCTCGGCACAAGAGTCACGGTGAGGCCGGCCTATGTGACCAACCGAGAGTCCCGCACCACTTCCCACGGGCAACGCCTCGCGCGGTGGTCTCCAAAGTCCTGAATCTGCGGGAGCGCTATCGCTTCGGTCCAAGCTGGATTGCCAGCTACGTCCAGCGTTTTCACTATTTGGGGGTTGCGCGCTCCACGGTACATCGCATTTTGATTCATCATGGCATGAACCGGTTGCCAGCTAATCAAAATCGCCGGCCGACGGGCCGCCCCTGGCAGCGATATGCAAAGCCACAGCCTGGGCATCGCCTATAGATTGACGTGAAGTTTCTTGAGTGGATTGCAGGCACCCGAAAGCGCTTCTATCAATTCACAGCCATCGATGACTGCACGCGCATTCGCGTGCTCAAGATCTACGATGCCTGCAACCACGCGTCCGCTATACGCTTCGTCGACTCCCCTTTGGGGTGCCCGTCATCCAAGCGGACAACGGAGCCGAGTTCCAGTCTCGCTTCCACTGGCACCTCGAGGAACACGATATCCGCCATGTCTACATCAGGCCCAGGACTCCCCACCTGAACGGCAACGTCGAGCGCTCACACCGTGTGGATAACCAGGAGTTCTACCAGCTTCTGGACAAGGCCGGCATAGCCGACAATATCCACCTGTTCAACGACAAGCTGCGAGAATGGGAAGACTATTGCAACTACCACCGACCCCACGGGGCCCTCGATGGCCAGACCCCCTACGAGCGGCTCATGGCCAAAACGACCGCCGCCAGCGTGTCACCGAAGTCCTGAGACCTTACAGCACCAAGTACTGGCGGAGACGGACGAATCAGTAACCGGCGGCACTGCTTGATCCCTCGACCGTTCGCGCCGCAACCCCCGCTATTCCACCACCTCAGCTGGCCCGTCTTGCCGTTGCACTTCCGCACCAGCACGGCCAGAACGCCTTTGAGTCTCCTACCGGGGCGCCCGCACTTGTACGCTGGCCTCTGCCACCACCGCCGGGAACTCGCGCAGTGCGGCGATCACGTGGAAGGGACCGCTGCCGAGCGTGGGCGCCCGATACACCGCCGTGCAGCTGCCTTCCTTCTGGCGCTTGGGCGCCGGCAGGATCCTTCCGCCGGATGCGCCCTCGCGGATCGACCAGTCCACCGAAAATAGGATGGCTTCTCCTCCGAAGGCGCGGGCAATGAACTGCACGCGTGAGCCAGGAGCGACTTCAATCGCAGAGGGCGAAAGTTCGAGCCGCGGTTGCAGGACCCGCGACCGTCGCTGGAGCCCCGAGCCCGCTTCCGATTCAGGCGGCCGAGATTTCGCCGCGACCCCTATCCTCAGCGGCAGCAGCGCGGGCAGCAAGCAACCGGCAGTCTGCACGACGAACTTGCGTCGCGCCGGCAGACTGCTGAAGGGCATGGGACAAACTACTGCACGGTCAAGGTGACGTCGTCGATCACGAACGACGTCGCGAGCGACAAATCCTCGTGGCCGTAGAACCTGACCTGAACCGTTTGCCCGATGTAGGCATGCATGTTCAGGCTGTGCAGCGAATAACCCGATGCCGCATTCACGTTGGAGTAAGTAGCCAGTGTCGCCAGTACGGTACCGGAACTGTTCAGCACTTGCACCCTCAACGTGTCGTAGGTGATCGGGCCGACTTCCTGCGTATCGATGTGCAGGTAGAAGGCCAATGTGGCAGTCGTCTTTCCGGCCGGGATCGACACTGTCTGCGTCGCGGTGTCGGTATGCGTAAAGCCGTAGCCGTCCAGCCACGCAAACCACGAACCGCTGTGCGCGGTCTCGCCCGGGCAGCCGCTGTTGCTGCACAGCACCCCCGCAGTCAGTGCCCACGGCGCCGCGCTCCCGGTTTCGAAGCCCCCGTTCAAGATGAGCTGACTACTCGTGCTCGCGGACACGGTGATGCTCACTGTCTTGGTGCTGGAGCGGTTGTTGACGCTGTCGTAGACCGTCTCGCTGACGCTGTAGGTGCCGGCACTGGCATAGGTGTGGTTGGGATTTGCCGCGGTCGAGGTGCTTCCGTCGGCAAAGTCCCAGCTGTGCATGCCGATTGAGCCGCCCGAGTCGGTGGACGTATCGGTAAAGTTAACCGTCAGACTGCTGATCGTGTAAGTGAAGTTTGCGGTCGGCGTGCCGCCGCTCGCGCTGACGGTGACGGCACTGGTCTTGGAGCTGGTAGCGCCGTTGCCGCTGTCGGTGACGGTTTCGGTGACCGAATAGGTTCCGCCCGCTGCATACGTATGGGTGGGATTGGTGGCGCTCGATGTGCGGCCATCGCCGAAGGTCCACGCATGGCTGCCGATGGTCCCACCAGAATCCGTGGACGTGTCGGTGAATGAGACCGTCAGTCCGCTGGCACTGTAAGTGAAATTCGCGGTCGGCGTCCCGCCGCCGCCGCCGCTGCCGCTGACGATGGGGTGCGAGATATCGCAGCGATTGGTGTCATTCGACCAGGTGCTCTGCATCGCGAACGAACCGGTGGAGAAGGCCACCAATGCGGAGGCGCCCTGGCCGGAGCTGATCCACGCGCACTCGTCCCCGTTCTCCTGTCCGGTGAAGGAAGAGCCGGTGTTGTTGACCCATCCGCCCGCCGGATTCTGGTCGGTGAGGGTTTCGGCATATTCGTGGCCGCCGACGATGGAGTAGCCGTCGTGCGAGTTGCTGACGAAGTTCGCACCGCAACTGGCACCCAGGTCGGCGACATACGGCATGTTGGTGAAGGCGATATCGCCGTACGGCGATGGTGCCGCGCCGCCGCCGCTCAGCGTGGTGTCGCCGTTGTAGTCGTGCCACGCGCAGAAGCCGCCGCTCGGGGTGTTGAAGCCGTCGGGGTGGGTACCGGTCGGCGACAGGATTACGTATTGCGCGTAGCGGTTTGATGCTTGCGTGGTGTTGCCGAAACGCCCCGCCGCCTTGACTGCTTCTGCAGCCAGCTGCGTGCCTGAGGCCTGCGACGGCGAAGCGGCCGAATTGTCATACCAGATGCCAGCCAGGGCGCTGCTCGGGTAACCCACGTGCGCCGTTCCACTCGGACAGGATGTGGCGCCAACCGCAACCTGCGATCCATCGCAATACTGAGTCATCACGCCCGACCAAAGCTCGCCATTGGTGCCCAGACCCTTGATCCAGGCCTGAATATAGGGCGCAGCGTTGCTCGGGTCGCCCGTGAATGTCGCGTAGCCGTTGGAGTTCGTTCCCTCCGTGCCCCATTGCGTACCCCAAAACACCAGGTACACCTTGGGCGCGCCGCTGGTCACGCCGATCGAATCGACGCCGCCTCCGAAGCTCAGAGTCTCCGGGCCAGTGGCCGCAGCGGCGATGGCCGGCTCCGTCGCGCCAACGCTGCCTCGCCCTTTGTGTTCCGCATCGGCCGGCCGCACCACACCACGATTGGCGGCTTCCCATGCTTTCATTTTCTCGTAGGTTTCCCGCGTCGGGTGGACGCCGTGTCGGTAGGGGTGACCGTAGCGCGGCGAATGCGGATTGATGGCATCCGTGGCATTACCGGCGTCCTTGGCGACAGCGACACCGGCGAACGCAAAAGAGACAAGCGTGAGAAGGGCGAATCGACGAGCATGCATGAGTGGCTCCTCTCCTGGTTCTAGGAACTTCCACTTGACGCCGCGATAGAATTACCAAAATAAACCCGAAACGCTACACCTCTCCATGGGTAGTCAATTCACCTGCGACCATCACACAGTTCGTGGCCTTTGAGCCCGTCCCTGCGAATCGCTCAGAGTAAATGGCGGGATCTTTTTATACTCGTTGTAGTCTCACTACGACGGGCACGGATCGTACTCGCCACAAACTCGACCGTCATCGGGTGAACTACCTAATGTGGTGTCCAAGAAATAACTGGTGATTTGGCCTTCTTCTTTCTGCTTCGCGGAGCGGTGCAGCCGGGCTTGATCTGCTCCAGAGTCTGGCGGCACCGTGCGAGCTTGGCCTGGATGAATTCGATGGTGGCGGTCCAGACGAACCTATGTGCCCGAAGGGGCATACGGTCTGTTCCTGAACAGTAGAGACGAGCTCTGTGCCGCTCCCATAGCCTCACGTAGCGGGCAGGTAGTCCTCGAAGGCAATGGGGTAGGCGTTGTCGTCCCTGCTCGCGGAGTTCTCATGAAGTAGCTCCGCAAACATGCGTTGCAGCCTCGCGTTCTCCGCCTCTAACTCCTTCATCCGCTTGAGCACATTGACGGGCACCCCGCCATACTGCGGTTCGCTGGAGATGTGGAGGCAAAGACGCAACGAGCTCGACGCTTGCCGACGACGACGGAAATAATCGCGCCCCTTTTAGTAGGCGGCCAGGAGCGGTGCGGCGAAAGTACGGGTTGAGTCCATACGAGGATTGATCCACGCCCGTTTGAGGAGCATTGTGTGGTGAGGACAATCGGCATTGACCAGATGCGCGACGCGCAACGCGTCACCGTTGCTGTCGGACATCGGTCGAGCCCTTGGCACTGGAGAACAAGATGAACGCGCTCCTCGATGCCCACCGATGGCTTCGTTACTTCGCCGTTGCGATCGTCCTCTCGGCTTGCGGTGGCGGTGGTTCGCGCAGCGGCGACGGTGGTGGCGGTGGCGGCGGTGGTAGCGGCGGCGTGGCTGCGTTTGTGTACGTGCTCGACTTCAATAACGGACAAGGAACGATGTCGGGTTACGCGTTGAATGCATCCAGCGGGACGCTGGCACTACTCGCGGGTAGCCCCTTCAACAATACTGGCGGCGGGTTTGCGGCGGCAGTCGATCGGATGAATCACGTGTTGTACGTGACGTCGACATTGGCTAATTCGATTTCTCCGATTCCCGTCAGCATGGCGACCGGCGCTCTCCCGGCACCGTCGGGTCAATACTTCACGGGCGGGGGACCCATTGCCGTGGCCGTCGATCCGGGCGGTCGATTTGTCTATACGGCGAATGAGGGTGATAACGACGTATCGGTGTTCAGCATCGGCGGCGTTAGTGCCAGCAATCCAGTCTTGACGGCAGTAGGGGGAAGCCCGTTCACTGTCGGCCGGACACCCTACGCTATTGCGACGGACCCAACCGGAAATTTTGTCTATGTGGCCAACAGGGACGACAGCACTGTTTCGGCATTTAGCGTGGATCCCGGCACCGGAGTACTGACGGAGATTCCTGGAAGCCCGTTTCCGCTCGTCAGCTGGGACCAGCTCCCTGTCTCACTGACCGTGCATCCGAGTGGCAAGTATCTGTTCGTCGGAACGGCGCAGGACGTCACGGGGTATTCGATTGACCCAGCGACCGGAGCCATTGCCGCTGTAGACGCCAGCACGGGGGCCGGCAGTACAACTGCAGGTGGTGGCCAAGGGTCATCCGTCGTGGATCCTTCGGGTTCGTACCTTTACGTCGCGAGCGGCGTGTCCCTGTACGGGTTCCGCATTGACCCGGCCACCGGATACGTGCAGTTGCTGGCCAACGGGCAGACGACCAATGGCGGACGCTTCATTCAACTGACCATCGATCCGTCGGGAAAGTATCTGCTGGTCACGGACAATTCCCTGAATGTCACCAATTCCTACAAGATCAACGCCGCCGACGGCTCGCTGACGCCGGCGCCGGGAAATCCGTTCCCGCTCATTCCCGGCTCGACGACGGGACAAGGGCCTACGAGCATCGTTGCGGTTCACTAGATCCTGGTGGCTGACCCGTTTCTCTGGGCCCAGATCCAATATCAGTGGACTTCCCCCGGTACGGATGACAGCTCCGGGCTAGTATTTTAGCCTAGGAGGAATGGGTATGAGCAGTCAACGGTTCGCACCGGAATTCAAGGACGA
>WNFM01181495.1_pt1 | contig 17230 bp, 11 predicted proteins | sample 5400271 | NCBI WGS metagenome assembly WNFM01 (sample SAMN13153352, study PRJNA577476) | soil metagenome | isolation source: 60 cm saprolite on Douglas fir-dominated hillslope | place: USA:California | collected 2013-09-17 | reverse complement strand
GATATGTGTCTGCAAGTGGCAGATGAATATGATGTGCAGGTAGCTATTCACACCGACACCATCAACGAGGCGGGCTTTGTCGAGGATACGATCCGGGCCATCGGGTCACGCACGATCCACACGTATCACACGGAAGGCGCAGGTGGTGGTCATGCGCCGGATATTATCCGTATCGCAGGCTATCCGAACATTTTGCCATCATCGACGAACCCTACTCGCCCCTATACGGTGAACACTATCGCCGAACATCTCGATATGCTGATGGTCTGCCATCACCTGAACCCGAACGTGCCGGAAGATGTCGCCTTTGCTGAAAGCCGTATCCGCCCGGAAACTATTGCCGCCGAAGATATTCTGCACGATCTCGGCGTGTTCAGCATGATCAGCAGTGACTCGCAAGCTATGGGCCGCGTCGGTGAAGTTGTCATACGTACCTGGCAAACCGCGCACAAGATGAAGGTCCAACGCGGCGCGCTTCCCCAGGACACTGCACACAACGATAATTACCGCGTCAAGCGTTACGTCGCCAAATACACTATCAATCCAGCCATCACGCATGGTATGGCCCACGAGATCGGCTCCATTGAACCCGGTAAACTTGCCGACGTTGTGCTGTGGAAACCCTCCATGTTTGGCGTCAAGCCTGAGATGATCATCAAAGGTGGCTTCATCGCCTGGAGCGCAATGGGCGACGCCAACGCCTCGATTCCGACGCCAGAGCCGGTGCTGTATCGTCCCATGTTCGGCGCCTTTGGCGGCGCAGTGAGCGCCACCTCGCTCGCGTTTATGTCCAAGGCGGCGATTGAGACGGGCATTCCTGCCACGATTGGCCTGAGCAAAAAAGCGGCGGCTATCGAAAATTGCCGTTCGATTGGCAAGGCGTCAATGATTCACAATGATGGTACACCGACGATTCATGTTGACCCTGAGACGTATGAAGTGCATGTCGATGGCGAGTTGTTGACCTGTGAACCTGCCGATGTCTTGCCACTGGCGCAACGCTATTTTCTGTTTTAGTGAAGGATAGATTGAGGAGCAAATCTAATGGAAGCTGGGGTAGATAGGCAACGGGCCTTCCGGGTGGGCATTGCCGGACCTGTAGGCAGTGGTAAGACCGCGCTGGTAGACCGACTCAGTAAAATACTATATCCGCATATTAGTCTGGCTGTCGTGACTAATGATATTTATACCAAAGAAGATGCCGAGTTTTTGCTGCGGCAAGGTACACTGCCGCTGGATCGGGTACGCGGAGTCGAGACAGGGGGCTGCCCGCACTCGGCAATCCGTGAAGATGCCTCCATGAATCTGGAAGCTATCGCAGACCTTGAGGCGGAAATCCCCGGACTGGAACTGGTATTTGTCGAAAGTGGCGGCGATAATCTGGCGGCTTCATTCAGTCCGGAATTGGTCGATGTGTCTATTTATGTCATTGATGTCTCTGGGGGCGACAAAATTCCACGCAAAGGCGGTCCTGGCATCCTTCGATCAGACTTACTGGTCATCAATAAAATTGATCTGGCCCAATATGTGGGGGCCTCGCTCGAAGTGATGGAGCGAGATACTCGCAGCGGTCGTGGAGATCGCCCCTTCGTTTTCACAAACCTCAAAAACGATACGGGCTTACCAACCGTAATAAGATGGCTTGACGGAGAAATGTCCAAAGGAAAACATGCGTTGCCATTGGTGCCTCATGTCGGTGAGATGCATAACCATAGTCATGAGACACATGATCATTACCACGATCATACGCACACTCCATGATCTTTTCACGAGTACCAGCGTTGTTTGAACCCGTATTTGCGTTAGCAGAATTCGTTACCTTCTTGGGCGTTCAATCTTCCTTTTCCCGTACTCACATTATTCATCACATTTCCATGAGGTAACAACTTGTTCCTGATTGCTGCCTATCGGCTCAGCACCTGATCTATTTGTCCTATACAGACAAATATTCCTTAATTGCGCTGTGCTCTAGCTCGCTGACGGGTCCTTCGGAGACGATGCTGCCTTTCTCCATCACGTAGCAGTAATCGGCAATGCCGAGCGCAAAGTCCAGAAATTGCTCCACGAGCAAAATAGACATCTTACCCTGTTCGCGGAGCGACAAGATAAGGCGCTCAATGTCTTGAACGATCGAGGGCTGGATGCCTTCAGTGGGTTCGTCCAATACCAGCAGTTTTGGACGGCTGACCAGCGCCCGTGCAATGGCAAGCTGTTGTTGCTGTCCACCACTGAGTGTGCCTGCGACACGCGCTTGCATGGTCTTAATGACCGGGAACATGCTGTACACTTCCTCGATGACATAGGGAGAGATTTTCTTGGTAGGTAGTGCCTCAAAGCCCATTAGTAGATTCTCAAACACGGTCAAATAGGGAAAAATGCCACGTCCCTGCGGCACATAACCGATGCCACTTTGCGCCCGTTTATTGGGCGAAAAGTGCGTAATAGGTTTGCCGTCCAAATAGATCAGCCCAGTCTTGGACTTGAGTATGCCCATAATCGTCTTTAGCAAGGTGGTTTTGCCAACACCATTGCGACCCATCAAACACACCACCTTCCCTGTGGGGACCTCAAGCGATACATCAGAGACAATACGGCTTTCGCCATAACCTGCGCTCAGTTGCTGCACATTTAACATGAATACCTCCCCGGTACTTATGCAGCCTGGCGGTGGCTGTGACCGATGTAGACTTCGATAACGCGCGGATCGCTCTGGACTGCCTCTACGGGGCCTTCGACCAGCAATTGGCCCTGATGCAAAACTGTAACGGTGCTCGCAAATTGCCGCACAAATTGCATGTCATGTTCCACAACCAGGATGGAGCAACGACCGAGAATAGCCTGAAGCAGTTCGCCGGTATGGTCACGCTCTCGGCGCGTCATGCCTGCGACTGGTTCATCAAGCAAGAGTAGTTTAGGCTTCTGAACGAGCAGCATCCCGATCTCCAACCACTGCTTCTGACCGTGAGCGAGCGAACCTCCACGCATTGTTGCATGATCTTGCAAGCCAACCGTGACCAATACTTCTTCAATTTCTTGATGCTGTGTTTGGGACAGGCGACCTAACAACTGTGGATACGAAGCGTTAAACCCAACTGCGGTTTCAAGGTTCTCATACACATTCAGACTGGGAAATATTGTGGGTGTCTGGAATTTCCGTGCGATGCCATGTTGTACTATCTTTTGTTCGGGCCATCGTTTTAGGTCGATTTTGCCGTCGAAAATGATATGCCCTTTTGCAGGACGGGTCTTGCCCGTAATAATGTCAAGGAGTGTCGTTTTGCCCGCGCCGTTTGGCCCGATGAGGAAGCGCAGTTCTCCATCGTTGATGCCAAAAGTCAGGTTGTCGAGCACCTTGAAGCCATCGAAACTGACGCTTACGTCTTTAACTTCCAGAATTTTTCGTTGTTCAGACATGTCGCCCTCTCAAGTTAACCTGACTGGCTGAGACCGTGCCTCACTATCCCGACCCGACTCAGATTCTGCGGCAATTGGAGCAATTGCATTCGCAGACGTAGATTTTTTGTTGACGCGTTTCGATGTGGCGTGAATGATTTTCTTGGCGAGGCCTACGATCCCATTTGGAAACAGCAGTACGACCCCGACAAACAAGGCTCCCATGATCAAGGTCCAGGTATCAGGATTGCTGGTGCTGATCTGATTCTTCGCTTCGTTTACCACTACTGCGCCGAGAACCGCGCCAATCAGTGTCCCCCGCCCGCCGACGGCGACCCAAATCACGATTTCTATTGAGGGTACGATGCCCAGCGCTGCCGGGGAAATAATGCCGCCTTGTGGAAAGAACAGCGCGCCCGCTAACCCTGCTAGCCCGGCGGAAAGCGCAAAGACGATGACTTTGATATACACCGGGTTATAGCCCACAAAACGCACACGGGTTTCGTCATCGCGGACGGCGATCAGCAGTCTGCCGAAGCGTGAATTGACCAGATAGCGGCACAACAGATAACTGATTCCCAGACAGACGACAGTAACCAGGTATATGCCAATTTTGGTACTGGGCTGATTCAACGGGAAGCCCAATAGGGTTTTCGTGTAGTTGATGGGTAGTCCGTTCGTTCCATTGATCAAGTTGAGCTGGTCAATAAGCAGGAGACTCACAATCGCGGTGAGCGCCTGGGTTATGATTGAAAAATAGACTCCCTGCACGCGGCTACGGAAAACCATGAAGCCTAGAATCGAAGCCACCACCATGGGCACCAAGATTGCCGCACCTATCGCAAATACTGGCGAGTGAAAGGGCTGCCAGAGTGCAGGTAGCTCTGTGACTCCGTACAGTCCCATAAATTCGGGGAGTTTGTCACCCGATTGCTCAAGCTGCGTGTAAATGGCGACGCAGTACGCACCCAGGCCGAAAAACAAGCCCTGGCCCAGGCTAAGCATCCCGGTATAGCCCCAAATGAGGTCCAGCCCCAACGCGACAATGGCGTAGGTCAGGAATTTACCAAGCAGATTGAGATCGAACGGTGAGAGCAGATTGGGCGCGATCACCAGCAGAGCGATGGTCCAAATCCCAAAAGATAGCCAGTGAAAGAGCTTGTTTCGCGGTTGTAAATTTTGCTTGTTAAGCATCATCGGACTTCCCCTTGCACATCAGGCTCGGTTGCGCAAGGCAACTAACCCCGAAGGCTTCCATTGCAAAAACAGTATGATGAGGGCAAATACGAGCACTTTGCCAAGTGCGGCGGTTGTACTGAACTCAAAAACAGTGTTGAAAAAACCGATCAATATCGCAGCAATGATAGTCCCAGGCAAACTGCCTACACCACCCAGCACAATAACCATGAAGGCGTCCACGATATACGTCGATCCAACCGTTGGGCCAATCTGACCAAGCAGCGTCAGCGCGGAACCAGCCACACCCGCCAATCCAGCGCCTAGGGCGAAGGTATAGGCATCCACCCGTCGCGTGGCTACGCCGAGTGCCGAGGCCATCTCACGCCCCTGCATAACCGCACGCATCCGCCGCCCATTTGCCGACCGGTACATATAGAAATAGATGCCAATAATGCAAACTATGACGAGTGCGATTATAAACAGCCGCTTATACGGCAAGCCAATATCAGCCGATAAGGTCAGCGCACCATTGAGCCAGGTAGGTGAAGTGACCGCCACATTTGACGCGCCAAAAATGCTTCGCGCCAACTGCTGCAAGATCAGGGATACGCCCCAGGTTGCCAACAGTGTATCAAGAGGCCGTCCGTAAAGATGACGAATAACGGTCATTTCTAGCAGGACACCCAGCGCTGCTGCGATGATAAAAGCGGCGCCAATCGAGAGGATGAAGGCAATACCGTCTTTGGCGCCGTTCGGTCCGCCAATGGTCACAGCCACATACTTCTGGAAGACAAAAGTTGTATAAGCCCCTATCATCATGAACTCACCGTGAGCCATATTGATGACCTTCATCAAGCCAAACGAAAATGCCAGCCCAAGCGCGGCTAGCAACAAGATCGAGGCGACACTTAGGCCATTGAAGGCTTCCTGAAATGCGAGACTTGGAGTCATGGTCAAACCCTGCCTTTATAATGAGTTATAGCGCCCCGCCATGCGATGGGGCGCTATAACATTCGTTTGCGAATTTCAATCGGTCAAGATTTGGTGTTAACTGCTACCTCGTTCCTCATCCCTTCCCCCGCCGTGAGTATTGCTGGCGGCGGAAAGTGAATAGTATCTGTCAATTTCCCAAATCAGGTCGCCTGAATTTCGCCAGTGCATCAAACGACTGCTTACGGCGTCGCTGCCATAGTAGCGGGCATTGCGGCGGACATAGTTGCAGCCATTGTGCCGCTCGCCATGGGCGGGCAACCACCAGTCGGCGTGGGGAGTGTCCCTCTCCATGAGACGTTACACAGATAAGGATCAGGCTTGACCCACGTATCTGTCGCCGAGACTTCATCAATCAGGCCGTCGGCGCGAATCTTGCCGATGCGGACGGTCTTGTAGGTGTGCTGGTTATCGCCATCGATCTTGACCATGCCTTCCGGCGCGGCAAATTCGATGCCCTTTGCAGCGGCTTTCACAGCAGCAACGTCGGTAGATTTAGCTTTTTCGACTGCCAGTTTCCACAGATATACACCGAAGTAACCTGCCTCAATTGGATCGTCGGTCACGCGGTCTGCGCCATACTTGGCCTTGTACGCCGCGACAAACTTCGTGTTCTCAGGGGTCTTGGTGGTCTCATAGTAGTTCCAGGCCACAAGTTGTCCGACCACATTTTCAGCGCCAATGCCGCGCACTTCGTCTTCAGCGATGCTGACGGAAAGCGTGGGCAAAGTAGCGGCGGTGAAGCCCGCGTCCTTATATTGCTTGAAGAACGCAACATTACTATCACCGTTTAGGGTGCTAAAGACGACATCCGGCTTCGCAGCCTTGATCTTCTCGATAATCGTACTGAACTCGGTGCCACCCAACGGCACATATTCTTCGCCAGCCAGTGTGCCACCTTCGGCGGCTAACTGTGCCTTGATAATCGTATTGGCGGTGCGGGGGAACACATAGTCCGAGCCGAGCAGGAACATCTTCTTCATGTTGGCTTTGAGCAGGTAATCGACCGCAGGAACAATCTGCTGGTTGGTGGTGGCACCTGTATAGAAGATATTGGGTGACATTTCCAGACCTTCGTACTGCACTGGATAGAACAGTAGGCCGTTATCGCTTTCGAATGTATCCTTCACTGCCTTACGGCTAGCGCTTGTCCAGCAGCCAAATACGACGGCTACCTTGTCTTGTTCAAGAAGTTTCTTAGCTTTCTCATTGAAGGTAGGCCAGTCGCTTGCACCGTCCTCGACGGTGACGACGAGCTTCTTGCCAAGCACGCCACCCGCTGCATTGATTTCGTCAATTGCCATCATTTCGGCGTCTTTCACCGAAACTTCGCTGATTGACATTGTGCCGCTCAGCGAGTGCAGAATTCCAACCTTGATCGTATCGTCGGCAGCACCAACCTGGAGCGCCGAAGATGCAATGAAGGTCAACAATAGGGCCACTATGCCCGACCGAACCACAAACCGCGATTTGACCATGAGTTCCCCCCCTTGAAAATGTTAACGACTGAAAGAGAATAGGCTCTAACGCGATCGTTTGTAACGGATAATATCGACAAAAAAAGTGTGACGACTATGGGCATTTTCCCTGAGATAAACCATTTATTTGATTTGATCTTGAACAGGGTAATGATGGTTCTACGCACATCATCGAGCAGATTCTAACTGGGGTTGGGCAATCTATCATATAAACAATGCAATAATTATGGACGATCTACACAGTGCGGCCTATATTGGCATCATGACAGGATACTATTTGTCATTTGATCTGGGCTCAGGCCGCTTTACGAAACAATATGATCGCGGGTGCGACCTAGGGTTGATCCCGCACTTGCTACTGCCAGTTTTTGGACAACAAAAACCGCCTAACTAGGCGGTTTACTAAAACGGTTTTTGTAGCGGGAGCGACGGGGTTCGCTCTCTGGGTTCCTGATCATCGCCGCATTTGGAGACACATTTCAAAACCGTATTGTTGCCATTATAAGCCAACGCGTCTCCCAATAATAGTCATTTTTCATAATATTTTTCGGAGGAAGACAATCCTGAGACCAACCACAGTGATGTACGCTCCTTGCCTTCCCAAAGTACAGTCAATTGTCTAGCCTGTGTACTCGCATTTCAAGTCTAGAACTCGGGTCAAACAGGCTACCTGTAACTGCAATTGCACATTCACGATTATCATTGCCCCTACTACGATCCTATCCTGCACAATGCCAGACTATCCTCTTTGCTTGCAGCCATAAACTCCCTTAGAAAGAAAATCGAGTAAACTTAGCCCAACGACGGTAACTCCTTACTAACTTTGCCAGTACCGCAGGTGGCAATTGGACATGATATAGCCCGACTTTTCTTTTTAATTGTGGAATTGCGTTCGTATGGTTGATACATGGCTTGGCCCTTACGAAATTGTCGAAGAGATTGGCAGTGGCGGTATGGCAACGGTCTACCGTGCGTATCAGGCTACCATGGATCGCTATGTCGCCGTCAAAGTGATTCACCAATCGATTGGCGCTGATGCACTGACATTGGAACGTTTCCAGAGGGAAGCACGCCTCATCGCCCGGTTAGAGAACCCTCATATTTTGCCAGTGTACGATTTTGACGGTTCCAATCAGCCGCCCTATATTGTCATGCGTTACGTGGACGGCGGCACGCTCAAAGAGGCTCTGGATCGCCGAAGCCTGCCCTATGATGAGATCGGCTACCTCATGCGCCAAATTGCTTCGGCCCTTGACTTTGCCCACCGACAAGGCATCATCCACCGCGATGTTAAACCTTCCAACGTATTGCTGGATCAACAAGGTAACGCCTTCATTGCCGACTTCGGAATTGCCCGCGCCAGTACGCTGCCTAAAGAGCACGAGGAGCTAGTCCACACCGTAACGCAGGCGGGAACAATGGTCGGCACACCACAATATATGTCCCCTGAACAGATTATGGGCCGTGCTGATCTGGACTATCGCACAGACATTTACGCATTGGGCGTTATGCTATTCGAGATGCTTACGGGACGGATTCCGTACAATGGGCAAGGGCTTTCGGATATACTCATGGGGCATATGAATGCTCCTATTCCGAGTGCAGTGGCATTTTCTCCAACGCTCCCCCTATTGATTGATCCAGTTTTTGAATGTGCCTTAGCAAAAGAAGCCGAGTATCGCTATAAATCAGCTTCTGAACTGGTGGAAGCGGCGATTCAAGCACTTGGTGGTGCGGTGGCACGCAACCCAGTCACGTTGCGTGGCGCGGCGGAAGAATTCCTTATGCTCTCCCTCGACAGAGGCACTTTCCCGTCAATCGCTGGTGCTGGCTATGTCGATTCGCAGCCCCCAACCACGGAACGTAACAAAGTAGTCACCGCAGTCTATCTCAACACTGCTGAGTATGCTGAGTTAGTTGGTGAGGCTAACGGTGCCGAAAAAGCCCGCCAGATGATGGTTAGCTTTTGGGAATCGATTCAGGCAATTATCACGCAAGACGGCGGGACAGTCATCAGTCAAAATGAAGAGAATTTGTTGGCGCTGTGGGGGATCCAGGCTGCCCGCGAGGACGATCCGGAACGCGCCGTTTCGGTGGCACTAAAAATCCTGGATGCATTGACCATTATCATCGCACCCATCCTGACAGAAGCCGAAACGCTTCCCCTACGCATCGGCATTAACACAGGATCGGTGCTTCTCAGCGGTGATAACGAAACGTTGACGGCCAGTGGCCCAACAATCAGCGTGGCTAACCGTCTTGCCGAAAACGCCGACGGCATGATCCTCATTTCCAACAATACGTACCGTCACGTGAGCGGCATTTTTAGCCTATCGTCCGCCGACCCACTTAAGGTCCGTGGGCGCAAAGATAAGCTCGACGTATATCGCGTTATGGCTGCCAAACCACGCGCTTTTCGTTTCGAAATGCGAGCCGTAGAAGGTATCGACACTGAAATGATAGGCCGTGAAGCGGAACTTAAACAGCTTCAGAATGCCTTCTTTGTTGCTGTTGAGGATCAGGAATCTCAGGTCGTCACGATTGTTGGCAATGCTGGAATTGGCAAGTCACGACTCTTGTATGAGTTTCACCGTTGGATGGACTTGCAAGAGACCACCTCTCGCCTGTTCCGGGGTCAAGCAATACCCGAAATGCTGAATCATCCCTTTGCGCTGCTGCGTGATATTGTCTCGCGGCGCTTTGAAATTCTAGAAAGTGACTCGTCGGCGGTGGTGCGCGACAAACTCGAACAGGGAATCGCCGAATTGAGCACTGGGCAGAGTCAGGAAACAGCGCACTTTTTGGGGCATATTGTTGGTTTCGATTTCAACGATAGTCCATATCTCAGCGGTATTCTTGGCGATCCTAAACAAATTAATGACCGGGCGCGCCACTATATCATGAAGTTCTTTGAAGCGCTTGCCAAACGCGAATCAGTGCTCGTGGAAATGGAAGACATTCATTGGGCGGATCAAGCCTCGCTGGATTTGTTCAATGATCTCATTAGCGAGCATCGCGATCTGGGTTTGCTCATACTGTGCTCAACGCGCCCGGTGTTCTTCGAGAAGCGTCCAGCCTGGGGCAGCGGGCAAGACTACTACCTGCGACTAGACCTCAAACCGCTCACAAAACGTGATGCACGCAACCTTGTCCGCGAAATCTTGCAACGGGTTGGGGAGATACCGAAAGCCCTGAGCGATCTCATTATTGAGCGTGCCGAGGGTAATCCCTTGTATGCCGAAGAACTGATTAAGTTGCTGGTCGAAGATCGCATTATCCAGAAGCACGACGCTCTATGGACGGTTGAACTTAGCCGCCTGAGCCATGTTCGAGTCCCGCCTACCCTGACCGGCCTCTTGCAGGTCCGCCTAGATAGTTTGCTCGCCCCTGAACGGATTCTGTTACAACGGGCCTGTGTCATGAAAGGCTCGTTTTGGAGCGCCGCGATCTGGGCGCTTGATAACACTGATGGCGCAACGTTGAGCGATCTATCAAGTATTCTCAGTACTTTGGTCGCGCGCGAGTTTATTCAGGTGCGCGAGACGAGCACCATCGCAGATACCCACGAATACGTCTTTAGTCATGCCATGCTGGGTGACGTGCTATACGATAGTCTGGTCGAACACCAACGGCAGGCATACCATGCCGGGATTGCCCGCTGGTTAGTGCAGGTCAGCGCTGAACGACTGAACGAATTTGCAAGCGTGATCGCAGAACACTTCGAATTGGCCAATCAAATGCCTGATGCAGCGACGTGGTACGGTCGGGCCGGACAGCAGGCAGCGGTGCGTTACGCCTACGATCAGGCTCTCAACTATTTTGCCCGGTCGCTTGATCTGTTACCGTCAGATGCAGACGAAGAACGCTATCAATATCTATTGGGCTGTGATGAAATCTACACCCGACAGGCAATGCGCAACCGCGACCCACGGGCAAGTACTCTTGAAATACTTCATAAGGTAGCCGAGCGTCTCGATAATAATAGTTATCGGGCCAAGGTAGCCCTACTACAAGGGGGTTTTTACTCTAACACAGATCAGGCCAGGTCATTGAGTTTCGTGAGAAAAGCTTTGCAACTCGCTCAATCAATCGCTGATATAGCCCTGGAAGCAGAAGCGACTTCAAGCCTAGCATATTTGCTTAAAGATAGTGAATTACTTGAAAAAGCGCTTAAACTGGCCCGGGCGGCTCATATGCGCAAGATCGAAGCCGAGTGCCTGAATAATTTGGACTATTTTCAGTGGCAGCAAGGCGACTTCAGAGGTCAATATAAATACGATGTCCTGGCGATTGCTCAGGAGGTTGGAGATCGTGTATATGAGGTGGTAGCCCTAAACAATATCGGCAGCTTTTTATCGAATCAAGGTGATCTCGATGGTGCCGAGTCTTACCTCATGCGGAGCCTTAAAATTGCGCGCGAGATAGGCTATAAGCGCAATGAAGCCTTCGAGCTAAACGCAATTGGTGGCTTAGCCTATGCAAGAGGTAATTTTCTAGAAGCTGTCGCGCTGCGCCAACAATCCCTGACTTTGCTCGCCTCACAGGCTAATAGCGTAGAGTTTAACGAATTTGGCATCTTAGACAGTTTAGCTAAAGTTCTTTCTGAAGTTGGCGAGTTGATACAAGCTGAAAATACCTTAATGCAGATGCGCAGCTTATTAATCGATGGGGATGCACTTGAGATTAAAGCAAAAGTGCCAATAGCCGAGGCTGCCGTTCAACATGCTCAGGGCAACCATCAGGCGGCACGTGCACACGCGCAAGCCGCGCTCAATCTTCTCAGCAATATCGCTGAGTCGAGCGTCGCGAGTAAAAACATCATCAAAGCCTGGGCATACTTTTACATAGGCTTGGAAAGATTGGAAACCCTGGCGCCTGGTGAATTGGACGACGCTTCAACAGCCTTTGCGGAAGCAAAATTGGCGGCAAAAACCGTTGATTTGTCTGAAGTGCATTTCTTGATCGACGCGGCATCCGCCTATGCGTTCGCTCTTCGAGGAGATACCGTTACGGCCCAGCAGTTAATCGATGGCACGTTGCATTATTTTGAAGTCCATCCGTCGTTTAGCTTGGGTGAATTTCCAGAGGTGTACTGGTATTGTCACGTTGCCCTGGCCCAGATCGGCAATCCGCGTGCAGAGGCGATGCTGGAAGCTTCTTACCGCACCCTTTTGAAGTATTCAGAAGGACTCACACCGGAAGGGTCCCGGAAATATCTCGAAAATGTCGCAAGTCACAGAGACATCGTGGCGCGTTGGGCTGCGCTTAATGCGCAATAGGGCAGGCTTAGTCAATAAGCCACTGTTCAATTCTGTCAACCGTCGCTGGTTTGCCGTGGCTGGCGCCGTGCTCGCAGTTGTTTGGCTTTGTCACGCAGGTTTTGGAACTCCTCATTATCAACGATTTCGGCGACTTGTCGCTCTTTCTGAGTTTGGTCGATCTCGATCTTGAGTTGTTCGATTTGTGCCTGCAACATGCGTTCGCGCAATTCGACCTGGACTGCATTACCAATTGCGATGGCAGCTTGTTCTCCGAACATGTCCAAGAATTTCAGATCATCGTTAGAAAACGCACCAACCTGCCCTGGATTATCGACGTAGATCACACCAATGAGCTGTTCCTGTCGGCGCAACGGACTCGCCATAATGCTGCGCAAGCCGTTGGCAATCACGCTTGTTTGCCCTGCATATCGGGGATCGTTCCGGGCATTGACGGTCACAATTGCCGTACCGGTCTGCATCACTTCGTCTGTGAGAGTCCGGCTAACGGTAATATCGCCCTCAGTCAACGTCTCTTCGTCAAAGTTGCGAGCCACGCGAATGTTCAGCATGCCGTCTTCCATCAGCATTAGAAACCCACGTTCAGCGCCAGTTAACTGGATAATGGCATCCATAACTTTTTCCAGAACCGTCTGTAGATCGAGTGAAGCGCTTATTAAGCGGCTTACAGTGTATAGTCGTGCCAGCCGTTCATTGTCCTTCCAGAATGGTTGTTTTTCGAGCAATTCTTCGAAGGTGGTTTCCAACGTATCCAGGGAACGGCCAAATAGCTTGGATTCGACCTTGCCCACCTGTATTTGGCTAGCGAGACGACGAACCAGACTTAGCCCATTGGTCAAACGGCTTTTAATATCAACTGGGATTTGTTCGGATAATGAGCTCATTAGACGCAGCGCCTCTCGCTAGTATTCAATATAGCTGGGGTGTTTATTCAAATGTTACGGCTTCGAAGTTTTGACTTATTCGGAGACGCTAAGTATACGCGGTTTGTCGTGATCTGAAATTCTACAACTCTCAAAGCGTGTAACGCGGATGTTGTCGACGCTTACTTGGATTCGACTTTGATATTTCCTTTGTCGCGCCCGTTGGGTTACATTACCCATTTTTAGGCCGAATATGGCATTTATTAGTTTTTACAACTTTCGGTTTTAGGAAAAGATCGTCTTCGACTCTTTGAATAGTTGGCAACAACAGACAGAATCCGGTGGTTGGCGTGTGCAGGATAAGGGTATTTATCGGAACTGATCCCGCCAAACATATGATCTGCTGCTCAGCCAGCTTCTCACGCTGTTAACGCTCTCACTCCCGCTGGTCGGGTCTTTGGGGCAGATCAGCAGAATAATGACTTTGTCAATCTAGACTACTTTATGTGTCGTCCGGAAAGTACGGCAATATCCAATGCGTTCGAGAAGTCATACCGCAGACCGAGACAGTATATCGCGGCTCGTCGACAGTAATTGTACGCTGAAACCGCTGAATGTGACGATGTGTGTGATGCTGTATAAGTAATTGTCGAATGTCAGTCCTTGATGAAGCAATGTTCTGAATACCTTGTCGAGGGTTAAACAGTTTTGCATATCCCTTTGACGTTATGCAGAAAAGGAGGCCGCCTGTATTCCTACTGGCCTCCTGTTCGCAGATATTATAGAGTATCGTCTTAGCTTCCGAGGCCAGATAGCCTGACGTCTAGAAGGGAGTGTGCAGCGATCATTTCAGCAAAGCTACGCCAGCCTGACTTCAGTCCCCGTCTCCTGGCTCTTGTAGATCGCGTCGAGGATGGTCAGGACTTGCAGTGAATGTTCCGCAGGGACAGGCGATGGCGCGCCGTCAACGATGGCCCGAGCGAACTCAATGCACTCCTGGGCGTGTGCTTCGTTAATGTCTTTATTGAGTTTCAGGGTCCGGTTGTAAAGCTGGCTCGTTTTGTAATTCGACTGGTAGACCTCGCATTTCGGCCACTGAATGCCACCTTCAGTGCCGTACAGCCACATTTGCATATCTTCAACGGGTGTGTCATGGTGCAGCAGCCAGCTTACTTCCAGGATCAACGTTGCGCCTGATTCAAACCGGACAAACGCCGAAGCGAATTCCTCTACATCCATCTCCTGGGGGATGGGACCGCCCCAGATGCTGAATGCGCCTTCCCGATGGGCCAGTTCGGTGCGGCTGACGCCTGTTACGCTGATCGGCTTGGGATTGCCCATGAACCAAAGCGTCAGGTCGAGGATGTGAACCCCGATGTCGATACATGCGCCGCCTGTAGCGTGTTCCTTTAAAATGAAGCCGGGCCGGGTCGGCGCAGCGGCACGGCGCAGCATCCAACTTCGCGCATGATAGATGTTGCCAAGGACGCCGGTGTCGATTTCCGCTTTCATCGCCTTCGAAAGGCCCGAAAAACGAAAATGCTGGGCCGTCATCAGCATCTTGCCCGATGCGTCGCGGGCGGCGATCATGTCCTTGATGAGCTGAGGATTCGGCGCAAGCGGTTTCTCGCACAGGACATGCTTCCCGGCCTTGAACGCGGCAATGGCGAGTGGCGCGTGAAAGTTGTTCGGTGTGCAAATATCGATAATGTCAATGTCGGGATCCGCGATTAGCGCTTCCGAGTGAGTCGTGAGCCTAGCGACCTCGTTCTGCTGACCCCATGCGTGCAACACGTCCTCAGCGACATCAGCACCCGCCACGACCTCGGCATGTTCAGATACGCGCCAGCCCGGCATATGGGTATTGGCGATCCCACCAACCCCGATGATTCCAACCTTTAATTTTGGCGACTTTGATGACATGGTGACGCATATTCTCCTGAGTTAATAACCTTTGGTCGGTATGATCCACGTTTTCTGTTTGGCCCCCTCGTAGAGGGCTTCCATGACGGCGCTGCGTAGGGCAGCTTCCTGAGCCGTGACGAGCGAAATATCCTTCTGCCCGCTAACAGCATCCAGAAAAAGCTCAAAGGCGTGCGGCCACGCGGCAGGGAGGTCAGTCCAGGGTGTCTCGCCATCAGCCCCGTTGATATGACTGCTTTTGAAGAGCAGGTTGCCGTTGGCGACATACGCATGGCCTTCGGTCCCACTGATGATCAGGTTGATCGGGTGAGCGACATCAACCCAACCCGCCGCGAGGCTTCCCACTGCACCGTTGCTGAAGTCGAGCAGGCCTTCGCCGGTTTCGTCGCAGTCGCCGTAACGACCGGTCACCACATGAATACTGGCGGTAACACGATCTACGTCGCCCATCAGCCACAGCAGAATGTCCAGCGAGTGCGTGCCCAGGTCGCCGAACCCGCCAACCCCCGCCTGTGCAAGATCGGCCATCCAGCGCCATTCGGTGTCGAACCAGCCGCCCAGCGAACCCGCGTGGCAATTCGTATGCCGGATACGCGTGATCTTGCCGAAGCTCCCGGCTTTGATCTGCTGGCACAAATACTGGTGGATGGGGTCGCCGCGCATAAAATACCCGGTCTGGAACAGCACTCCAGCCTGATCGATGGCCCGCGCCATCTTGTAGGAATCAGCTGCGCCCAAGCCCAGCGGCTTTTCGACAAACATATGCTTTTTCGCATATGCTGCCTGCTCGACCAGCGCTTCGTGACGGTTCGTCTCGGAACAAATGACTACCGCCTCGATACTCGGATCAGACCAGATTTTGTTCAAGTCAGACGCTGCTTCGGCGTTGAGCAAGGAGGCGTTCTTCGCAGCGCGTTCCGCGTCATGATCCCAGGTAAACTTTACTTTGAATTCGGGACGTGCATTCAGGCGTTTAACAAATCCTGGGGTGTGGATATGTCCACACCCCACAAGAGCAATCTGGTGCATCAAATCTCCTTATAAAGCGTAATGGGGTATGAGATCCTACAACCCGCCCGAAGGATATTCCGGCGCACTTGCGCAGCGCATCAAGCTACAGATGCCCCATCCAGCCAAACTAAACACGGCAATGAATCGCGGCAGATTAACTTCTCACTGAGTTGCGAAAGGGGTCGGACAGCTCAGACAGGATATAGGTGGAAGAGATTGTACACCCTGCTTTTTCAATCAGGGTAACTAATAACGCTGCCTATTTTCAAATCAATTGGGGTTTTAGCTCGAGAGATCGGATTGGCCCAAAGTCCAATGCGTTCAAAGAGTCAGACCGCAGACCGAGACAGTGAACCGCCAATCCACCACGTAAAATGTACGCTGAAACCTCTGAACGTGTGGATGTATTTGGAATGGAACTGTAAAACATAAGTTTGAAGCCGATAAACATAGGGTATGGTTCTTTTATCTAACGCGATCAAACGCCGATTTCTTCTAATGCCTTAATTAACTTTACAAAAGCGGCATTTTGAGGGGTTGCAATACCATATTCTAGTCCAAGGTTGCAGACTGTACCCCCTAAAATATCAACCTCGGTTTTGTTTCTAGCTTCAATATCCTGTAGCATCGAAGATTTAAATTCGGGCGGCGTGGTGCGAATGAACTCCAAACACCAGGGCAGGATATTCTCAACGGTATTGATACCTACTTGTCGAGCAATCAACAATGCTTCATTCATTAATTCTACTGCGACATCGCGCGCCATTTCGCTTCGCTGAAATGCACCATAGTTTGCGCGAAGGACTGCCGATGCCTGGTTAACTCCTACATTGAGTACAAACTTACGCCATAAGGTAAATAACATATCTTCCGGCACTTCGTAAGCTATCTTTGCTCGATCAAAGAAGCGCGACACAGCCTCAACTCTTTGGCTAATTATACGGTTATTAGCCTCTCCGATGACAATACGGCCTACCCCATCGAAGGTAATCGAATTCCCAACCCGTGTGCTACCGTGACCAAGGAAGGATGCGTAAAGAACCTTATCCCAACCGTATACTTCAGCGATCTGCTTTTCACTGGTGATACCGTTCAGTAAGGAAAGGATAATGGT
>WNFM01156210.1_pt1 | contig 17241 bp, 13 predicted proteins | sample 5400271 | NCBI WGS metagenome assembly WNFM01 (sample SAMN13153352, study PRJNA577476) | soil metagenome | isolation source: 60 cm saprolite on Douglas fir-dominated hillslope | place: USA:California | collected 2013-09-17 | reverse complement strand
GACGCGGGTTGACCGGGTCGGCGTTCCGTACGCGGCGGCCTTGCGTCAGCAACGACTTTCTGGCCGACGAACGGACCAGACCCTGGCGCGACAATGCGATCCGAAGTGGGGTCAGATCGTCTGCGGTGTTGCCATTGCTCAACGGTGAACGGGCGGCGGGAGTGCTGATTTTCCATTCACCGGACTTGGGGACGTTCACGCCTGAACTTGTCGAACTGCTGCAGCGGCTCGCGGAAAACGTCTCATTCGCCCTGGGGAACTTCGATCGGGCCGACGAAAAGGCAAAAGCCGAGAAACAAAAGGACCGCCTGGCGGAGATGCTTGAAGCCCTCAGCGCGACCAACGAAGCGATCATGCGGGTCAAATCGCGGGCAGAGTTGTTCGAACTGGTGTGCGAAGCCGCGGTGCTGGGAGGAACCTTCACCTCCGCGACCATCGCGCTTGTGGACCCCGATGGGGAGTTCCTTCGAGTCGCTGCAACGAAAGGGTTGAACTACGACCGCATGGAGGGCCGCCGCTACGCAACCTCTGTGGCCTCCCCTGAAGGCCGTGGTTTGACCGGTACATCGTTCCGGACACGACAACCTTGCATCATGAATGACTTCCTGGCCGATGCGCGAAGCGCCTTTTGGCACAAACTTGCAAAGGAAGACGGGACGCGATCCGGCGCGAGTTTTCCTTTGCTGCAGAATGGCAACAGGGCTGTCGGCGTGCTGTTGTTTCTCTCCCGTCACGAAGGCGCATTCACCGATGATTTGGTGGAGCTCCTTGGCAGGCTCGCGGAGAACGTCTCCTTCGCGCTCGACAATTTCGATCGTGCCGAAGAAAAGGCGAAGACCGAGGAGCAGAAGCAGCGGCTGACGCTGATGTTTGCGGCGCTCAGCGCCACCAACGAAGCGATCATGCGGGCCAAATCGCGAACCGAGCTGTTCGAACTGGTGTGCGTCGCCGCAGCGAACGGCGGTAAATTCACCTCGACCAGTATCGGGCTCGCCAATCCCGACAGCGATTTTTTCGACGTCGTGGCGGCGGCCGGGCCGACGGCGGAGACAACGCGAAACGTCAGGATTTCGACCAATGGCGCGCATCCGGAGGGACAAGGCGTCAGTGGGGCCGCATTCCGTTCCCGGCAGGCCTGCATTAGCAACGATTATCTCGCCGACCAGCAGAGAAGTGCTTTCCACGCCGTGCTGCGCGGCGACGGGGCCAAGTCGGGCGCAGCCTTTCCGTTGCTGATCGCAGGCCAGGCGGTCGGCGTCATGGTTTTTCTATCCGCCGAAAAAAACACCTTCACGCCCGAATTCGTCGAATTGCTGCAGAGGCTCGCGGACAACGTGTCGTTCGCGCTGGAGAACTTCGACCGCGCGGACGAAAAAACCAAGGCGGACGAGCGGATCGAATACCTCGCCTCGCATGACAGCCTGACCAATCTGCCCAATCGGGAGACCTTCAACGAGCTCTTGCACCACGCGATCGAGGCGGCGCGCCGTCACCAGCGGCAACTTGCCGTGCTGTTCATCGATCTCGACCGCTTCAAGGTCATCAACGATTCGCTCGGCCACGATGCCGGCGATATGCTGCTGGTGGAAATTGCAAACAGGCTGCGGGGCGCCTTGCGTTCGAGCGATGTCGTGGCGCGGCTCGGCGGCGACGAATTCGTCGTGATTCTCGAGGAGACCGCGGAACGGGATGAAGTCGAGCACATCGCCCGCAATTTGTTGTGCGTGCTCGGCCAGCCGTTGCAATTGAGCGGCCATGAATGCCACACCACGGCCTCTATCGGCATCGCGATGTACCCTTCCGACGGCGACGACGCGGAGACGCTGACCAAGAATGCCGACATGGCGATGTATCTCGCCAAGGAGGACGGCAAGAACGGCTTCCGTTTCTTCTCCAAGGAGATCAAGGCCCAGTCGATCGAGCGGCTGACGCTGGAGACCGCGCTGCGCCGTGCGCTCGAGCGCGATCAATTTTCGCTGCAATATCAGCCGAAGGTGGACATGGTGACCGGACAGATCACCGGCGTCGAGGCGCTGTTGCGCTGGACCCATCCCGATCTCGGCGTATTGCCGCCGATGCAGTTCATCCCGCTCGCCGAAGAAACCGGGTTGATCGTTCCGATCGGCCGTTGGGTGCTGAAGGAAGCCTGCGCGCAAAACATGGCCTGGCAGCGCCGCGGATTGCGCCCGGTTTCGATGGCGGTCAATCTCTCGCCGCGGCAGTTTGGCGACGACCACCTGCTGCAGGATATCGACGAGGCGCTGGCGGCGAGCGGCATGTCGCCGGTGCTGCTGCAGCTCGAAGTCACCGAGAGCATGATGATGCGCAACGTTTCGCGGGCGATCAAGGTGCTGGATGCGATCCAGAGCCGCGGCATTCGCCTTGCGATCGACGATTTTGGAACCGGCTATTCGTCGATGTCCCTGATGAAGCAGTTCCCGATCGACACCATCAAGATCGACCGCTCCTTTGTCCGCGACCTGCCCCGGGATTCCGAGGACCAGGCCATCGCCCAGGCGATCATCAGCATGGGCAAGGCGCTGGGCATGACGGTTGTTGCCGAAGGCGTGGAAACCTCCGAGCAACAGGCGTTCCTGCGCGATCATGCCTGCGATGAGCTGCAGGGCTACCTGTTCAGCAAACCGCTCCCGCCGCAGCAATTGGCCGATCTGCTTCGGATCGCTCCTGTGATGATATCGCCGCCGCTTCAGCCCACAGCGGATGCCGCCCCCGAAAAATCCGCTCCGCGGTCGAAGCTGAAGAGTGCCGCCGCACAGCGCTAAACGGCTAGGACGGAGTCGAATCTCTCGGCTTACCCGGAAAATCATCGGGCCAGGGCAGTGACGTCTGATCGGCGAGGGAGCTTAGAAAAACCTCCGCGCCATCGGCGTAACTGGCGCCCGCCGGCAATTCCAGCCTCGCGCACCAATCGGCCGGCATCGGTTGCCGCACGCCGCGCATCTCAAACGCCGGACCCCACCACCACGCCGGGGCCGGCGATCTCTCTTGCTCCGGAACCGCGCGCCATCGTGCGAATTCGCGCACGGCGCGTTCGAATTGCACATTTGCGGCCTGATGCATCGAAACCTCTACGCTGTCGACGATGGGCGCGGCCGCACACAACGCAAGTGCAGCATGAAAAAGCGCGTTTACGCCGTGTGTCACAGTGCTAACGTTTCGGCCAATTAAAACAAGTGGGCAGAACCCGGATCAGTAGCGCACCGGGGCGCTAACGCGGTGTGCTGCGCAGCGTCCGGGGAACGGTGTTTGTCAGCCTTTCGGCGTTCGATCGGTGCCTGAGGACCGGCTCTTGTTGAACAAGAGATAGAGCGCGCGCGGATTGGTGGTGAGATAGCGCCAGAATAGCCGGTGCGGCTCCAGCCAGATTCGCCAGGCCCATTCGAGCCCGACATTCTGCATCCATCGCGGCGCCCGGGTCCGGCTGCCGGAGAGGAAGTTGAACAATCCGCCTGCTGTCTTGATGACGCCGACATTGGACAGGTTCGGCGTGAATTCCTCGACAAAAGCCTGCTCGTAGGGCACGCCCAGCGCCACCCACAGATAGTCCGGCGCGAGCGCGTTGATCTCGTCGACCTTTTCCCGCAACGCGTTGCCCCTGAGATAGCCATGGGAGCGGCCGACGATGCGCAGATCGGGGTACCTGTTCTGGACATTGGCAACGGCTGCGGCATTTTCCGCTTCATCGGCGCCGAACATATAAAACGTCAGCCCGGCCAATGTGGCCTTGCGGGCGACGACGTGGAACAAATCGGTGGTCGCCACGCGTTCCGGCAGCGGCGTCGATGATTTCAGCCGCGACACGGTGACAAGCGGCTGTCCGTCGGCATTGATGAGATCGGCGGAGCGAAACAGCCGTCCGGTCATCGGCTCGGTCGAACAGCGCGCCAGCACCTCGCCATTGGCCGACGTCAGATAGAGCGGACGGCTCACGCGACGTTCCGGGAAAACCACGTCGATCATGAAATTGGCGGTCTGCTCGATATCGAGCACGGCGAGCCGCAAGCCTCCCAGCGAGATTCTGGGGACCCGGGCAGTCGCGGCCCTGCCGAGCGGATTTGCGCGGCGCTCAAGCATATTGTCTGTCTCGCTTGCGGTTGACAGAGGCCGGGTTGAGTTCATTCAATACAACGCCGATCAGCTTGCGCTCCGCGCCACTGAGGCTTGCGATGATGTCTTCCATGCAGTCGTTGATGTCGAGATTAACCGGCAGGATCGTGACAATGCCGTCGGCGTCGTCGAGCAGCTTGCGGTCGGCGGCGCGGAGCGGCATCGCCGGTCCGTCGAGGATGATCAGATCGTAGCCGCCAGCTGAGCGCGCCTGTGCGATCGCCTTGCGGATCGCCTCGCTGGCCTTGGCGTCGTTCCCCGTGGTATCCGGCAGGATCGAAATTCCGTTGATGGTCTTGATCGCGCGCGAAGCCTTGCTGCCGATGCCGAGCCAGCCCAGACGGCTGGGTTCGTCCTTAGCGGCACGGCGCACCATGTTCGACAGCGCGTGCGCCCTGTGATCGGCATCGATCATCAGGACCTTGGCGCCGTCCTGTGCGGCGGACAGCGCGATGTTCAGCGCCTTTGGCGGCGCCCGCGCCGATCACGGCCATCACCGGCATGGCGTCAGAGGGCGAACGCTTCGCCAGCGTCGCGCGCATCTCGCGCATGGCGTTGAGGAAGGTCGTCATCGGGAAGCCGGCGCGCAGCGTCGGCCAGCCCAACCGCGTGACGTCGGGCATGCCGCCGGCTTTAAGGATTCCGCTCAAGGTCCGCACCACGTCGGATTCCTGCAGCCTTGCGATCAGTGGCTTTTCGATCAATGCGACCGGGGCCTGCTGCTGGGCTTGATTTCCCTGCATCGGCCTTGATGGCGATACCGGCTGCCTGGTCTCGGCACGAACCGGCTGTGGGTCGCTGGCGTCGGGCGGCAGCCGATCGGCCGCGACCACCCAGGCGGCTGCGGCGAGTGCGCCGAGCATGAAGCCGATGATCGCGATCAGGCTCATGGCCGGCGGGAAGGTGCGCCGCTGCGGCACGGTGGCCTCGCCGATCACGCGCGCGCTCGAGGTGTTGAGGGTTTCCTGCTCCTCGGTCTCGCGCGAGCGCTTGAGGAAGGATTGATAGACGTCGCGGCTGGCCTCGACGTCGCGCTCGAGCTCGCGGAGCCGCACCGAGGCCTGGCTGAGCTGGACGCTCTGGCGTTTCTGCGCCTCCAGCGCCTTGTTCAAGGAGGCTTCGAAGTCGCGGGCGCGGGTCAGGTCGTTCTTCGCTGATTGGGCGAAGCGATCGACTTCTTCGTTGATGGTGCGGCGCAGGTCCTCGACCTGCTTTTCCATCTGGCGCAGCGAGGGATGCAGCGGCCCTAATTCGCTGGTCAGCTCGGCATAGCGCTTGCGCGCTTCGGCGTATTGCGCGCGCAGATTGGCGATGGTCGGCGACTGCAGCGCTTCGGGAATCGCGCCGGCATCGGTCGCCGCGCGGCGGCTTGACTCGATTTGGTCGTATTTGGCCTGGGCGTCGAGCGTCAGCGCACGCGCCGCGGCGAGCCGCTGGTTGCTGGCCGAAAGCTGCTGGTCGCTGATCAGCGTGTCCTGGGTGCCGACGAAATCGTTCTGCGCCTTGTAGGTGGCAAGCACGTTCTCGGCGTTGCGAAGCCGTTGCTGCAATTCCTTGAGCCGGCCCGACAGGTCGGTGGTGGCCCGCCGCGCGGCGGTCGACTGCGACCGCTTCGATTCCGCGAGATACGCGTTGGAAAGCGCGTTGGCGAGCATCGCCGCCTTCGCCGGGTCATACGACCAGACCTCGATGTCGACGATAAAGCTGCGATCGGTCTTCTTGATATTGATGTGGCGGTTCAGCGCTTCCAGCACCGCGCTCTGGCCGGACTTCACGTCGCCGGTCGAGTGTAGCTCGAGCCCAAACAGGCCGAGCAGCGAGGCCAGGATGCTCACGGACTCGCCGCCGCCAAATTCCGGATCCTTGTCGATGTGAGTATCCTGGATCACCTGCAGCAGCACGCTGTTCGAGGTGATCAGCCGCGCCTGGCTTTCGACCACCATCGCTAGGCCCGAAGTGTCCTGGGAGCGTGGCGTCAGCTCGCGATCGACCAATTGCAATTCGCGGGGATCGACATAAAGCTGCGCGGTCGCGGTATATTTCGGGCTCAGGCCCTTGCCGATCGCAACGGCAGCACAGGCGCCAATCAGCGCAGCCGCCGCGATCGCTACCCTTCGCCGCCACAATAAGCGGGTCAGCTCCAGCACGCTAAAGCCCGCAGGCGTCCGCGACGCCGCTTGCCGGTCTGAAGGCTTGGTCTGGCCTATCGGTTGGTCATAGACAAGCATCGGCCCCAGCTTCCATTCGAACTGCCGCACGCATCGGCTGAGGGGTTACTCTTCGGGTCACGCCACGCGCGCTCACGTTCAGCGCGGAACAAACGCAACAGGGAAAATTAACCATACTCAGTGAGGGACTATTCACCGAAATGGCAAAAAAAGCGTTTAAGCAGCTCGGCCGGCCAGCGACGCGAGGGCAACGGAAAATTAACCTTCTGTTATCGGTTTGTGCTGCTGCGGCCGTCACGCGCACATCAGCCGTGGCGCCGGCAAGAGCGGCGTGAGCGAGCGCGATCGTAACTGTTTTATTCACTGGTCTTTTATCCGGTGTTGATGTTTGCAAGCTTGGCTCTGAAAAACGCGAAACCGAGTTTCAAACGTCCGCGGGTCCGGGAGATGTCGAGCAGCCAGCACATTGCCGCGTAGGTGACCAATCCAGTGCCAACCAGGACAACGCAGGCCGTCAGACTAGAAACATGCAAGTTTTGGTCGATTGTTCTGACGGCCAGCGCCATGACCAATCCAGCGATCATCGTCAGGGCGAGCCGGCCGAGGGGTAGGGGGACAGGAAACGCCCAGCGGCTCAGCATCAGCGCGCAGACAAATCCAATGACGTCGGCGCCCAACCGGGCCCACGCAGCCCCGACGGCGCCGTCGTTGCCGACCAGGATGTACGACAGGATCACATTGGCTGCGATGATCGAGGCCGTGTTGATCAAATAGAACGAGTTACGTCCTGACAGCAAAAAGCTCGCATGCAGATATTGCTGCGTCAGGACCTGGAAGATCACCGCGACCGCCACAATCGGCATGGTCTGCGCAGCGACCTCCCGGAAGTCAGCGCCAAGGACGACGTTCGCGACATGCGATGAGATGACGGCAAAGCCCAGACAGGCCGGCAGCGTAATACTGAGCAACAGCTCAGCGCATTCGGCGAGATGCGACCGCACTGCTGCATTTCCTTGGCTGGCATGAATTCGCACGGCGAGCGGAAAGAAGGCCGCAGCAGCGCTCATCGCCGGTATCATGAGGGTTTGCCGAACCAGGTCGAGCCCTGCGACATACTTTCCGGCATCCGCGGCGCCAACGAGATTGGCGATCATGAACCGATCGGTAACGCTGGAGATGGCGAGCAATGTAAGGGACAGCGTGAGCGGCAGGCCCTGCCAGGCCACCGCCGAAAGACCGGAAACATCGAACTTGACGACCGTTCCCCGCCAGGCGGCCCGCGACTGCACCAATACCGCGAGCAGATAGGCGAGCGCCGACGAGAGCAACAGAAAAAATCCCGTCGGACTGAGAAGGGCAACGACGACACCCAGACAAAGCACTGAGGCTGCGCGAACCAGCGTAGCCTTCATGGCCGTGAGCGCCATGAGCCGCGCACGAACCAGATCCTGGGTCAGCTCGAACAGGCCGATCGCGACCGCAAGCACGACCGCGGCCAATGCCGCCGAGGCGTCCAGCCCGACCAGGCGTCCCAATCCGTAGGCGAAGGGCGCGCTGAGGCACGAGATGAGGTATCCGGTAATCACCAAGCCGCGAACGTCGGTGCCGTCATCCCTCGCGTGTCGGCTCAGGATGAGATTGCGAAACCAGCCCACCAGGAAAACGCTGATGACCGACGCAAATCCAATGCCAAGCAGATAGGTGCCGTAATCATGCGGCGAAAACAGCCGCGTGAAGACGAACACGCTCAATAGCCCCAGCAATGCGGAGAGGATATTGGCGGACAGATTGATGCTGGCCTGTCCGATCAGCATAGCGCTTCGAGCCCCGCGGCTTCGTTGGGGATGGTGATGGGCGCGTCGACAGCGGCAGTTTCCTCGATCACAGCCCGGATAGTCTCGACCGGCGTGCCGGAGAAGGACGTCACCGAGAAAGCAACGTCATCTCTATCTGCACGGTGAAGCAGCTGGTTCAATTCACCCCGGCCGAGCTTCGGCTGGTCCCAATAGCTGACGCATGGCGTGCGCGAGGTGAGGTTGTGCCTGCCGAAAAGGCTTGCGTCGCTCTGCGCGAAATAGCCGTACAGCATGTATTCCGAAAACCCGTGGGTCCGGCACATCGCCTCGACCCAATCGAGGCCGATAACGGCCTCTATCCTCGAGGCCATCGCGCGCGTCGTCTCCTGGTCCCAAAATATGATGTGGCCGATGAAATCGGACGCCGGCAGCGGCGGGGTTGGTAATCCGAGCAGTTGATGGGTTGTCTCGACCCAGTGCGAATGGTGGATGTGGCTGGATGTAACCTCGTTCGGCATCTTCAGGAGCGGAATTGAATTTGGATATTCAAAACGCGATAGATCGAAATTCCGGAAGAAAACGACGTCGGAATCCAGGATGCAATATCGCTTGTGAGGCAGCGCAATGGTCGCGGCAATCTTCAGAAACTGCTGTACATGCCAACCATTGACCGGCTTCGTTCGAAATGACCACCAATATTGGCGCCGCTTGCGCTGGACGAAGCGAGGCAGCGGCCGCAACCATTTGGGGAGGAACTGGGATGCCGGAAGGACGCTTCTGCGCTCGCTCTCAAAGTGAGAAAACAGCGGCAAGTCACAATCCGGGACCAGCAGATAATGCTTGGAAAACGCACCGACATGACGGTCGACACTCTCGCAGAGCAGACTGCACAGCTCGAGATCGTGCGCGTAAGTTGGGGTTAACAGCGCCACGGGATTCATTTTGTAGGTCTCTTTGGCGGTGACATTACGAGCCATGGTTCCGTGCGCGTCGTTCTTGGCGTAACGAGTGAGCAAGATCGGTGCCGGACGGGGCCGTGGTCTCAAGCGGCGTTCGGAAATTGGTTAATTGATGCGCGGTAACCATCCCGGACATCCCCGCGGCCGTTCGCCCGACGCTGGACCGGTTATTGCAGTGACGGACGCGCAATGCCGACTCCTTAAGGATACGTGGACGCATGAGAATACGATCGCATTTCCGGCGTGACGCTTGTGGTGGCGACGCGAAGCTCGCGGGGCTTGGTCTTTTTGGCACAGCCGGACTGTCCGGGGTGTCCGTTTTTGCGACGGCGCGAACGCAACCGCCAGCCGCTGCTGCGGCCGGAAGGTTAATTCCCACCGGTCACGGCCGTGAAGCGATGCTATTCAGTATTTGCCGCTGTTTGGATGAGGTCTGAAATATGAGATATCGCGCCGATATCGATGGCCTGCGCGCGCTCGCTGTCATACCAGTGTTGTTCTACCACGTCGGCATTCCCGGCTTCCCAGGCGGATTCGTTGGCGTGGATATCTTCTTTGTCATTTCAGGGTACCTGATCTGCGGCATGATCGATGAGGACATCCGTAACGGATCCTTCTCGCTTTCGAATTTCTACAAGCGCCGGATGTTGCGGATCTTGCCTGCACTATTTGTGATGTTTCTGGTCACAAGTATTCTGGCCTATGCCTACTGCTTGCCGGTCGAACTCGAGGACTATTCAAAGAGCCTCGCGAGCGCGGTCGGTTCGGTTTCGAACGTCTACTTCGCGGCCACCGCGGGATATTTCGATGCACCGGCCGAAACAAAGCCGCTTTTGCATACGTGGTCGCTGGGCGTGGAGGAACAGTTCTATCTGATCACTCCATTGTTGATGCTCTTTGCTTATCGCGTTCTGCAAAAGCGTACCAAGCTTCTGCTTGCGATCGTCGCCGCGCTATCCTTCGTAGCGGCTTTCGCGATCAGTTATCGAAACACGACATTTGTATTTTATCTCACGCCGTTTCGCGCATGGGAACTGGTGCTCGGCGCGCTGCTGTCGATCAAATGCATTCCGGCGCCGGAAACTGGATTCGCAAGGAATGCCTGCGGTGCGATCGGGCTGCTGCTCGTGCTCGGCGCCATCTTTTTGGGATCGCCCTCGGCGCCTCTTTTGCTGATGACCTCCCTTGCCAGCATTGGTGCTGCGTTGGTCATCGCTTCGAGCGAGCGCGGGACTTCGACGGTCGGAAGGCTGTTGTCGCTGCGGCCGGTCGTCTTCGTCGGCCTTATATCTTATTCGCTATATCTATGGCATCGGCCCCTGATTGTCTTTCAACGTACAGACGGACTTCTTCCAGGCGCCTCTGGCGTGGTGACAAAGCTGACGCTGATCGCGGTCTCGATCGGCATCGCCTGGCTGTCATGGAAGTTTATCGAAATCCCATTCCGGTCGAAGGCCAAATATACTTCCAGAAAAGTCGTTTTCGGCATTGCTTCAACGGCCACGGCGTTGGTCGTAGCGCTTTGCGGCCTGGTGCTGATCGCAGGCGGAGCCCCCTTCCGTTTTCCGGAGCGCGTGGTGGCGATCGCCGCCTACCTCGCCTACGATCCCTCGGCCGCATTCCGGTCCGGCCAGTGCTATCTGACGGGCAACCGCCAGCAGATCGACGTCCAGACATGCATGAAGCCGGATCCCAAGCGGTCGAACTATCTTCTCGTTGGCGATAGCCATGCAGCCCATCTCTGGCTCGGCCTGTCTTCTGCCATGCCCGAAGTGAACATCATGCAGCCTACCGCCGGCGCCTGCCGGCCCGCCGTCACGCCGATCTCCCTGCTCGATACAAGAGCTTGTCCAAGACTGATGCAGTTTGTCTTCAACGATTTTCTTGTGAACAATGATGTCGACAAGATCTTGCTCTCCGCCTCATGGAAAGACGAAGACATCCCTGCTTTGGCCAGCACCCTCGATACCTTGAAGGCGAGCGGATTCGACGTCACCGTGCTGGGGCCGATTGTCGAATATGACAGTGCCCTGCCACGGCTTCTGGCCGACGAAATCCAGCGTAACAACCCTTCCATCGCCAACGTCACGCGCACGCCGGGGATTCGCGAACGGGACCGGGAGATGCGGCGCATGGTGACAGCCAAAGGCGCGACTTACCTTTCAGTCTACGATTCAGTTTGCCGCGACGGCCATTGCGATGAATTTGCAGAAGGTGACATTCCACTGCAGTTTGACGCGGGTCACCTCACTGCCAAGGGGTCCGTCGAAGTGGGACGAAAACTATCAGCCTTCTTCGTCCAGAAACTGTCGAGGGCAGACGATGTTCCGAACTGATCGCACCGCCGGCGGTAGCCGTCGCAGCCAATGGGCCGCGAAGAAATTGGCGGCTGTGGTGGCGGCTTTGGTTCTTGCCGGAATCCTTTCGGCTCATAGCGAGACAGATGCCGCAGGCATCACTTCGAATTCTTCAAAGTTTGCCGGCGCATTTGTAAACTGGGGACCCTACGGGCGCGAACATACTTTGCAGATTTGGGAAAAATGGCTCAACCAGGCGCCTTCATCAGTGCTGGGCGTCGACTTCTATGCTCAATCGACTTGGGAGGATTTTTCCGGCTTAAGCTGGGTGCCGGGCATGTGGAAAAAGCTCAACCCCGCGCGAAATGTCGTTTGGTCGGTGCCGCTGACGGTAAAAGGGACGTCTCTCGCGGATGTTGCGAACGGCCTCCACGACACCGAATTTGAAGCGGCGGCCCGGGCGATTTCCGAGGCGCAGCCAACAGCCATCATTCGTCTTGGCTGGGAAATGAACATCGCCGACTCCGCATGGTTCGCCAAGGGCCAGGAGGCCGATTATATCAAGGCGTTCAGGCGAGTTGTTGAAATATTCAGGCAGCACTCAAGTGGCTTTAAGTACGATTGGTGCCCGGGATGGGGATCTCAGGACAGCACCGCAGATATTGCCTATCCGGGAGACGATGTCGTCGATTACATCGGTCTCGACGTGTACGATTTCAAATATGACGGTTCTGCCGAGGAGCGGTGGGAGAACTTCTATTTGAAAGCGCCGTTTGGTCTGCAATGGCACAGGGAGTTCGCCGCCCGACACGGGAAGCGCATGAGCTACCCCGAGTGGGGAGTCGGCAATTTCGGCGACAACCCCTTTTTCATTCAGAAGATGCACGAGTGGTTTGTGGAGAATGCAAACAATATCGCCTATGCGGCCTATTTTGACGTGGACGGCCAATGGCCGACCCAGATTGACAACAACCGGTTCCCCCGGTCTCAGAAGCTGTTCAGAAGGCTTTTTGGGCGCTGATTCTGAATTTGTCGGCACTATCGGGAAGCAAAGCGCGGCCGGCCGATGCCTGCCGTGATTGGCCAAGAGTACGCTAAACGGAATCATCGCGCCAAGAAGTGCAGCCTCCGCCTGGTTGGGCTGCCATCACCGGGCAAACCGTGCATACCAGGATCAATCGAGAAAACTAGGCCGTGAACCCATAAATCTGCCGGGGCGGTCGGCTTGCCAGAGTCCGCTATGCCCCGATAGCGACTAAATTCCGCAGCGCAGCGAAATGACGCGATGCGCCAGAAGCGGAAATCGCCGGTTCACTTTATCACCTCGTCGGCGCGCAGCTGAAATGACGGCGAAACGTTGATGCCGAGCTGTTGCGGAACGCGGCCCGAAACGAACTTGCCGATGTCGACGCCGGAAATTTCCGCGCCGCGCATTTGGACTAGACTCCGCCGCAATGTCAGGAGGAGGTGCCGCCTGTTGCGCTCGCGCCCATGCTGTCGCCGAAATGGAGCATCGCCACCGAAGGGCTCGATGCGGAGGAACGTCAGTTCATTCTCGTCCGGATGCGCCCGCTCTCGTTCGATCCGAGGGCGATCCTGTTCGACCAGGGCGAGCCCAGCGACACGCTCGTCTTGCTCACCGAGGGACGCGTGCGGCTCTACCAGACCCTGGAGGGCGGCGAGGAGTTCACCTTCGGGCTCTGCGTCGCCGGCGCCATCTTAGGCCTTGCCGCGCTCGTGACCGGCGAGCCGCGCATTCTGTCGGCCGTCGCGCTGGAACCGGTCACTGCTTCCGTCATGACAAGAACCGACTTCATGGCTTGTTTGAACATGGTGCCTCGCTTTCACTGGAACATCGCGCGTCTGTTGGCGATTCTCTCGCTCGAATCGATCGAGCGCAGCGGACCTCTAGTCCTCGACAGCGCCGCGGTACGCCTGCGCAGCACACTCAAATCGCTGGCGCGGCTGGACAGCGGTGATGCGGCCGGCCTGCGGCTGCATGTCGACGGACTGACGCAGGAAGAACTCGCCAAGATGGTCGGCGTCAGCCGCAACTGGGTTGCGATCGCGCTCGGCGAGCTGGAGCGGCTCGGACTGATCACCAAGCGGCGCGGTCGCATTACCATCATCAGCGCTCGCCGCCTTGACGCCTTCATCGTCAGCGCGCGCAACCACTAACCGGAGCGCAGCAGCATGAGCGTGTACATCATCGCCCAGCTCAAATTCACCCGTCGCGAGCTTTACGACCGCTACCAGGCACACTTTTTCGACGTCTTTCGCAAGTTCAAGGGCAGGCTCCTGGTCGCCGATGAGCGGCCGCAGGTGCTGGAGGGACCTTTCGAGCGCGACAAGGTGGTGGTGCTAGAATTTACCGACCAGGCGGCCGCGATGGAATTTCAGGAGTCGCCCGAATATGCGAAGATCGCGGTCGACCGCAAGGCCGGCGCCGACGCGGTCGTGCTCATGGTGCGCGGCCAGAAGGATCAGAGCCCGGAGAAGATCAGGGCGATCGATGCCTGGTCACTGACGCAAGCGCCGCATTGATCTTTCGCCACCAATAGTGTCCGATCAATCAGGGAGAATGTTCAAATGGCTATGACCGCACGCGAAGCGTTTGAGAGAGGAACGGAAACTTTTAATGCCCACGACATCGACGGTTTCGCGGACGTGCTTGCCGATGATGTCGCTTTCAAAGCGCCCGGTGGGGTGCACGGTCAAGGAAAAGCAGCCTGCGTTGAGTTTTTTGCGAGCTGGTTCGACGCCTTTCCGGACGCGCATGTCGATGTGCACCGCCTTCACATGATCGACGACGTCGCCGTCGAGGAGGGTACATTCACCGGCACGCACAAGGGCGTCCTTCACGGCCCGATGGGCGACGTCCCGCCGACAGGCCGCCCCGTCAGCATCGCCTACATCCATGTGCTCCGCTACCGGGACGGCAAGCATGTCTCATTCAACTTGATGTTCGACCGGCTCTCGATGCTCGAGCAGCTTGGCCTCATTCCGGTGTCGGCGCCCGCCGGGTGAACACCGGTGCCGCGCGCCGCCCCGGTCTCAACCTGGGGCGCATTAGGAGTTTGTCCGAGATGCTCAAAAGGACTTGATCACGCGTAGCGCAGCTACCAACGGCGTGAAGCTGGTGCATGAGACAAGAGGTGTCGGCAAGCCTGTCGCCCTCAGCAGGCAACCGTGCATACCGGGATCAATCGAGAAAACTAATTCGTCTGGTTTCCGGCCAGCAATGTCAGGCCCATCTTTAATTTATCGTTCAGCGTCCGTTGCGACAGGCAAGTGAACAAGCAGAGTTTGTCACAGGCAACGGTCTCTTTACGCCGCGTGCGGGCTTCCTCGCCATACCAGATTTCGCGCGCGGTTTGAGTTCGAACGTTGCCAATGGGCTTGAAGAACCAGCAAACCTCCAGGCGGCCATCAGAGCGAATGAAATAATTTCGCATGCCAACTCGGCACGGCATGACCTCCGGCGGAGCTTTCTCCCGCCGAAAATGGTTTGGCCAGGCATTGAGGATCGCTTCGCCATTCAGGATAGGTGCCCCGACGCGCTTCAGTCGCAGTAGTTCATCACGAACGGCGATGAGATCTTCCATCTCATCTTCCCCAATCCACAATTCGTCTTCAACCTCCGACGTTCCCATTTCAACTGGTTGAAAACTGAGCGCGGTGGCGCCGATTTCCTGTATCCAATCCACCATCTCCGGCAGTCGGCGAAAATTGAGCTTATGGACAACAGGCTTGATGATGATCGGAAACTCTAATCCTTCGGATCGTCTCATATCGGAAATATTGCGGATGCCCTGCACAATATCGCTTAGGGAGTTTTCCACACCACGCGAATAATCATGGATCTTCGGATCCATCGAGTCGATTGAGATGTTTATGTTGAAAGGATTTGCCTGCACCGTTTGCGCGACGATCTTCTTGTTGAGATAAGCCCCGCCGTTTGTGGTCACGCCCCAATGGATGTCGTTATCCCGGCAAAATCGAACAAGGTCCATGAAACCCTTCTTCAAATAGGGTTCACCTCCCGCAAATTCCACGTGATAGGCGCCAATAAACTCCTTCAAACTCAAGAGCGCCCGCTGCCACTCGGCGATGGACATCTCATCCCGATAGTTCGGACGCCTCCAATAGTCGCAATAACGGCATTTGTAATTGCACCGCTCTATGACTTCCGCAAATACGGCCGCGGGGCGAGTAACGTCGCGACCGGTACGCAAATAAAGTTCTTCCGACAGGGCATTGCGGACATGCTTGGCGCCCAGGGAGACGAGGTCTCGCGCTTTCACGATGTAATCTCCGTTGTTTGGCTCGGTCCGCTGCCAGTAAGTTCTTCGCATGCGTCGCGATTTGCACGATAGCTCGATCAAGCACAGCAAATTGCGCGCCACCCTTGCGGAAATTCACTTTGCTGACGGTCGGGACCAGCTGTTAACCCTAATAACCTGGGGCCGACGGATACACGAAGGCCAACTGCCTGCGCCGGTTCGTCCAGCTATGTTCGAGATTCGAAGTCACAATGGATGTCTGACATCCCCGTGCCAAGAATGGGACGCTATTTACGACATAGCTGTTTCAAGTGCCTCATAACAAATCGACGGGGCAATATTTAATCTTGAGGCATTGAGTCAAGTGAGCTCAATCGCTACGCGCCATGGTTTTATTTCGGTTAACGCAGTAGCGTTAACCGTAGACAAAAATCGCCGCCGTAGCGCATCTCTCTGGACCAGATATTGCTATGTCGCTGCGGTATCGTTTGGATTCCAGGGCGGAGTCAGGTGCACATGTCGATAGAGGCCGATTCCCGGTGTGATTTTCCTGTTGGCGCGACAGTGGCTGCGGCACAGGGCGTTTCCGGTTCGACGGCGCTGTCCGGAGTGTCCGAATTTGCGCCAACGCAGGCCTGCCGCGCCGTGGTCGCGACGTCGCCCTCGCTTGATCCTTCGGTCGAGGTTGTGGTCTGCATTCCGACCTTCCGTCGCCCACAGCATTTGCGGCTGACGCTGGAGTCGCTCGCCAATCAGCGCACCGACCGCCGCTTCGCCGTCGTCATCGTCGAGAACGACGCGTCGAGGTGCGAGGGCGTACCGGTCGCTACCGGGTTGCTTCGGGCCGGCAAACTCGCAGGCCTCTGCGTGGTCGAGCCGCGGCAGGGTAATTGCCACGCGATCAACGCCGCATTCGAGACCGCACTGGCGACGTTCCCTACGGCAACCAATTTTCTTATGATTGACGACGACGAGATCGCCGCAAGGGACTGGCTGGAGCTGATGCTGCGCGCGGTCGAGGCGACCGGAGCCGACGTGATCGGAGGCCCGGTATTTCCGAATTTCGATGACGAACGCAAGCACAGGTTTCGCCGCCATCCAGCGTTTTATCCGGCCTATGAAGTCAGCGGCCCGGTGCCGGTGATTTACGGTTGCGGCAATTGCCTGATTACGCGCGCGGTATTTGCAAGGCTTGGCGACCCCGCGTTCGATCTGCGGTTCAATTTTCTTGGCGGCGGCGACTACGACTTCTTCACCCGTTGCCGTCGTGCCGGCTTCCGATTTCACTGGGTTGCGGAGGCGGTGATCACCGAGACCGTGCCGAACAGCCGGACCAATCCGAGCTGGCTTGCTATGCGAGGCCTGCGGATCGGCGCGATCAATTATCACGTCCAGCGCAAGGCGGCGCGGACGCCGTGGCTGCGGGCCAGCCTGCTCGCCAAGATGTTAGCGATGCTGCCGTTGTCGCTGTTTCGCGCCGGGCGGCTGTTACTCACCGAACACCGGGCGACTATTGCGTTGCATCCCCTGATCGTCGCCGCAGGCAGCGCGCTGGCGGCGATTGGGATCGAACCGCAGCCCTACAAAGCCTCGAAGATCGTGTCTTGAGC
>WNFM01310687.1_pt1 | contig 17242 bp, 11 predicted proteins | sample 5400271 | NCBI WGS metagenome assembly WNFM01 (sample SAMN13153352, study PRJNA577476) | soil metagenome | isolation source: 60 cm saprolite on Douglas fir-dominated hillslope | place: USA:California | collected 2013-09-17 | reverse complement strand
TGACCGGATGGGACCGGTGACGCACGGTCCCGGTGAAGCGAAGGGAGCGCCCGATCACCCGCATCGGGGGTTCGAGACCGTGACGTACATTCTCGACGGCGCCGTCGAGCACGCGGACTCGCAGGGCAATCACGGCCGCATTTCCGCGGGAGACGTGCAGTGGATGACAGCTGGATCCGGCGTCATTCACTCCGAGCTGCCGTCGGAAGAGCTGCGCCGGAACGGCGGGCGCATGCATGGATTCCAGCTCTGGGTCAACCTTCCGCGCCGCGACAAGATGATGAAGCCCCGCTATCAGGAGGTCCCTGCCGCCGAGATTCCGACCGCGACCAGCCCGGATGGAAAAGTGCGAGTTACCGTCCTCGCCGGCGAGTCGCTCGGCACTCGTGCGGCGATCGACACCCGCACGCCGATCATGTATCTCCACGTGCGGCTCGAGCCAAGTGCGCGCTTCACCCAGGAGGTGCCGAAGACGTTCAACGCCTTCGCGTACGTCGTGAATGGGGACGTGACGTTCGGTGAGGATCTGGCGCGGGAGAACGACGTGGCCATCTTCGAGCGCGACGGCGATACGGTGTCGATGGCTTCTGCCCGAGGAGCCGAACTGCTGCTCATCGGCGGAGAACCCCTCAACGAGCCGGTCGCGCGCTACGGGCCCTTCGTGATGAACACGACCGCGGAAATCCGCCAGGCCATGCTCGACTACCAGAACGGCCGCTTCGGCCAGATCGGGTGACGCGTCGACGACGTGCGAAGGCGCGTCGGATGGAGTTGCCACAGTCAGGGGTCCGCGCCGCAACCGGCAGAACGCGGTTCAAGCCCGCACGGGACGCGTAGCTGTCTCTGGACTCTAAATTGATCTAACAATTAGATCATATTATCTAAATATTTGCCAAATATTTCTTAATGTGTCGTAATGACTTCAAGAAGTTTGACACCGTTGTCTAAACATCAATTACAAATGGCTAATTCTTGGCAGTACTCATCTTTACCGTTAATCCAGTTAACTGAAACTTTGATCATGCTTTCTGAATCTCCGATCAAGTGTGGTGATTTGAGTGAAAACGCCTGCATTCGATTCCGATCGCGTGTGGTTGCTCTGCCAATTCACCCTTGGGCGGACGCAAAATGGGTCCCGTACGTGACGTGTCCGAGCCAGTAGGGAGCGAAACTGGTCGGCACGGGCGCCGCTGGTAACGCGGAACAAGGTTGGTCCGTGTCACTCTCCTGTGACAGCAACACCGCCATCATCGGGTGGGTCTTCACCCGAGCCATTCCGCTGAAGCGCCGCGCTGTCGGTCACTGACTGAGTGCTGGCGCAAGAGCATTTGCTCGTCACACCGCGATTTGATCCTTCGCTTCCGCCGAACCGCCCCCCCGCTCAGGATAGAGTCGAGATTCAGTGGTCCGACGCCCCGAACGGCGCGCGCGGAAAGTCCTTGCGAAGTCTCTCCATGAGTGCCTTGACCGTCGCGTTGGCGCCGGTTGCACGGCTCACGTCGGCGAAGGAGTAGCGGGGGCCTTTCACGATCTGGAAGTTGATCTGGTAGCAGACGTCACCGTCGGTCTGGGCCTGGCAGGTGTACCAGACCCTCTCGAGACCGCCCATCCGGAACTCGAAGTTCTCCTTCGGATCAGATCCGTCGATCCAGGAGAAGGTGTCGGTTTTCAGGACCAGGCGGCCCGGGCGTTCCCGGCGCAGCGGGCCCCAGCCGTGGACGAGGAGCAGTTCGTTGAATTGGGTTTCTGCCGGGGGAGCGGCTGCCTTCTTCGCCTCCAGGTCCTTCGTCGTGAGCAGAGCGGAGATGACCGAGTCCTGCACGCCGTTCTGTTTGAGGTAGAGGAGATCGTTCATGGAGAGCTTGTAGGTGTTTCCGGACTGCTTGATCTGCTCCGCGATGAGCGATTCGGAGATCCCGGACTTGACGATCTTGACGATCTCCGCAAGGCGCGAGTCATCGGGCACAACCGGAGGCGGGGTGGTGGCGGCGGGCGCGACCGGGGGGGCTGCCTGGCTGATGATCCGCCTCCGAATCGCTCCAATTACCGGCTCGGGGACGCCGCCGCTTTGCAGCGTGGCCAGGTCCTCCGGTTGGATCGCGACGCTGTTCGAGGGATTTTCGATCGCGGCGATCAGCGCATCTGCCGAAGCGCCGGCCTTCTGTCTCGCGAGAATTGTGGTTACGTCCAGCTGCTCCGCGATCGCGGAAGCGGCGATGGACAGCAGTGCGGCGGCTACAACGAGGCGATGGATCGTTCGGATCATGACGTTCTCCTGGTCCGTTCTTTGGCGAGCGACCGAGGTGTGATTCCCTCCCTCGGTGCCTGCCTGGCGATTGATTCGTTACCTCTAATATATATGGTTAGCGATTCGGCGCGAGCGTCGACCACCGCGACAGCCAGGATCTGGGGAACTTGGGAGAGCGACGATCACCACGGAGACACCGAGAAACCAAGTTTCTGAAAAGACCGCCTTCCTCCGTGTCCTCAGCGTCTCTGTGGTAACGGTTTGCCTTTGGGCTGCGGTACCCATGCCGTAAAAGATTCTGTCCGCTGGCGGCGGAAAGGCGATCACCACAGAGACACCGAGAACACGGAGAGAACCGGTTCTTGAAAAGACCGCCTTTCTCCGTGTCCTTAGTGTCTCTGTGGTTCAGCCTTGTTCTTGGTCGCTCGCGCATCCTCTAGACTGTTAATTGTGCCCATCACCGTCTTCCTGATCGCCCTCGACGGCGAGGCGCGCACGGCGGAGGGGCTCCTCGACGCGCAGGAGCTCGAGCGGGCGAATCGGCTCCGGCTTCCCCATCTGCGGGAGCGGTATGTGCTGGCGCATGGGGTCCTGCGGCTTTTGCTCGGGAGGTTCGCGAAGGCTGATCCGCGCTCGAAACCGCGGCTCATGCACCCACCGGTGACGTTCAACCTGTCGCATTCGGGGGCGTTTGCCGCGTACGCCCTGGCAGAGGCGCTCGAGATCGGGATTGATGTCGAGGAGATGAGGGCGCTGACGGATCTCGAGCGGTTGGCGCGACGAACCTTCAGCGCCGGCGAGTGTGCGGACCTCTTCACGCTGGACGGCGAGCCGAGGATCCGCGGCTTCTACGACTGCTGGACGCGGAAGGAGGCCGTCATCAAGGCGCTCGGCCTTGGGCTCTCGTATCCGCTGGACAGATTCCGCGTGTCGCTCCTACCGGGTGAGGCTCCGGCGGTGTTCGAGATCGAAGGTGGCGACGCGGAGGAGTGGCAGATCCATTCCCTCGACGTTGCCGAGGGCTATGTCGGAGCGCTCGCGTATCGCGGGGAGCGGCGTGCCGTCGAGATCATCCGCCGAACGGCGGCTTCCGTGCTTGACGAATTCGGCCTTAACGGAGATATTGGGCCGCAGGACTTCCAGCGAAAAATTTGAGGCGGAAAAGGCCGTGAGGTTTCAACGGGTAGGTGTGGTGGGAGCCGGTGTGATCGGCTCCGGCGTGGCACAGCTTTTCGCACAAACGGGCCACGACGTCACGTTGGTCGACGTCAGCGCGGGCCAGCTCGAGACCGCCCGTCGCGGCATCTCCAAGAACCTCCGCCTCTTCGCGCTCGTGCAGAAGGACACACCGTTGGTCGCTGCCGAGGTCATGGCGCGGCTCCACGGTACGCAAGACATCGGCGCGCTCGCCGGGGCCGGCTTCGTGATCGAGAACATCACCGAGGACTGGGAGCTCAAGCGGATCGTCCATGAGCAGATCGACGCCGTGGTAGCGCAGGACACGCCCATCGCGGCGAACACCTCCGCGATTCCGATCACCCGGATCGCATCCGCCAACCGCAGGCCCGAGCGGGTGGTGGGGATGCACTTCATGAATCCCGTGCCGCTGATGCCGATGGTAGAGGTCATTCGCGGCACGCACACGTCGGACGCGACCATCGCGGCTGCCCAGGAGCTGGTGACCGAGGCGGGGCGGCAGTCGATCGTCGTCAACGACTCGCCGGGCTTCGTCACGAATCGGGTGATGATGCTGATGGTCAACGAGGCGATCTTCCTCGTGCAGGAAGGCGTGTCCTCGGCACAGGATGTCGACCGGCTCTTCAAGACCTGCTTCGGCCACAAGATGGGACCGCTCGAGACGGCGGATCTTATCGGACTCGACACCGTGCTGCGTTCCCTCGATGTCATTCACGCCGAGTTGAACGACAGCAAATACCGCCCGGCGCACTTGCTCAAGCGAATGGTGTACGCCGGCACAGTCGGCCGGAAGAGCGGCAAAGGCTTCTACGACTACGGCGCTTGACCGGGGCATCCGAGGCGCCGGCAGAGGAACCATGGAAGACGAGAAGATCACACCAGCAATTCGAGGCTTCATGACGCGCTCGTTCGAGGGGCGTACGGTGCAGGATGACGAGGACATCTTCGCGGCCGGCTTCGCCAACTCGCTGTTTGCCATGCAGCTCGTGGCATTCGTGGAGCGCGAATTCGGGATCGAGCTGGAGAGCGAAGACCTGGAGATGGAGAACTTCCGCAGCGTCCACGCCATCGCGTCGCTGGTCGGACGCAAGGCCGCAGCGACCGCGTAGTAGCCGTCAAGGAACCTCTGTCCAGGTCATGAACATCAGGAAGGAAGCGTACGTACCGCCCCTCATCCGCCCTTCGGGCACCTTCTCCCACAGGGAGAAGGCCTGGGGTTTGGACGTTACGACGCCGTATTTGGGACACTTGACGTGCGGCGAGGAGAACCCTCTCTCGACTTTGCACATAAAGTCGGCAAAGACTCGGAGCGCGAGCATCCTGCTAGCTGGCTCGGCGGCATCCTGCCGCCGGAAGCGAGGCGCCGCATGGGAGCGGCAAGATGCCGCCCGGCCAGCCGCCTGGAAGGCTGCGCTCCGCCCGAGTGGCGCTTGGCCGACTTTATGTGCAAAGCCCCCTCTCCCTTCCGGGGGAATACGTAGGGCCTCAGAGGTGCAACGTTCAAGGGCGAGGTGCTGCCGCGGCAGCGGCAGTGGGAGGTTAGCCGGGGGTGAGGTGCCCGCGGCTCCAAATTGTTCGCAGCTCCCACCCCCGGAACGAGCGTCCCCCAATATCGTGCCGCGACAGCCGGCACGAGAAGACGCCGAACGACCGCAGGTTAGTGCGCTACGCGCTTACCTGGAACCGCCCGCGTCGACTAGGATCTGGCCAGTCCCGCCTCCTCGTGCCGGCGTCGCGGCACGATATTTTGTGCGCTGCGTTCCGGGGGTGGGAGCCGCGAGCACCAGCGCTCGGCGGGCACGTCACCCCCGGCTAACCTCCTATTGCCGCTGCCGCGGCAACGCGCGGCGTTCTTCTCTTGAATTGCTACGCACCCTTAAGTTAGCGCTGTGCTCCCGGAGGGAGAGGCTTCACTACGTCTTCGGCCTCGCCGCACAACGTCCAAACTCCAGACCTTCTCCCACCGGGAGAAGGCCCTCACGACATCAGCGAAGCGCCGGGTAGGGGTCGTAACGTGTGCAAGGTTCCCTTATGAAAATCGAGCTCGAGGCATTCGGTGACGACGAACGTGCGTATCGATCGTTCGCGGCGGCGGAGATTGAGCCGCACGCGGCCTTGATCGATCGCGAGGAGCATATCCCTCCGGCGATCATTCGCGCGCTCGCGGACCGCGGCTTCCTCGGTACGGGGTTTCCTGAGGCGCTGGGAGGACCAGCCGGCGCGGATAACGATCCCGTAGCCGCCTCGATTCGGCACGGCCTCCTCCACGAGGCACTCGGAGCGGCGAGCGCGTCGGTCCAGGGGCTGGTCAACGTCCACCACATGGCGGGTAGCGCCATCGCGCGCTGGGGCACGAAGGCACAGAAGAACGAGTGGATCCCGCGTCTCGCTACTGGCGAGATCCTGGCTGCGCTGGCCATCACTGAGCCGAATGTCGGCAGCGACGCCGCATCCGTGGAGACGACCGCGACGCACGTCGAGGGCGGCTATGTGCTGCAGGGAACGAAGCGCTGGATCACCTGCGGTCAGGTCGCTGACATCTTCGCGCTCCTCGCGAACACGGAGAGCGGACCGGCCGCGTTCATCGTTCCGCGTGCGACGCCTGGCCTGTCCGTCGTGCCGATCAAGGGCATCCTCGGCTGCCGCGGCTACATGCTCGCCGAGTTGCGGCTTGAGAGCTGCCGGCTCGGCGATGAATTCGTTCTCGGGAAGCCGGGCTTCGGTTTGACGCACGTCGTGTCGGCCGGCCTCGACGCCGGACGCATCAATCTCGCCTGGGGCTGCGTCGGTTTGGCGCGGGCCTGCCTCGATGCCGCGTTCAGCTACTCACGGCAGCGGAAGCAGTTCGATCGTCAACTCTCCGAGTTTCAACTCGTCCAGAGAATGATCAGCCGGATGATGACGGAGGTCCACGCAGCGCGTCTCATGTGTTGGCATGCGTCCGTACTGCGCGGCCGGCGCGATCCGGCTGCGATCAAGGAAAGCACGATGGCGAAGTACTACGCGTCGGGCATGGTCAACCGCGTGGCTCACGACGCGCTGCAGATTCACGGTGCCAACGGGTGCGGCCCGGACTATCCGCTCGAGCGCTACTTTCGTGATGCGCGGATCATGGAGATCATCGAGGGCAGTAGCGAGATCCTCGAGATTGCCATTGCCCGCTACGGCTACCAGGAGCATGCGTGACGAAGACGTTCGATCTTCGGAAGGTCAACGACGGCGGCATCCGCGCCATCATCGACGGCCTGGGCATCGACCGCGAGAACGTCCGCGCGCACGAATTCGACGCGGCCACCGGAATCCTATCCGTCGAGCTGCAGAGCGAGGCTGCGGGCGAGCACGTCGAGGCCTTCATCGCGGGGATGAAGCGCACGCATCGCCTCATCAAGCCCAAAGTCCTCCACGCGAATCACGCCGCAAACCTGACGTTTCATGACGTCGACTCCGCGCTCGCTTCCTCGCCAGACGTCTACATCCTCGGCGACGGCCTGATCGGATTGCGCGGCACATTGCTCGCGCTCTTCCGCTTCTTCGAGCGCCAGTTCGCCGCGATCGCGGACGAGCTCCACGCGGAAGACAACCGCTATCCGGTCATGGTTCCAGCTCAGCTCCTGGCGGAGGTCGGCTACCTCGGACACTTCCCGCAGCACGTGACCTTCTGTACGCACCTGACGGGCAGCCTACCGGTGCTCGAGGCCGTGGCGGCGGGCGCCGGAATCGAGGGCCGACTCGCGGATCCGCAGCATGTACTGACGCCTGCCGTCTGCCTGCCGTGTTACCGCCAGCATCGCGACGTCATCCTCGAGCCGGGTCGTGTGCGCACGCTGACGATGAAGAACCACGTCTTCCGCTACGAGGGGACGAACTTCCGGCCGCTGCAGCGGGGGTGGGACTTCACCGTCCGAGACATCGTCTTCTTCGGGAGCTACGAAGAGTTGTCGTCGCTACGGGCGTCGGTCATGACGCGCACGCTCGAGCTGTGCGCGCAGCTCGATCTCGAGGTGACCATCGAGCTGGCGAACGACCCGTTCTTTCTCGATGTGAGCCGCGACAAGGCCGTGTATCAGAGGATGGGCGAGGTGAAGTACGAGCTGCTCTTCCCCCTTCCCGGTCGGTCGGAGGGCTTGGCCGCGTCGTCCTTCAATCTTCACCGCGATTTCTACACCTCGGTCTACAACACGCGCCGCGCCGACGGCACCCTCGCCGAGAGCGCCTGCATGGGCTTCGGCCATGAGCGCTGGCTGTACGGGTTCCTCACGCAGAAGGGACTCGACCCGAGCGGCTGGCCCGCCGCGGTGACGTGTCAGCTCGGTTGACCATTCAGTTCTCGCTGAGGGTTCCAGAGTTTACCCCGAGCAAAGTGGGCGTGCGGGTGGGAGCGAGGGGTCAAATCGCGGCGCCGGGAGTAGTCGCTCGAAGCACCTGATTCTTCGCACGACGCTCAGAGGCGGCTCACGCGAAGATGCGAAGACGCGAATGAAGAAGCGAAGAGGTGATCAAAACACTTGTTCGATGTCCTTCGCAACGTTGCATGTGTTCTTCCCAATGCGCGCGTCGAGGGCTCAGGAGCACCGCCTTTGTTCGCGTCTTCGCGTGAGCCGCCTCTGAACTCGCGCCGCGAAGAAACAGTACTTCGAGTGACAACTCCCGCCGCGATCTGGTTTAGCGTCCCCCACATTGCCGCGGCAGCGGCAGCCGGATGGTAGCCGGGGGTGCAGGCGCCAGGGAATCAAACGTGCCCGCAGTACTGCACCCCCGGATCGTGGGTAACTAATTGCCGTGCCGCGACAGCGGCGGCGAAGACTATCTACGAATGGTGGATGAAATGACCGCTTTCCCGCCGCGACTTAGCAGAATCGGCACGCCTCGTAGAATTCCTCGGTCATCGGAAACGACCGAGGGAGCATCGTTTCAGGAGAACGACGATGCCATCCACCTTCACGAGTCTTCGATACCACATCGTTTTCGGCACAAAGAATCGCCAGCCTTTCCTCACGCCTCCGCTGCTGGAGTCAACGCACGCCTATCTCGGTGGATGCATTCGCACCATTGGCGGTACGGTGCTAGTTATCGGTGGAATGCCGGATCACGTACACATTCTGGCGGGGATGAAACCCACGCACCGATTATCGGATGTGCTCTGCGACATCAAGCGAGCGTCCTCGAAGTGGATGCACGAGGACATGGGGTGTCCCTCGTTCCACTGGCAGGACGGCTATGCGGCGTTCGCCATCGGCCGTTCCGAAGTCGAACGAGTTCGGCGATACATTACGAATCAGGCTGAGCATCACGCGGCGAAGACTTTCGAAGAAGAGTATCGCGAGATGTTGATCGCATACGACATCGATTTCGACGAACGTTATCTCCTGTGATCGACCCGTGCCGCTGTCGCGGCGCGACATCCTTGCGATCGCTTCCGGGGGTGCGTTGATTTGCGAACACGATTGACCTGCGAGCCCTCGCACCCCCGGCTACCATCCTTTGCCGCTGACGCGGCATTGTTTGGCATATCCGCGCACCTCGGTCGACGGGCGGCTGCACCAACAGAGTCAAAGTCAAATGCGGGTTAACCTCTGCCCAGTCTGCCTCGTACACGCTTGAGAATTCGCCACGGGATGAGGCGGAGGAAGGGGCGGCCGAGCTCGGGACTCTTTTGCCAGGGGAAGTCGATGGAGATCGTTGGGACCGGCGTCGTCACCTGATGCCACCAGCCGGGCGGGAGGAACAGGAGGTCGCCCGGGCCGAGGTCGACGATGAGGGGCTTGGCTTTGCGCAGGCGGGGAAAGCGCTTGTAGTCCGGCGCGCTGAGTGACGCCTGACTCATGTAGGGGATCCTCGAAAAGACAGAGCAAGGGTAGAGCAGCGGCAACTGCCTCGGATGAAAGAGCGTGAAGCGTTTTTCACCGCAGACGATGCCATGCAGGTTCGCCGTCGTGTCGTAGTGCAGGGGGCCGATGACGCCGGCGCCCATCCACATCCGCGGCGAGGCTGACGAACCGACTTCCCGATACTCGGGAAACTCGATGTCGTCGATGAGCATCGGCAGGTGGGGGTTGAGCGGCACGCCGGACGCATAGAAGCGCCGGTTTCGCTCGTCCATCCTCACGAGATACTCACGCATCGCCATCTTGACGATCTTCATCCGATTCAGGAGCTCAGGCGTGATCGGGCCGTCATCCGGCAGGTTCTCATCGCTGGTCGATACGACCAGCTGCGCATCCGGAAGGTGTTCCGCGAAGTAGCCGGGTGACCATCGCTGCATCGCCTTCCAGCCATCCATGACGCCGGTCAGGACCACCGGGCTGCGGCGTTTCTCGAAGCGACTCCGAAACTCCTCGACGGACGGCCGATGAAGGCGCGGAACGGTCGTCGCGTTATCCATGGCTCACTCCAATGGCCGCCTCGAGGCACGGTCCAAGCAAATGCGCCAATCCCTCGGCGTGGGCCGAGCTGAGCATGGTGACGTGATTCCCATGAGTGAGCAGGATGCGCACGGGCTCGGTCGTCAGGTGGCCCCATCCGAGGCTGTCGTCGCGCAGCAGGTCGGCACGCGCGGAGGGATAGTCGGAGGGTTGTGCGTCTCCCACGCGGAAGAGTGTGATCGGCACCGGCACGACCTCGGCCTGGTATGCGTGATGCGCGCGCATGTGCGCCTTGCTGACCTTGAGCAGATTGCGGATCAGCTTCTGTTCTTCACTCGTCTGTGGAGAGGACGCAGAGCTCTTCATACGAGGCGTCGATCCCCTGGCCGAGGAACCTGCCGATGGCCTCGGCCATGGTGACGAGCCGCAGCGCGTTCTCGCGGCGCTCATCCTGCGGCGCCGAGTCGATCGCGGCCACAGGCGCGACTGAGTCGAACATGCCGAGGAACGCGACGGTGTCTCCTTGCTGCCGCATCTGCCGGGCGATCTCGAACGCGATCACCCCACCGAACGAGTGGCCGGCGAGAAGGTACGGTCCCGCCGCCTGCACGGCGCGGATCTCACTGAGGTAGTCGGCCGCCATCTGTTCGATGGTCTCGTGCGGCTCATGATTCCCGTCGAGACCGCGCGCCTGAATTCCGTGAACCGGAATCTCCGGCGGCAGATAGCGCACGAGGTACACGTAATTGAGGAGCGTGCCGCCGCCGGGATGAACGAGGAACAGCTTCAACGGATGGTTGCCGGCCCGCAGGGTGATCATGAGGGGCCAATCGCCTGTGTTCTGCCGCAGGACGGCGGCGAGATGTTCGATGGTCGGTTCTTCGAAGAGCGCCGGCAGCGGGACTTTCCGGCCGAGGCGCTGTTCGACTTCGACTAGCAGGCGGAGCGCGAGGAGGGAGTGGCCGCCGATCTCGAAGAAGCGGTCGGTGACGCCGATGGGGCGAACGTCGAGCAGGTCTTCCCAGATCTGCACGAGCCGGAGCTCGATTGCGTCACGTGGCGCCACGTAGCGGCTCTCCAGATTCGGGCGCACGCGCGCCGGCGCGGGCAGCCGACTGCGATCGAGTTTGTGGTTCGCGGTGAGCGGCAGCGTGTCGAGGAAAACCCACGCCGCGGGCACCATCGCCGCGGGTAGGCGTTGGGCAAGGAACTCCTGCAAACGAGCGGAGCTCTCGGTGACGTCCTGCTTCAGGACGACATAGCCGACGAGCTGCGTGCCCTCGCCATCGTCACGGGCAATGACGGCGCAGGAGGCGACGTCTGCATGCGCTTGCAGCGTGACGGTAACCTCCATCGGCTCGATACGCACGCCGCGAACCTTGACCTGATCGTCGACGCGTCCGAGGAACTCCAGGACGCCGTCCGCGTCATAGGCGCCGCGATCGCCCGTCAGATAGAGCACATCGCTGGGATCGTCGCGGAAGGGATTGGCGATGAATCGCTTCGCATTCTCTTCAGGCGCGTTCACGTAGCCCAGCGACCGGAACGGCGTACGGATGGCGATCTCGCCAGGCTCTCCGATGCCGCAGAGAGCGCGCCGCGGCGTGAGCACGAGGGCCTGAGTCTGCGGCAGCGTGTTGCCCAGCGGCTGAACGCCGGCGCGGAGGCGTGAGGGAACGCGATAGAAACACTTTGCGAGCGTCGTTTCGGTGGGGCCGTAGAGATTGACGATCTCGCCGGCTTCGCGGAAGGCCTCGCGCCAGCGGCTGACCAGGGAGCTGGTCAACGGCTCGCCCGCCGCGAAGATGTGTCGCAAGGCGTGGAGCGTCACTCCCGCGGGCCGGCTCAGCAGCCACGTTTCGACGATCGCCGGGACAGTGTGAATGATCGAGATCCGCTCCCGCTCGAGCCACCCGAGGAGGTCGGTGCCATCGCTTTCCGACGGCAGGACGAGCGTGGCGCCTGAGGTGAGCGGGAGGAACACATCGCGCAGCACGACATCGAAGGAGAGGCCGGTGAGCTGGCCGGAGCGATCGCCGGGCCCGATGCCGAACGTCTCGCGTTGCCAGCGCAGCCAGTGCGCGAGCCCAGCGTGCGTGCCGAGGACTGCCTTCGGCGTGCCGGTGCTTCCGGAGGTGAAGAAGACGTACGCGGCATCGCCGCCGAAGTTCCGCGCATCCGCGCGCTCGGTGAGCTCGTCGCCCTCGATCACGAAGCGGGCGCCCGCTTCCTTCAGCATCAGCGCGCGCCGTTGCTCCGGAAGGTCCGGGCTCAGCGTCAGGAGGACGCCGCCGGCCAGGAACGTTCCCGCCATGGCGGCGATGAGGTCGGGACTCTTCGGGCCCGAGACGGCCACGACGTCGCCTCGCTGCAGGCCTCGTAAGTGAAGGCGCCCGGCAACCGCGGCGATTCTTTCGCCGAACTGCGCGTAGTTGAGCGACTCGCCGCCCTGCGAGATCGCGATCCCTTCAGGTGTCCGCGCGATCCACGCGGCGATGGTCTGCGCCGCTGGCTGCTGTTCAGGTATCCGGAGTGGAACGGTGGGATCGGGAAGTACCAGCCGAGAGCTCGCAGTGGCGAGGTCGAACGCTCCGAGGTGCCGTTCCGGAGACTTTACAGCCTCGTGTAGGAGACTCACATATTGCTCGAGGAATGCGGCCATCCGCGCCTCGCTGTAGCGCTTCCGGCGGTAGCGAAGGTCGAGCTCGAGCACGCCTTCCAGTTCGGTCACGAACAACTGCGTCGAAAACTCCTCGATCAACGCCGGCGGGTCGTCGACACGGGCGCGCAGGCCCGGCAGGTCGAGCAAGCGTTTGGCCCCAGGCGTGAAGTTGAAGATCGTCTCGTACAGCGGATTGACGGTGGAGCTGCGTTTGATGTCGAGGTCCTGGACCACTCGCTCGACCGGGACGCCGGCGTGGTCCAGCCCTTCCAGGACCGCCTTGCGGACGATGGCCATCGCATCGACGAATGTCATGTCGGGCGACAGGTTGGCGCGCAGGGCGAGCGTGTTGAGAAAGAGTCCGATGAGCCCTTCGGTCTCGACGCGCGATCGTCCGCTGACGGGCGAGCCGATCAGCAGGTCTGTGCGTCCGGTGCAGCGCATCAGTAGCACCATGAACGCGGAGAGCATGGTCACGAAGAGTGTCGTGCCCTCACGGCGGCTCAGCTCTTCGAGCTCGCGGCGTAGCAGGGGCGAGACCGTCGCGGTGCGCGCGGCCCCGTCGTGATCGCGTTCGCTGGGGTCGAATTCGTCGTGCCACACCGCGTCGGGCGGCAGCTCCAACACGGGTGGCAGGTCGGCCAGTTGCGTACGCCAGTAGGCGAGCCCATCGTCGAGCGCCCCGCCGTCCAGCTTGAGGCGCTGCCAGCTTGCAAAGTCGCCGTACTGAATGGGCAGATCGTGAAGGTTCGGCTGACGTCCTTCGACGAACGCCGGGTACAGCTCCGCGATCTCGCGCGTCAGAACTCCGATCGACCAGCCGTCCGCGACGATGTGATGCATGGTGACGAGCAGTACGTGTCGTTCATCACCGAGGCGGATCAGCGTGACGCGGAGCAACAGATCGCGCCCGATGTCGAAGGGCCGCAGCACTTCTTCCTCGTACAGTCCGCGCCACTCCGGCTTCAGGGCATCGACGATACGGATCGACACGTCGGAGGGCGGATGGACGGTCTGCACCGGTACGCCCTGCGGCGCACTGAACGTCACGCGCAAGATCTCGTGACGGCGGACGATGGCATCGAACGTTGCGGAGAGCGCGTCTGTCGACAGCCTGCCCTCGAGCTGGAGCGCGCCGGAGATGTTGTGGGCGATGCCGGGAAAGAGGCGATAGCGAAACCACTCCCGCTCCTGCGCGAATGACAGCGGCACTTCGGCGCCGTCGGTGACCGCACGCGCAATGAGCTCCGCCGGCCGGTCCTGCACATCCTCAGCCGCCTTCGTCAAACGTTTGAGAAGCAAGTCGAGCTTCTCCGGAGGGAGGTTCTTGACGAGATCCTTGATCTGTTTGCCGAGAGCTTTGCCCTGAGTCTTGGCCTGTTGCTTCGCCTCGTCCTTGACGTCCTTTAGGGACGCCTTTTGATCGGCGGGATTGAAGGGCTCACTCATCGCCGCCTCCAGCCGTGAGCTTCTGCAGGTCTCCGCCCACCTCCGCGAGCATCCACTCGAGGAGCGCCGGATCGGCGAGCTCCGCCTGATGACTGACGATGGCCACCGCGAGCTCGGCGATCGTTGGCGCCTGCAACAATTCTGCGAGGGACATCTCCACGCGGAGCTTTGACGCCAGGCGTGCGTTGAGCTGGGTGGCGAGGAGAGAGTGGCCGCCGAGCTCAAAGAAATTGTCGTGAACGCCGAGTTGGGAGACGCCGAACAGCTCCTGCCAGATGCCGGCGAGATCGCGCTCCAGGTCGCCGCGCGGCGCTTCATATGCAGTGCCGAGGCTCGGCCGCTCGTGACGAACGAGGGGCACGATCGGCGCTGTCTCCCTCGAAATCCACTGGGACGACGTTCCGCAGATTCCCGGCGGTGAGGACTCGCTCGCACGCCGAGGTGCCCTCGGCGGGCTCCATCACGAATTCGCTGACGGTCGCGCCCAAGCCGGCGATCAGCGGGCGGGTACGCGCGGAGCGCCAACTGTCCCAGTCGACGCTGATCCAGCGGCTCTTGCGGCGGGCGAAGGCGTCCATGAAGACGTTCGCCGCGCTGTACGCGGAGAATCCGAGTCCTCCCAGGACGGCGGAAAGCGAGGACAGGAGCAGGCAGAAGTCGATGGGCCGGTCGCCGAGCACGCGGTCGAGCACGAGCAGGCCTCGGACCTTGGCGGTGAATTGCGATTCCGAGCCGGCGGCCGGGGTCTGCCGAATCTCGCGGAAGGTCTCCACACCGATGGCGCCCGCGGCGTGAATCACGCCGTGAAGCTCGCCGAACCGCGCATTGATCGTCTCGATGACGCGGCGCATCGCCTCTTCGTCGGCGACGTCTGCGTCGAGGACGAGCACCTCGGCGCCGAGCGTCTCGAGCTCCTGCACTTCCTGCTGCTTGTCCGAGGCGGAACGCGACAGCAAAACGAGTCGCGCTTGCGCTACGCGAGCCAGGTGTTGCGCCAGGATCATCCCGACGGCGCCCAGGCCGCCGGTCATGAGGTAGACGCCGCGCTGGCGAAATGGCGAGCGCTCGGCGCTCAGCGCCTCGAGGCGCACGGGCTCGTACGATGGAACATAGCGAAGTTCGTCGCGGTAGGCGACAGCGTGATCGGAAGATCCGCTAAGCACTTCGCGCAGCAGCTCTGCGATGAGCGCATCCCGCCCGGTCGTGTTATCAGGCCGCCGGTCTGTTTCGATGAGGCGGCAGACGAGGCCGGGATGTTCCTGAGGCGCCACCATTGCCGGCCCTCGGATGGTCGCCTTTTCCGGGACCTCGTCGAGCTCGTTTGTGATGATCGCCAGCCGCATGGACCCTTCGAGTCCTGCCCGGCTGAGCGCCTGCACGAGACGCGTCACGCCGTCGTATCCGCTCTTCTGAAGGCGCTCGAACCGCTCGATGGACGGCTCGCTGCGTGCTTCGGCCGTGAGCGAGGCGAGGTGCAGGATCAGCTCCGGTGCGTACTGCGCGAGCGCATCGTCGAGATCGTCACGATCGTCGATGACGGTGACGTCGACTCCGCGTGCGCGCAGGGTCTGCGCGAGTTGTGCGCCGACGCCAAACGTGTCGGCGATGACCAGGCAGCGCTCTGGCGACTCTGCTTCAAGCGGCGGAACCACCGACGGCTTCAAGGAAGGGAGATAGAACCAGCTCGCGACGTCGGGCTTCTTCAGCGGCTCGAGCGTCGACGGCGTCGACGCACCCGTCGGAGGATCGATCCAATACCGGACCCGTTCGAATGGATAGGTTGGCAGTTGCACGCGACGCGGGTGCTCGCGGGCGAGGAAGCGCTTCGTGTCGAGCGACGCGCCGGAGACCCACAGTTGTCCGACTCCGCGCAGCAGGACGGAGAGCTCCGCCTGCTGCCCGTAGGACCAGCGCATGGTGGGGATCACCGGATTCTCGCGACCGGGCACGCGCGTCCGGTCGGCGATGGCGTGCGAGGTGAGCCCCTGTCCCGGTCCCACTTCGAGTAGGACACGATTTGGGTCTTCGAGCAGTTGCGACAATCCCTGTTGAAAGCGAACGGTGCGGCAGAGGTGATGCGCCCAGTAATTGGCGTCGGTGGCCTGTTCAGGCGTGATCCAACTACCGGTGATGCAGGAGACGTACGGAATCTTCGGCGCGTGCAGCTCGACACGGCGCAGCCTCGCGGCGAGCGGCTCGACGAGCGCCTCCATCATTTGCGAGTGATAGGCGTGGGTGCTGCGCAGCCGCTGCGACTCGACGCCGCGTCCGGCCAGCGTCGCCGACAGTTCGGTGATGGCTGTCGCTTCGCCCGACGCGATGCAGAGGCGCGCGGCATTGACGGCGCCGAGCGAGACGCCGGCGGGTAGAAGCGGCTGCAACTCCTCCTCACTCAGTGGCACAGCCAACATGGCGCCCGGGCCGACGCGCGTCTGAATCAAACGGGCGCGTGCGGCGACCAGCTCGAGCGCGTCGGGCAACGAGAGGACTCCACTGAGATGCGCGGCGACGAACTCGCCGATGCTGTGGCCAATCATCGCCTCCGGCTCGATCCCCCAACTGCGGAGCAGTTCCGCGAGGGCGAGCTCTGTCACGAAGATCGCCGGCTGCGCGGTTGCGGGAAGGTCGTCCGGCTTCTCCGACGAAGGCTTTCTGCCGGCCATGGCGCGAAAGTCCAGCTTCGGCGCATCCGTTGCCGCGAGGATGTGATCGAGCACGGGATGGCGCCAGTCGCGGCCCGCATAGAGAAAATCGCGAACGTCGCTCTCGAGATGCGGCCTCAAGCCTTCGGCGCAGCGATCGACGGTCTCGCGGAATCGCGGCTCCGTGCAGTACATCTCCCACCCCATCCCCGCGTAGTGATCGCCGAGGCCGGGGAACATGAATGCGATCGCTGACCGCTTCGAGGATGGCGCAACTCCGGTGACGACTCGTTGCGGGTCTCGGGACCGCAACGCGGCGAGGGCGGCATCGCGGTCCCGGCAGACGACCGAGCGCCGGTGCGCGAGCGGCCTGCGTCCGTGACGCATCGTCCAGGCGACGTCGGCCAGATTGCACTGGGGATTTTGATCGAGGTATTCGGCGAGCCGGTCGGTCGCTGCTTCCAATGCGGCGGGAGTGCGCGCAGAAAGAGTCACGAGGTCGAATGGCCGTGTGTCGTCAGTTCTATGGCCCGGCGGCGGTGCCTCTTCGAGCACGATGTGCACGTTCGTGCCACCGATGCCGAAGGAGCTGACGCCGGCGCGAAGTGGACCGTCGTTCGTCCACGGCTGCAGTTCACGATTGATGTAGAACGGGCTGCGGTCGAAGTTGATCTGGGGATTG
>WNFM01033346.1_pt4 | contig 17243 bp, 11 predicted proteins | sample 5400271 | NCBI WGS metagenome assembly WNFM01 (sample SAMN13153352, study PRJNA577476) | soil metagenome | isolation source: 60 cm saprolite on Douglas fir-dominated hillslope | place: USA:California | collected 2013-09-17 | reverse complement strand
GGTGTAGTACTGGGTGATCCAGACGAACGCGTAGGCGGTGGCGATGCCGATCAAGCCGGCCCCGAGCAGATACCCCTGGCGGACCTCGCCGATCGAGGCGCTCACCGGCTTGAGCAGGGCGTAGACGCTGACGGCGAAGCCGACCATCGCCAGGACCGTCGTCACCAGGTAGCCGCGGTTCAGCGCGTTCATCGGGTCTTCGTCCTCGCGGCAGCGAACCGAGAAGACGCCGACCATCGTGGCGATGAGACCGAAGGCGCGCGCCAGGAGCGGGAACAGGATCCCGCCGAGGCCGAAGACCGGGTAGAGGGCGATGCCAAGGATCATGGCGCCGATGTTCTCGGCGGCGGTCGACTCGAACAGGTCGGCGCCGCGCCCGGCGCAGTCGCCGACGTTGTCGCCGACGAGATCGGCGATCACGGCCGGATTGCGCGGGTCGTCTTCGGGAATGCCGGCTTCCACCTTGCCGACCAGATCGGCGCCGACGTCGGCCGCCTTGGTGTAAATGCCGCCTCCGAGCTGGGCGAACAGCGCGACGAACGACGCGCCGAAGCCGAAGCCGACGATCTGCAGCGGCACATGCTGATAGTCGTGCATCCCGCCGAACAAGTAGAACAGGCCGCCCACCCCGAGAAGGCTCATGGAGACGACCGTCAGCCCGCTGACCGCCCCGGCCCGCAGCGCCAGCTGCAGCGCCTTGTCGAGGCTGGTCCGGGCCGCCGCGGCGGTGCGGATGTTCGCCCGGATCGAGACGAACATGCCGATGTACCCGGCGATGGCCGAGCAGAGCGCTCCGACGACGAACGAAAGGGTGACCTTGAAGGCGGTGCCGTGGCCCATCTGGGCGATGTTCGGGATCGCCCTGTTGGCGTAGTAGAAGCCGAAGATCACCGCCGCGGCGACGACGGCCAGCATGGCGATCGTCCGGTTCTGCCTCCTGAGAAACGCCTCCGCCCCCTCGCGGATCGCATCGGAGATCGCCCGCATTTCGGGCGTCCCGGTGTCGGCCGAGAGCACCTGCCGGGCCAGAAACCCGGCCATGGCCAGGGAGAAGACGCTGATGACAAGGACCAACGGCAGAACCATCGCGACGCCCATGCGGGCTTCCTCCTTATTAATGGTGAACCCGGCGCGCGAACGGAGAACCGGGCGCAGCGGGCCGGGTCTTACTGGAACGGCGGCGTATTCTACAAGAAAAAGACCCGGAAGCGCGCGCCGGAAGTAGGCTAGGAGCCTGCCCGTGTCCTAGCATGGGTCGCGTAGGAGAATGGACCTGTACGGCCTGATCGTGCCGCTCTGTCTGCTGGCCGCCGCGCCCGGACCCGGGTTTCTGCTGGTCCGGAGGCTGGGGCTCGATCTCGAGGAGACGCTGACCGCGTCCCTCGCGATCTCGCTTCTCCTGCTGGCGCTGGAGACCTTCCTTCTGTTCGCCTGCGGAGCGCCGCCGGCGGTCCATCTGGGTCTGCTGCTCATGAACGGCGGGCTGACGTTGTTCGCCGTCCGGGAGCTCGGATCTCTCGTTCCAGCGGCGCGGGCCCGCCGCCTTCTCGCGGGGTACGCGCTTCTGGCGTCCGGATGTCTGGCCTGCCTCGGTCTGATCCGCGGTTACTCGGGAGGGATGTGGTACGGCGACTGGTGGGAGCATTATCAGCGCAGCCTGTTCTTCCTGGGCGGACATCCGTCGGACGAGACGTTTCTCGGTTACGCCCTGCCGGCCAGGCCGCCCCTCGTCAATCTGATCGGCGCGCATCTCCTGGCGGTGGCCGGCGATCGCTTCCGGGTCTATCAGCTCGGATGCGCCTTGCTGAGCCTGTCGGTCTTCTTCCCGGCCTGGCTGCTTTACCGTCTCTTCGCCCGGCGCATCGATCGCGGGGTGGTTGGATCGCCGGTCCTGCTTGGCGCCTTTCTGCTCCTGAACCCGCTCGTGATGCAGAACGTCACCTACTGCTGGACGAAACTGCCGGCGGTGTTCTTCATCCTGACCGGTCTTTATTTTCATCTCACGGGTCTCGGAGCGGGCGGGCGGGAGCGGCGCCTGATCGCCGGCGCGAGCCTGTCGGCGGCGATCCTGACCCATTACTCCGCGATCCCTTACGCGATCTGCCTCGCCGCGCATGGCGTCATCGCCCGATGGCGGCGCGGCCCTCGCGCCCTTGCGGGGCAGGACGACGGCGGGTCGATCGGCGAGCTCGCCGCGCAGGTGCTGATCGGGCTTCTCGTTCTCGGTTCATGGCTGGGCTGGTCGGCGGGGCATTACGGCCTCGGGACGACGATCGCCTCCACCTCGACCGTCCGCGATGCGGCGGGACTGTCGTGGTCGGAAAATCTCCTGAAAATCGTTGTCAACGCCCGCGACACAATCGTACCCCCGGTCCTGCGAGGCCGGCCGGTCGGCCTGGCGGAGGCGTTCGGCTCCTGGGGCCGGCTGCGCGAGGCCGCCTTCAATCTCTACCAGATGAATCTCCCGTTCGCCCCCGGGATCCTGGCGCCTCTGCTGCTCGCCGTCACCCTCCGGCGCGCGCGGGGCCCTCTCTCCACCGCGGACGCTCCGGCCGGAGGACGAAAGCAGGCCGACCGACAAAGCCTGGCGGCCGGCAGCCCCCGGTTCTGGACCTGGTTCGTGGCGCTGAATCTCATGGCGGGGATCGCGACGCACGGCACCCCGGCCCCGCTCGGCCTCGCGCATGTGTCGCTCCAGCCTCTCATCCTGCTGGCGATCATCCTGATCGCGGCCAGGTTCGCGACCTGGGGGCCGGCCCTTCGTTCCCTGGCGGTTGCCGGAGTTCTGGTCGATGCGACGTTCGGGATTCTCCTGAATCTCTGGTTCGAGAGCATCCCGTTCGGCGCGGTCCTCGATTCCGCCGCATCATGGTGGCCCGGTCGGCTCGATCTCGGCATCGGGGCCGGGCCCGATAACTGGAGCCTGCAGCAGCGCCAGAGCACGGTCTTCCTCGGCGCCGATCTGCGCGGCGGGGCGTGGCTCATTCGAATCTTCGCGGGGGCCGCGTTTGCTCTGGCGATCTGGACCCTGTCGCGCCCCGCCACCCCTCGCCGGGCGGCCGGAATCATGGAAGAATAGCGCTCCTTCCCGCAGGCCATCGAGCCTGAACGGGTTTCCTGGACGGGTTTCGAAAGGGCGCCGACGCGTGAGCTGGTCCGGACGATCGATTCGATTCGCGCTCGCCGCGTTCCTGCTCGGAGGGAAGAGCTTCGCCGCCCCGAAGGCGCTTCACGACGCCGCCCCCGGAGCGCCGGCGACGGAGGCCCGCCCCGCGGTCTATGCCGTGCCGCGCACCGCCAAGGCGATCCAGATCGACGGACGTCTCGACGAAGAGGCCTGGCGCGATGCCCTGGCTCTCGAGCTTCCGTACGAGGTCGACCCGGGCGAGAACACTCCCGCCCCGGTGCGCACCGAATGCTTCGTGCTGTACGATGCCGGTCACCTTTATGTCGCGTTCCGCGCCCACGACCCGGAGCCGTCCGCCATCAGGGCCCACCTGGCGGATCGCGACCAGGTCGATCGGGACGACTCGGTCGGGTTCGTGGTCGACACCTTCAACGATGAGCGGAGGGGGTTCGAGATGTTCGTCAACCCGCTCGGCGTGCAGACCGATGCCTCGCGCAACGACGTCGGACGGGGGGACGACCTCGGGGGAGAGTCGATCGAGGACTCGACCTGGGACGCCATCTGGAGATCGGCGGCCCGCATCACGTCGGACGGGTACGAGGTCGAGATGGAGATTCCGTTCACCTCGCTCCGCTTTCCGCGGACCGACGGCGACCAGATCTGGGGCTTCATGCCGCTGCGCGCCTATCCCCGCGGGCAGCGTCACCAGCTCGCCCTGACACGCCGCGATCGGAATCGCTCCTGCACCCTCTGCCAGGCGGCGAAGCTGTCCGGTTTCGCCGGGCTCGATCCGGGAAGGAACCTCGAGTTCGACCCGACCCTCACGGCGCGGCACGATGCCGAGAGGCGCGATTTTCCGGCCGGGCCGATCGACCAGAACGGCGCCGCCGGAGAAGGCGGCCTGGCGATGCGCTGGGGGATCACGCCGAACCTCAGCCTGAACGGCACCTTCAACCCCGACTTCTCGCAGGTCGAGGCCGACACGGCGCAGCTGACGATCAACACCCGATTCAAGCTGTTCTATCCCGAGAAGCGGCCCTTCTTCCTCGAGGGGGCCGATTTCTTCTCGACCCCGTTCAACGTGCTCTACACGCGCACCGCCAGCGAGCCGGCCTGGGGGATCAAGCTGACCGGCAAGGAGGGGCCGCATGCGCTCGGTCTGTTCGTCGCCCGCGACGAGAAGACCAGCCTGATCTTTCCCTCCAACCAGGATTCGAACGACAACAGCGATGATGCCTCGGTCGAGCGGCCTCACAGCGTCGCCGGTCTGCGCTACCGGCACGACATCGGCGCCTCCTCCACCCTCGGCATCCTGGTCACCGACCGGCAGGGGGAGGGGTACCACAACCGTCTCTACAGCGCCGACGGGCTGATACGCCTGTCGTCGGTCGACACACTGCGCTTCCAGGCGATCCGATCCGACACCCTCTATCCGGCGGATGTGGCCGCCGCCTTCGTTCAGCCGACCGATCGATTCCTCGGCTCCGCGACCACGCTGCGTTACAACCATGGCTCGCGCGACTTGAATGTGTGGGGGAGCTACGAGGACCTCGGTCGCGACTTCCGGGCCGACACCGGGTTCATCCCCCGCGTCGACACGCGCAAGAAGGAAGCCGGAGTCGAGCGCGTCCTCTGGGGCGGGCCGGGCGCCTGGTACACGCGCTTCCTGTTCGGGGTCTGGGGCTGGCGGATCGACGATCATGCCGGCACCCTGACCGACCAGGACCTGGGCCTGCACGCCCTCCTGTTCGGCCCCCGGCAATCGCAGCTCTTCGCGCGGGTGGCCCGTCAGAAGGAGTTCTTCGACGGCACCACCTACGACAAGACCTCGGGCGAATTCTTCTTCTACATCCGCCCGACCGGCGACCTGTCACTCAGCCTCGGCGGGCGTCTGGGGGACGCGGTCGACTACGACAATTCGCGTCCCGCCACCCTCACCCGCCTGAACCCCGGCATCACCTGCGACTTCGGGCGACAGGTGCATCTGCAGCTCGATCATACCTACGAGCGTCTCGACGAGAAGGGTGGCCGGCTCTATCTCGCGAACCTGACCCAGCTCCGGCTGGTCTATCAGATGAGCATCAGGATGTTCGCGCGGGCCATCGTGCAATATTCAGACACGCTGAGGAACTCCAGCCTCTACGATCCGCTCCTCAACCCCGACCCGATGCAGCCGCGGGAAAGCCAGATGCTGACCCAGCTGCTCGTCTCGTACAAGGTCAACCCCCAGACGCTGGTCTACATCGGCTACAGCGAGACGCGAACGAACGAGGACACGACCGATCTGATCCCGCTCGAGAAGGATCGATCGCTGTTCTTCAAGATCGGCTACGCGTGGATCTCCTGAGATGTGCGGCATCGCCGGCATCCTGCGATTGAAGGACGAGGCCGACGACCGGAGCACGGTCGCCGCGATGCTCGTGCCCCTGCGTCATCGCGGGCCGGATGGGGAGGGGATCGAGACGGAGGGAGGCCTGACCGTCGGTCACCGGCGTCTGGCGGTGGTCGACCTCAGCGACGCCGGGCGGCAGCCGATGCGCAGCCGCTCGGGGCGTCTTCTGATCAGCTTCAACGGCGAGATCTACAACTACCGGGAGCTGCGCAGGGAGCTGGGCCTGACGGCGCGCGATCTGCGGTCCAATTCGGACACCGAGGTGCTGCTGGCCGCCTGGGAGCGCTGGGGTCCCGCCGCCCTCGACCGGATGGTCGGGCAGTGGGGCTTCGCCATCTACGATCGCGACAGCCGCCGTCTATGGCTGGCGCGCGATCGGTTTGGTGAGAAGCCTCTCTACTATCACGCGGACTCCGGTTCGCTCTGCTTCGCCTCCAGCATCCCCGCGCTCCTCAAGGCGCCGTGGGTGGGGCGGGAGCTCGATCCCGAGGCGCTCGCCGAGTACCTGACGCTGCGCTACGTGATCAGCCCGCGGACGGTGGTCTCCGGGGTCCTCAAGCTGCCGGCCGGGCATCTGCTGACGGCGGGGCCGGAGGGGGTCGATCTGCGGCGCTGGTACGATCCTCGCTTCGTCTCCGATCCCCGGCCGATGACCCGCTCGAATCGGCGGGATCTCGTCGACCGGTTCGGAGCGCTCCTGCTTCAAGCTTCGGAGCGCTGCACCGTGAGCGATCTCCCGGTGGGGCTGCTGCTGAGCGACGGCATCGACAGCCACAGCCTGCGCGCGGCACTCCGCCTGGCCAGGCACGAGATACCCTCCTTCACCTATCGAGTGGGGGAGCCGGACGAGACGCGTGCGGCCGCACCCGGGCTTCAAGCCGAAGCCGGCAGAACCGAGATCTGGAGCGCACCATCCGAGCGGCTCGGAACCCTCGTGCCGGCCTTCTCGAGCTTCACCGAACCGACGGGAGACGGGGCCGCACTCGCCCTCTGGTATTTGATCCGCGAGGCCCGTCCGCGGGCCGGGGTGTTCCTTTCGGGAAGCGGAGGGGACGAGCTTCTCGGAGGCTACCGGCTGGACCAGGACCTCCCGAGGCTCCGCGCCCTGCGTCGGTTCAGCTGGCTCCCCGAGCCGCTGTTGCGCAGTGTCCTCTTGCGATATCTCGCCAGTGCCGAATCGTCCTCCGAACGCCGGCAGGCGCTGCGTCTCAGCCGGCAGGAGTCGGTCCCGGGCTTGGCGCGCTATCTCGTCAATCGTCCGCTGCCGCTCGGAGATCTGGCACCATTGTACGCCGGAGGTTCCGTCCCAGGTCGGTACCTCGCGAGCATCGACCGCCTCTACGGCGAGTGCCGACGAAGCTCCTCCGACCTCGATCGGGTGCAAGAGGTGATGCTGCGGACCTTCCTGACCGAGAATGTCCTGTCGCACACCGATTCGGTCGCGATGGACTCGTCGGCGGAGCTGCGGCTGCCGTACCTCGATCGCGATCTGGTCGAGTTCGTCCTGAAGCTCCCGGCGTCGATGCGCGTGAATGGCTTGTTCCGCCGCCCGCGGACGAAGCGGATTCTGAACCTGTGGCGGGCGGAGCGCCGACCGGGCTTCACATGCAGTCCGAAGAAACGCACCTTCAACTACGGCAACATCCGACAGCTGCTTCCCGAGAAGGGAGGGCTGGTGCGCAGCCTGATCCTCGACGCGCGCGCCCCGCGCCGGTCGCTGCCGGGACTCGACGCATGGGTCTGTGCGCCCCGCGCAGCCTTTCGCGGGCCGCTCGAGGGGACGCTCTGGGCTCTCTTGAGTCTCGCCATCTGGTGCGAGGCCGCGGGCATCTTCTGACGCCCTGGTCTTCCGGGAGCCCGTTCCGACGTCCGGAAGCCCGACGGCGCTTCGGCTAGAATGGAAGAATCATGACGCGCTCGAACCGACCTCCGATCCGGTCATTCCGGCTCGCGGCCCTGCTCCTGGCCGCGGCGTCGCTTGTCTCCGGCCTGCCTGCCGGAGCGGTCGGCAGCCGCCCCGGGCCTGCCTCGGCGCCGGCAGGCGGGAACCACCTCGTCGGTCAGACCAGCCCCTACCTTCTCGAGCATCTCGACAACCCCGTCGACTGGTATCCGTGGGGGGACGAGGCGCTGGCGCGCGCGCGCCACGAAGACAAACCGATCTTCCTGTCGATAGGATATTCGGCCTGCCACTGGTGCCACGTCATGGCCCGGGAGTCGTTCTCCGATCCGGAGATCGCCCGGCTGCTGAACCGGGACTTCGTCGCCATCAAGGTCGATCGCGAAGAGCGGCCCGACCTCGACGCGATCTATATGGATGCGGTGGTGCTGATGACCGGCGGCGGAGGGTGGCCGATGTCGGTCTTCCTGACGCCCGATCTCGAGCCTTTCCACGGAGGCACCTATTTTCCAAAGGACGCATTTCGCGACCTCCTGACCGGCATCGCCTCCACCTGGAAGGAGCGCCGCCAGCAGGCGCTCGCGGTCGGGAAGCAGGTGCGCCAACGGCTGGAGAGGCCGGAGACCGCGCCGGGTCCCTCCGGGACGGTCCCGGCCCGAGCGCTTCTCGAGACCGCCCTGGCGCAGTGGCGATCTTCCTACGATCCGGTCCATGGCGGATTCGGCGGCGCGCCGAAGTTCCCGTCGCCGCTGGCGATCCAGGTTCTGCTCCGGGACGGGGCCGACCGCGGCGCGGGACTGGCCATGGCGAAGCGTACCCTCGAGGCGATGGCCGGCGGCGGTCTCTACGATCAGCTCGGCGGCGGCTTCCACCGTTACGCCACCGATGCCGCATGGAGGGTGCCGCACTTCGAAAAGATGCTCAGCGACAACGCGCTGCTCGCGCCGGTCTATCTCGAGGCCTGGCGGGCGACCGGAAGGACGGACTTCCGGCGGGTCGCGGAAGAGACTCTGGCCTGGGCGGCGCGCGAGATGACCGATGCCCGGGGAGGATTCTGCGCCAGTCTCGACGCCGACAGCGAGGGAGAGGAAGGCCGCTTCTATCTCTGGACGACCGCCGAGGTGCGGCGCGTGCTGGGTGATCGCGACGCCCCGTTTGCCATCGACTATTACGGGATGAGCGAGCGGGGCGATCTCCCGGGCGGGGGCAACGTCCTCCACGTCCCGCAGGATCCGGCGGAATTCGCCCGCCGCCACGCGATGAGCGAGGAGTCGGTGCGGACCCGCGTCGCGGGCGTGCGCTCGAAGCTCCTGGCGGCGCGCGGCGCCCGCACGCGTCCGCGCCGCGATGACAAGATCCTCACCGCCTGGAACGGCCTGATGATCTCGGCCTTCGCACGCGCCGCGGCCCTCACCGGAGATCCGCGCGATCGCGAGGCGGCGACCCGAGCGGCGCGGTTCGCCAGGGATGAGCTCATCGATCGGGAGGGCCGCGTCCTGGCGCTTTACCGACCGGCCGGTGCGGCGCCGCTGCCCGGCACCCTTGACGATTCCGCGTTCCTGGCGCGCGGCCTGCTCGATCTTTACGATCTCACCGCGGATCGCGCAGATCTCGATGCGGCGGCGCGGATCGTGCGCGATGCCGATCGCTTCCTCGATCGGACGGCGGGGGGGTATTTCTTCACCGCACAGGACCGGGGCGACCTGATCGTCAGGACCAAGAGCTTCCAGGATCAGGCGCTGCCTTCGGGGAATGCCGTCCTTCTCGAGTGCCGGGTCCGTCTCGCCCGCGCCCTTGGCGACCCGGATCTGATCGAGCCGGCTCGCAGGCTCTTCGCGATCGCCGGCCCCTCGCTCCGCGGCGCGCCGGCCGGCTCGGCATCGATGATCCTGGCGGCGCTGCTGCTGGATGCGCCTCCGACGGCCGTGGCGGGCCGCGACCGGGGCGTCCCGGTCGCCGGCGCGACCTCGCTTCTGGCGACCCCGGCCCTGGCCGCGAGCCCGGTTCCCGCTTCGCGGGCGACGGCCGCCGGGGCGGATGACCGGCTCCTGCCCGGCGTCATCGTCGGGCGGGCCAACGCCCAGAAGGTGGTCGAGTCCGCCATCGCCGTCCCGGGCGGGACGGTGCGACCCGGGCAGGCGATCACGCTGTCGTTGCGTCTGACGATCGCTCCGGGCTGGCACATCAATTCATCGCGTCCCACGCTCGACTATCTGATCGCGACGAAGCTCGAGTTCCCCGATGCGGCCGCCGCGCGGATCGAGGAGATCGCCTATCCGGAAGGGTCGATCGTCACGCTCGAGTTCGCCCGCGAGAAGCTGTCGGTCTACCAGGGAGCGACGACCCTCCGGGCGACGATCAGCCCGCCGCCCGAGACTCCCGCGGGCCGGCACGAGGTCACCGCGAGACTGATTTACCAGGCTTGCAGCGACAAGACCTGCCTCGCCCCCGAGACGGCCGAGTTCCGGATACCGATCGAGGTGGCGGGCGCGGCGCTGTCGCGCATGCCGTCCGCGGTACCGGGGGTTCCTCCGGCCGGCGGGGGTCCCGGCGCGCCGCCCGCGGGCGAAGGAGACGGCCGCCCGGTCGCGGCCTCGGGCGGCGGGCTCGGACCGCTTCTGGGAGGGGGGCGCGGCGGCGAGGGGGTTCAGGCGCTTCTCGATCGCCGCGGCCTTCTGGTGCTCCTGGGCCTGGTCTTTCTCGCGGGGCTGGCCCTGAACCTGACCCCCTGCGTCTATCCGATGATGCCGGTCACGATCGGCTTCTTCGCCAGCCAGTCGCTCGGCAGCTGGGGACGCCGGATCGGTCTTCCGGCGCTCTATGTCCTCGGCATGGCGGTCACCTATTCGATCCTCGGGCTGGTGGCGGGTCTGACCGGCACTCTGTTCGGCTCGACGCTGCAGAGTCCCTTCATCACCGGCGGATTGGTGCTCATTTTCATCGTCATGGCGCTGTCGATGTTCGGCCTGTTCGAGATCACGATGCCGGCCTTTCTCACCCGTTTCAGCGGCGGACGCCAGGGAAGCCTCGGCGCTTTCCTCATGGGCCTGACGATGGGGATCGCCGCCGCTCCCTGCATCGGCCCCTTCATCGTGCCGCTTCTGGCGTTCGTCGGAGTCTCGGGGAAGCCGGTCCTCGGGTTCTGGCTCTTTTTCGTGATGGCGATCGGGATGGGCGTGCCGAATCTCCTCCTCGGGGCCTTCTCCGGCGCCCTCGCGGCCCTGCCGCGCTCGGGCCTCTGGTTGATCTACGCCAAGAAGGTGATGGGCGTGGCTCTTCTGGCCGTGGCGCTCTATTTTCTGCAGCCGTTTATCAAGGATCGATGGCTCGGGTTCGTCGCCCTCGGCTTCGCGGCCATCGCCGCCCTCTACCTCGGGGTGCTGGATAGGACCCGAGTGGCCGCGCCCTGGTTCCGGCCGGCGAAGATCGGCATCGCTCTTCTGATTCTTGCCGCCGGGGTCTGGGTCGCCGGGCCGCTGCTGCGCGCCCGCCCGGAGATCGACTGGCGCCCCTACACCCCGGAGCTCCTCGAGGCGGCGAAGGCGGCGGGGCGCCCGGTGATCATCGACTTCGCCGCGGCCTGGTGTCTTCCCTGCAGGGAGCTCGAGCGGTTCACCTTCGCCGACGCCGGGGTGCTGTCCGAGTCGCAGCGCTTCACGCTTCTCAAAGCCGATCTCACCTCGTTCGAATCGGCGCCGGTGCGCGGCATAAGGTCGAGATTCGAGGTGGTCGGAGTGCCGACGGTCATCTTCATCGACGGCCGGGGGATCGAGAACAAGGATCTCCGGGTGTACGGATTCGAGGAGGCCGCCCGGTTCGTGGAGCGCATGCGGCAGATCCGGTAACGATGGGCGGCTTTCTCGATCGGCTCGAGTGCTCGCTCTGTGCCGCCGTCCGGCCGTTCGGCCCCGGGCCGGCGGGTCTCTGTTCGTGCGGCGGGCCGCTCCTGGCCCGTTACCGGCTGGAGGAGATCCGGGGCTTCCTGCGCCGGGAGGAGCTGCGCGGCCGGGTCGCCTCTCTCTGGCGGTATGCGGAGATTCTTCCCGGGGTGCGGCCCGTCACGCTTGGAGAAGGATTCACTCCGCTGCTCCCGGCGGAGCGGCTGGGGCGGGAGATCGGCCTGCGGCGGCTTCTGATCAAAGATGAATCGGTCAACCCGACCGGCTCGTTCAAGGCGCGCGGAATGTCGGTCGCGGTCTCGGTGGCCGCGGCTCAGGGCGTGAAGGTCGCGGCGGCTCCCTCCGCCGGGAACGCCGGCTCGGCCCTGGCGGCGTATGGCGGGCGCGCCGGACTCGAAGTGCGCCTCTTCCTTCCGGAAACCACGCCGCGGGCATTCCTCCTCGAAGCGCGCCGGCTGGGGGCGCGGGTGCGGCTGGTTCCCGGCTCGATCGCCGACGCGGGGCGGGTGATGCGGGAGACTCTCGGGGAGAGCGGCTGGTTCGACTTCTCGACTCTGAGGGAGCCGTTCCGGATCGAGGGGAAGAAGACGATGGGGTACGAGCTGGCGGAGCAGGGTGGCTTCGATCTTCCCGACGTCGTCATCTCTCCGACCGGCGGCGGAACGGGGCTGATCGGGATCTGGAAGGCCTTCGACGAGATGGAGGCGCTGGGATGGATCGGCCCCCGAAGACCGAGGATGATCGTGGTACAGGCCGAGGGTTGCGCGCCGATCGTGGCCGCCTTCGAGCAGGGCGCGGCGCGCGCCCGGCCCTGGCCGACCCCGGAGACCGCCGCTTCGGGGCTCCGGGTTCCAGGCAGTCTGGGCGATTTTCTGATCCTCCGCGCGGTCAGGGAGAGCGGCGGCGTCGCGCTCGCGGTGGCCGACCGTGAGATGATGGAGGGGTCGGCGAGGCTGGCGCGATACGAGGGGATCGATGCGTCGCCGGAGGGGGGGGCGACACTCGCGGCGCTGGAGCGACTGATCCACGAGAAGAAGGTCGGGGTCGACGAGAGGGTCGTTCTCTTGAACACCGGAACCGGCCTGAAGTACTTCGATGCGGAGCCGGGAGTCGAACCAGGGTGAATCAGGAACAATGAGGAGGAGCTGATGCGTCACCGAAGATTGACGGTCGGAGCGATCGCCGGAGCGGTTCTCGCCGGAGCGCTGCTGGCGGCCGCTCCGGCGCCGAAATCCACGCCGAGCCCCGCGCCCTCTCCGACGCCGACGCCCGCTCCTTCTCCGACTCCGGCGTCGGCGCCATCCCCGGCCCCGTCCGCATCCCCGGCCCCGGCCGCATCCGCGGTCCCCGTGCCCGCGGCGACTCCGGGTCCCGGCGGGCCGGGAGCGGCGGTCCCGCAGCCCGAAACCTCTCCGACGCCCGTCCCGCTGCCGCGCATCATCCGGACCGTCTGCACCGATCGTATCTGCGGCAATTGCGACGGGAAGTGCCACAAGAACAGCGGTCATGTGGCGACGGACAAGAAGGGGCACTGCGCCTGCACCCCGACCGAGGGAGGCGCCCTCGACCAGGCGACCCGCCAGGCCTATGAGAAGAACCAGCCGCAGTGAGTCGGCAACGTCCCGGACCCGATCGGGGTCGCCTGCTCAGGGCCGCGCGGTTGTTTGTCTCCGGCACCGGAGAGCGTGACCTGCGGCGCGAGCTCGACAGGACCCCATCCCGGGTGGCGGACGCCTGGAGCGGTGAGATCCTCTCCGGCTACCGCGCCGATCCCGCGCGCATTCTCGGACGTCCCTTCCGGGCGCCGCAACGCGGCATGGTCGTGGTGCGCGACATCCCGTTCGTCTCGGTCTGCGTCCACCACCTGCTGCCGTTCCACGGCACCGCCAGCGCCGCCTATCTCCCCGACGGCCGCCTGGTCGGGCTGTCGAAGATCGCCCGGGTCATCGACGCGCTGTCGCGCCGGCTGCAGCTGCAGGAGCGCCTGACAGGTCAGGTGGTCGAGGCACTCGCCGCCGGGGCGCTCGCCCCTCTCGGGGTCGCCTGCAGAATGGAGGCGGAGCACCTCTGCATGACGGTGCGCGGGACGCGCAAGCGGGGGTCGCGCGTCGTGACCACGGCCTACGCCGGGTCGTTCTCGAGGAGTCCTGCCCTGCGCGCCGAGTTCCTGAGGCTCTGCGGCGCTGTGACGGGACGCCGAAAACGGTGATGCTCCGGATGGCGGCGGGGGAGGGAGGCCTCCGGATCGCTATGGTAGACTCTCCGACCCGATGAGACCGACTCCGCGATCCGTGCTGTTCTTCGCGCTCGCCCTCGCGACGGTGGCCGCCCGCCCCGAAGCGCCGCGGCCGTCGCAGGCGCAGGCGCCGCCCGCGCCCGCCGCGTCACCCCAGCCGTCGCCGCAGCCCGTGTCCACGCCGGCCGCCCAGCCGGCCCCGACGCCGGTGCCGCTGCTCAATGCCGCGCCTTCCCAGCGCGTCCGGATCGGCTTGACCAACGATCCGGTCAAGGTGCGCGTCTTCGCCGACGGCGGCCTCGTGGTGCGCGACCCGGTGAAGCACGCCCCGATCTGGAAGAAGCGGTTCGAAGGTGGCGTCTATCTGGTGAGCGAGCTCTCCGGGACGGAGACCGGACTGCTTTACCGGGTCCAGATCGCCTCCTACGCCTCCAAGGATCAGGCCGAGGCGAAGCAGGTCGAGATCCAGGGCCTGCTGGCGAAAGAGAAAACGGTGCTCTCCTACAACCCCGATCGGAAAAGCTGGCGGGTGCGCGTCGGCGAGTTCCGCAGCCGCGAGGATGCGGCCGGCCTGGTGCAGCGCCTGAACGACGAAGGGTTCAACGAACTCTGGATCACCGAGGAGGGCCGTTCGGTCGGAGGCCGCCGCCGCATCCGTCTCGTCGACAACCGGTGGAACAACTTCCTCACCGGCCAGGATCGGGTGCTGCTCGATCCGGCCCGCCCCGGCGACCTGCTGCGGACCGAGCAGGGGTCGTACCGCGGCCGCCTCGAGGCGCGCGTCGATCGGGCCGGAAACCTCCGCCTGATCAACGAGCTGGAGATGGAGGAGTACCTGAAGGGGGTGGTGCCGAACGAGATGAGGCGGTGGCGGCCCGCACCTACCTCGTCGCCAATCTCGGGCAGTTCTCCGAGGACGGCTATGACGTTTGCGACAGTCCGCAGTGCCAGGTCTACAAGGGAGCCGGCTCGGAGCACCCCTTGACCAACCAGGCGGTCGACGAGACGCGATCGATCATGGTCACCTACGGCGGCCGGCCGATCAACGCCCTCTACACGTCAACATGCGGCGGTCACACCGAGGACGGGAATCTGGTCTTTCCCGAGGAGAAGGGCCCCTACCTGAAAGGAGTGACCTGCTATCCGGAGGCCGAGGCGGAGAGCCGGACCGTCAGCGGCAGCGGGTGGATCGATTCGACCGTCCTCGAGGATGGGACCTCGGTCAACGAGGAAGTGAGCCTGCTGCAGAAGATCGGAGTGGTCGGGCCCGAGGCCGCCGCGCGAACCTATCTCTTGAGCCCGTGCGGGCCGATCGAGGCGGAGCGCTGGACATCCTTCGCGCTCGGGCTGGTCGGCAAGAAGCCGCCCGAGAACGGGCTTCGATCGGGGGCGATCGATCTCTCCGACCTGGCCGGATACCTGGCGGGCTCGCTGGGCTGGGGGGAAAAGATGCGCCTCTCCCTGGATGAGCGGGATCTTCCGTACCTGCTCGCGTTCAAGGATCGGGATGACGTGCCGGCGGAGGCGCGCCGGCCGTTCGCGGTGCTGATCCTCGAAGGGATCCTGCAGCCGTTCCCCGACAATACGCTCCGGCCGCACCATCATCCGTCCCGGGGCCTGGTGCTGCGCACCCTGTATCGAATCCTCGACTATTACAATGCTCTCGGTCGCCAGCCGGCGACCTACCGCGGCAGCGATTCCGATCGGATCCTCCTCGAGACGAAGCGGGACGTCGCGGCGCTCGCCCTGGCGCCGGGAGTGGCGCTCTACCGGTCGTTCCGCGACATCTCCTACCCTGCGCGGAGCATCCCTCTGACCCTCGGCGATCGCGTGGTGTATCACCAGGCGGCGGACGCGGTGGTCGACTACCTCAAGGTGATCACCAACCAGCGGGGGGTGTCGGATGATCGGTACTCGTCGGCCTATCGCTGGGATCAACGTTACACACGCGCCGAGCTCGAGGCGCTGATCAAGGCGCGTGTCGACGTCGGGCGGCTGACCGACATCGAGCCGACCCAGCGCGGCGTGAGCGGCCGGGTCGTGGAGATGAAGCTCGTCGGTTCGCGCGGCACCTTCTACATCCGCGGTTTCAAGATCAGGACGGCCCTCGGCATCCGCGAGAACCTGTTCACCGTCGATCGCACCTACGGTCTGGACGGCGGGGTCGAGTCGTATATCTTCAGCGGCAAGGGCTGGGGCCACGGGGTCGGCCTCTGCCAGGTCGGAGCGTACGGCATGGCGCTGAGAGGCAAGACCTACGAGGAGATCCTGCATCACTATTACGCCGGCGTGGAGCTCACGCGGCGTTGACACCCCCTCAGGGCGGAGACGATAATCGCCGCGCGCGCGCCGGGATCCCGGCGCCGGATCCGGGCATTCTCCACGCCCGGCAAGGAACGGACGCGACGATGACTATCGGCTCGGGGCAATTCCGCGGGCGGCTCAAGGCGCTGAGCGTCGCCGACATCCTGATTTTCCTGCGTGGATTGAATCGAAACGGACTCCTGTCCCTTTCCGCGCAAGGCGTGGCGATCGGTCTTTACCTGCGCGAGGGACGGGTGGTGCACGCGACCTCGACGCGCGAGTCCGACAGGCTCACGGAGCTCCTGCTTCGCGAGGGCGCGATCACGGGCGCGCAGCTCGAGGTGGCCCTGCGGCGCGCCGCCGGCGGCGAGCGGATCGGCAAGGCGCTGGTCGCCTGCGGCGCGGTCACTCCCCGGGGGCTGATGGAGGCGCGGCTTCGACAAGTGCGTCAGATCGCGCTGTCGCTGTTCGAATGGGACGCAGGCGAATTCGTGTTCGCCGAGGGGGAGGCTCCGTCCGACGCGGGGCTGGCGGTCGATCTCTCTCTGCTCGACCTGGTCGTCCTGGGCGTCCGCGCGCTGCGATCGCCGGCGCTGCTGCGCGAGCGAATGCCGTCGCCCGACTGGATCTTCGAGCCGCCCCCCGCGGCCGATCGCAAGGTGGAGGTCGCGCTCGAGCCGCAGGAGGAAGCGGTGCTGCGTCTGGTCGACGGGACGAGGACCCTGCAGGCGGTCGTGGCCGCCGCGGAATTCCCCGAGACGGAGACGCTCCGGGTCCTCTTCATGCTCTTCTCCATCGGCTACACGAAAATGAAGCCGCAGCCGGGGGCCGACGTGGACGACCGGATCGAGGGAGAACCGATCGAGGAGATCATCCGTCGCTACAACGGCATGCTCGGACGCGTGTACCAGTACATGACCAGGGAGATCGGGCCGATCTCGGAGCATCTCCTGGTCAAGTCGTTGCGCGCCATGAAGGGCGATCATCCCATCCTGTTCAGCCGGGCCTCCCTGGGCGGTGACGGCACCATCGACATCGATCTGATCCAGGAGAACCTCCGGGGCCTGACCCCCGCGCGCCGGCGCGAGACGGTCGTTTCCGGGCTGAACGAGCTGCTCTATTCGGAGCTTCTGGTCCTGCGACGGGCCCTCGGCGCCGAGCATGAAGGGCGCCTCCTTCGAACGCTGCGAGGCGCGCCGCATCGTTCCGACGGCCGCGCTCAGGTCGGTCGGTGATGGCCCGCCTCCTGCTGCGGGTCGGGATGCTCCTGATCGCCGGGGTGGTCCTCTACGCGGTCCTGGGTGAGACGGTCTTCGGCGGAGTCGACAATCGGCTGGCCAAGACGATCCTGATCGCCGGCGGTATCTGCCTTGCGGCCGGGTTCG
>WNFM01046260.1_pt2 | contig 17244 bp, 11 predicted proteins | sample 5400271 | NCBI WGS metagenome assembly WNFM01 (sample SAMN13153352, study PRJNA577476) | soil metagenome | isolation source: 60 cm saprolite on Douglas fir-dominated hillslope | place: USA:California | collected 2013-09-17 | reverse complement strand
ACCCTCTTGCCACCAGAAGTAATCACCGCTCTCCACGTAGCCCGGGATGAGAAAGATGGTGATAGGAATCTGTAACTCACATGCGAGTGCAAAGGCATGGACATAGTGATCGCGGTAACCATCATCAAACGCCAACACCAGTGGCGTGCGTCGGTCACTCCTATACTCTGCGTCCTTGGACGGGGTATAAAGTTCTTCAAGAGCCTCTTCAAGGTGAAGCATACGATAGTGACGACGCAGGTAGAGCAGGTGGTGGCGAAGGTCTCCTCCACTTGCACGATGGTAGGTCAGGATAATCAGGCGTGGCCCTGCGCGCTGTGTCCACCAGCGCGCAAGTTTCACCAGCCCACTATAGTAGAAGCATGCAGCAACGAACACCCCTATCTGCCTACGCATGAGTTACCCCTCCATCCTCTAAAACTATCGACGTAGTCATACCCCACGAGGAACGTAATCTCCGTTGGGAATCCTCCTTACAGCTTCCCTCGCGGGGGATGATGGACCACCAACGCATCCATTACATGAGCCATCAGCTTTTGCATGCCAGGCACCACAGGGCTCTGACCAATACACGATTGGTCCGTTTGGAATCGGTAGTTGTCGAGTGCAAGGGCCCAATAGATGGACCCTGTGGCAAAGACCATCGCACCGGAGGGAGCAATATAGTAGGTCGTGTTGCCGGTACTGGGTTTCTTGGTATCATTTTCCGTATTTGACGCACCAAGTACCTGTAATCCCTTTGGGGTAGCACCATTTGCAAAGACACTATCCCACTCGTAGCCCACAAGGCCGCAACCATTTTGTTGCCCCGGTCGCAGCCCGGTTCCGTCCAGAAGCGCTGATTTTGCCAGAGGACTCAGCGTCCAGGGAAAGCCTTGTTGCTGATGTGTAAGGTCAGAGAACATAATGCCGATTAGAGCGTTCTCAGGGCGGGCGAGTGCAGGATCACGCCACTGAGTGGTCAATCGCGTATTGTCCCGGCCATAGAGTGGATCGATTGCTAGATCATGGTTCACCGTCTGCACTTTATAGCAGACAATCGTCCGATCTGGCCTGCCTGCACTATCCGGCTCGAAGCGCATTTGCCAGTAGCCCGCGTCGGCTCCAAAAAACGCAAGACCTATGCCACTGTTGCGGGCATGCTCTACTCCATCGCGCATCTCTTTCGTCCAGTATTCATCGTGACCAAGCGAGAGATAGGCCCGGTGGTCCAGCAACTGTGCGGGCTTCTCGTGCAAATCGACATCGCTGATGTAGGAAAGATCGTAGCCCTGGCGTTCCAGCCAGTGGATAGCATCGGCCTCAAAAACCAGCACCTGGCTCGAACCGTTATCCTGTGCGTAAGGTCGGTCGAATGATACCTTCACTCCTCTCCGCGCGTTTTTTGTTTCATCCAACGGGACGCTACCCCCTGCCTGGTAGAGACTATAGCCTCCCCAGTTATTGTACGCCGCGTATGTTGTGTCCGGCGTGACGGCGACATAGAGCGAATGGGAATTGCCACGTACATCGAACGGCACATAGGTCTGTTTGCCGTTAACGTCAGTGAATTTTGCCAGGTAAATGCCTGTGGTCCAGTCAGGCGGCACAGTTAGTGTGTAGGAAGGTTGCCAGTTGGCCTCAACAAGGCCAGTCTTTGGATCGAAGTGGCAGGAGGGGCAGTCCACCAGGAGATGACTGGTCGAGTCGTAATATCCCTGTGCATGACCGGGCCGATATGGCACTGAGAGCATCAGTCGTCCACCAGAGCCTGCATACCAGCCCAGTCGATAGATGTCGATCGAGTAGGCGGTGCCCGCGTTGAGTGTGCTTACATAGAAAGTCAGCTGCTGGCCCGGCAGAGCTGATGTCGCACTCGCATAGGCCTGAATCTGGGTGGAAGATGCTTTTCCTACGGGTATCTTCCAGCTGCTTGTTCCCACGTGAGTATTCTCAAGGACGATCGGGTTCCCTGAAGTCACAGGTGTTTGCGAGTCTCCGATGCTCGTCCTGGAAGCAAACAAATCCGGACCAGCCATGATACCGGCCAGCACCACTGCCGCTACTATGAAAAAGACTACAACACCCACAACCAGCCGTAGTCTCACACGTACCTCCAGATATCTCTAGCTACAGCATACCACGGTCATAGACGTGAAGAGCAGCAAGTATAGTTAAGAAGAATAAAAGCATTCTCATCAGAAAAATACCACCTGCGAGTGCTGATATGATATCCGTGATGGTAGAGAATCGGTGATGCTCTGCGAAGGAGGTGTGGAGAAATGGGTCCCTGTTAAGCAAGAAGGAAGGAGAGGGTGAACCACTGTTGACAAATTCGCATACTCGGAGTAATATATCCTTGTTATGCGAACAGAGAAAACCCGTATGCTGCGTTCAGGAGAAGTCGCCAAACGTTTGGGCCTGCATCCGCTCACGGTTCGACGGTGGGTCAAAGAAGGCAAAATTGCCGCAGTACAGATCGGACGTGAGGCACGGATTCCCATCACTGAAGTCGAGCGGCTTCTGGGAGAACAGCGCGCCGGGACTATCATCCTGTATGGACGAGTGAGTGGACACGACCAAAAAGAGGACCTGCAGCGTCAGGTGCAGCAGCTTGAGCAGTGGGCACTCGTGGCCAGGACGGGACAGAAGACCCTGACGCTGACGGATATTGGTTCGGGCCTCAATACCGAGCGCAAGAGCCTTCAGAAACTGTTGGCACTGGTGGAAGTGGTCGTCACATGTGCTGATCGACTCACCCGCTTTGGTCTTTCGTACTTACGAATCCTGTTGTCAGGATATGGAGTCACCTTGACAGTGCTTTCCCCCGATGAGGACACAACGCCTGAACTGGAAGTAACAGAAGATTTGTTAGCGATCATTGCCTCCTTTGCCGGTCGGCTCTACGGCTGGCGTTCTCGCAAAAAAGCTGCGCTGCTCGCGTGTGCAAAGCAGGTGCTGGCTGCGGCAGAAACGCATGAGGAGGAGTGACTCATGGCCAAGACGCAAACGCTCTCGTTTCCCATTCGCTTGCCTGACGCGATGCAAGCGGAGGCGTTGCGCCTGCTGGATGCCTCACGTTCGGCGATCAACCAGATCATCCTTGATCTGTGGGGGCAATTGGATCTCTTTGTCTCAAATCGCGCCGGGCCAGCCTGGAAACAAGTCGAGCGCCACCTCCTGCAACGCAGCGGGCATGGCAACCGTCAGGAGCGCAATGAAATGGAGCAGGCGGGTAGGATCTTGCGCGCTCAGGCCACCCGGAAACAGGTTTTCCAGAGCGTTGTGCCTCTGCTCACCGACGGGCTGATCCGGCCAGCCGACGAGAACCGCCCGGCCCGCAAAGATCACCGCGCCATCACCGAACAGGTGCGCGCGCTGCGTACTCAGATGCAGGACGCGCAAGAGGATATGGAGTCCTTCATGGCGATGACCAACATCCTGGAGCAAGCCTGCAATCGCTATCTGCAAACCGAGGCTTTCCCGACCACCTATGAGCAACTTCAGCCCGCACCGATCCTCTCGGTGGGGCAACTCACTTTTGCCGGCGACGATGGCATGGAAAAAGGCCAGACCTACCGCGTGCGCCTGGAACGCAGGTCATACTGCGATGTGAAGACCAGGCTCGAGCATCTTCGAGTCAGCCTTACACTCAAGCTTCGTGCCCCTGATGCTCAGGGAAAATGGACCTGGGGGGAGTGGAGCGCGGAGATTGCTTTACCAGAAGCGGTCTGCACGTATCTGGAGCGGGGAGCCACGACACAGGCGCCCACGTTGCGAGAAATCAGGGGCGATGATGGCCGACGTGTCGCTGTTCTCGATCTGATGCTGGAAGTACCTGCAAAGTATGTCTCGCCGTTGGAGCAAGAGCGCCGTGTGCTTGGGTTTGACTGGGGCATCCGCGCGCTCATCACGGTGTCGATCCTAGAAAAGCCTGACGATGGCCAGGAACCATACCGACAGATGAGCCGCCCACTGTTTCTGGATACGGGAGGCATCGATGGCCGTCAGGCGCGTCTGCGCCGGGAGATCGATCGCCTCAAAGCGTGTAAGCAGCGGTATGAGAAGCTCATCATCCAGGCAGTCAAGGCATCCAAGGAGCAGCAGACCCCACCGCCGGCCCATCTTCCAGGATGGCAACACCATGTCAAAGCGTATGACGCATGGATCAAACAGTGCTGGAAAAAGTATGAGCGGCGTAATCGGGAACTCGCCCATCTCGCCTCGAACCTGCTCATCCTGCTGGCCTTGCTCTCTGGCTGCAAGCTGATCTGTGGGGAAAACCTGAGCACCCTTAAAACCGTCGGGCGCGGGCGAGGAGTGCGCGGCCGCTTCCGCAACTGGAGGGATAACTCGACAGTGCGGGGGGAGGTGTGGCGCGTGCTCTCGTACAAGTGTTATGTGGCAGGGATACGGACACGCCAGGTAGAGCCACGCGGCACGACGCACACGTGCCCTCACTGTCACGCGCCTGCAAGAACTTTTGCCTCTCCATCCAAAGCTGATCGCAAGAAAGCCAACGAGTGGGGACCATGGCTGTGCTGCGAGAACCCGGCGTGTGGCTGGAACGGAGCACGAGACTACGCCGCCAGCCTCAACATCGCCGCTCTCGGCATAGCCTTTCTCATGACTTTTCGCGAAACCGGGAAATATGTCGGATTTCGCATGACCTCGCAGGAGGTCAAGCCCTGCTCGTACATCGGGCAGGGCGCGATGCTGCTGTCGCCATCGCAGGGGATAAAACCCCGCCCGTCAGAGGGCAAACACGTCTACTATGCTGGTTGGTCCCATGCTCTTCGTTTATGCACTTCTCAGCTCAAGACAACGCTTTCTGTTCTTTCAACGTCTCAACTAAGAAAGCGCGTGCTGAGTAGTGCATAATGTTCGGATAGTTACGTGTTTTTGCGACGGTTATACACCTTTGTTTCAGGACAGATCTTTACCCAGGGATGGGTCTCTTATGAAAATTCGTTGAGTTACTTCCCGATCTGCCGAAACTCCGGGTCCATGCTCGATATTTTATCCTCAAACGAGATACAACGCCCAAGAGACCAGCCAGTTCTGATGCCATCACCAACCAGTGCTGGGCCAGATCTCCAGGAAGACGTCGCAGGAGATAAGGATCAGCCTGTGGATCGTTTACCTCCTCAATAGTTGTTAATGCCCACCTGTACCCTGCTTCCTTCACAGCTTGTAGTCCCTCTTCGCCGATATGTTCAGGCTTTCCGACAGGGTAAGCAAAAGTACGCACCGGATGGCCCAGCTGCTCTGCTCCAGAACGGTACGGCACTCTGCCACCTCACGCTGCACTTCTGCCGGATCCGACAGGTATGCCAGAATGGGATGATGCATCGTGTGCGCACCAAACGAGACTAACCCACTCTCCTCCATCTCACGTACCTGCGCCCACGTCAAAGGCAGCGCATCCTTCTCTCCCCCCCCAGAGGAGGGTACTCCTAACGTCTTGCGAGCGTCCGTAAGGAAGCTTTCACGCTCTGCAACCGACTGGGCATGACGTGCTCGGGCATCAATTATTTGTGCCAATCCTCTTCTTTCCTCTAGCTGCGCCAGGTGATAAGTGTGCCCTTCCATCGTCAACTCGTCCACCTGAGCACTGCGTACAAGGCGTTCACCTTCTCGCCACCAGAACGGCTCACTGCTCTCGATGTAACCTGGGATCAGAAAGATTGTGAAAGGAACCTGCAACTCACGTGCAAGCGCAAAGCCATGCGTATAGTTATCGTGGTAGCCATCGTCAAAGGTCAGCGCTAACGGTATGCGTCGATCACGCCTCTGCTTCTTCTCCATGTGCGATAGGTAGAATTCCTCTAAGGCATCCTCCAGATGCATGATGCGATAGTGACGGCGCAGGTAGAGTAGTTGACGACGCAAATCCCCTCCGATTGCACGATGGTAGTTGAGGATAATCAGGTGCTGACCTGAGCGCCGCATACACCAGAGGGCAAGCCTCACCAGCCCACTATAGTACAGGCATGCAGCAACGAGCACGCGCAAGTTCTCTTTAATTTCTCCAAGGCGTATACCCATCTTCACTCCTAATAGGTGCGTGCTACCCGGTCGGCACGGACATGACGCATGGCGGGTGCGGGTGCTTTATCGCCTGCCCCGAATTGATTGAGAGAGCCAACGCCTCAGACGAGACAGCCTCTTCGTGAGAGCTCCTCCTACCCAGCTACGGGTAAAGTTTGCTGTTGCAATGAGGGCCGGAAGAGGATCCTTCCAATCGACATAAACATAGCTCATAGGCATGAAGAAAGAAACGCAGAAATCGAGGATTGTCTTGGCTGGCGGGGGCACTCCTGGCCTACCACGTTGACGAAGCGCCTCCATCGTTGCATTGATATCACCCCTTAGATCGCGCATCCACCTGCCTACACGATAATCGTTCACCACGTTGATTTGATCCCCGCTCGCCCATTGGTAGAGCAGGTAGGGAAAGTCAACCCCAGCATGGACAGCATTCTCAATCGTTATATTGAGACGTGGATTGATCTCCATCAGGCAGGGTTTCCCGACAGCGTCGCGTCGAAACTCCAGCTGGCAGTAGCCTTCCAGGCCGATTTCACGCACTAATCGCTCTGCCTGGGTGCCGATGTCGGGTGGGACGGCAATGCTCTGATGCACCACACTTGTACCGCCCAACGGGGGAGTGCTACGCTTGGTCCACTGGACAAAACGCGCATAAACCTGACCATCCGCATAGAGGAGACCCAGGGACTCACGTTCGCCCGAGAGAAACTGCTGGAAGAGCGTCGTTCCTCCAAAACGTGTCAATTTCTCAACAGCCCGACGAGCCTCGTCAGGAGTCGTCACCAGTTCACTTTTCAGGAGCAAAGAGTGTCGTTCATCCCAGGACTCCACAGGTTTGACCACCGCCGGCAGCCCGACCTCACGCAGTGCCGACTCCACCTCGCCCTCCGCCTTCACTTCCACCCCTCCTGGGACACCCACCCCCAATTGTTTGGCAATCCCCAGCGTTTGCTCTTTATTGACGGCTATTCCCAGGGCTGGTTCTTTGGCCAGCGCAATACGTACCCGCTGCTCAAGTCGCGCTCGATGCCGGCGTATGAACGCTATCGTGCCATCCGAGGAGGTAATCAGCACTCGCGCACCCGTAGAGTCAAGTACCTGCTCCAGATACGTCAGATAGTCCTTTGTCCCCACACCCGCCGGGCAGACAAAGGCTTGCTGGCACCAACGTGATGAGAAGGCGGGCAGTCCAGCAGAGCTTCCCAGGGCTGCAACTCGCAACCCCCGGCTACCAAGCGAACGTAAAGTTGTTAGCGATTGCCGCAACCCGGCGTCAAGCACCAGCGCGTCATATGTTAGCTGGCGAGGTGCTGGTTGAAGCTGGTTACTTTCCATATACATAGTTCCTTTTCTCTCGTATGCTTCACTTGTCTCTTAGAACCATAGCTACCATACGCCGATCTTTCCTAGCGCATAAAATATTCGGTCATGGCTGTGCTCTTGCTAGCCTCCCCAAGAAACGGTAGGCCCCATACTTCTTCAACAGTGCGAAGCAGACTGTAATGCGTTTCTAGTATTGTCGACTGGAATCCCTTTTTGACGAGAGGAGAAATCACGAGGGTTGTGACCTGTCCTCCAAGTGCATCATTGCAACAGCTGGCACTCGTTTCCCCTTCGTCAAAGGTGATGAAAAGCAGTCCATTGTGGATAAAGGCAACCGACTGGAGAATAAGGGGTACGACCTGGGAAAGCCAGGTATCTCCATCAGCAACAGAACAACTATGCATATCATGACATATGTTCGGGGTGATCCAAACATAGGCGGGTAGTTGGTTGCCAGAAAGGTCGGTTGTAAACTGGGTGAAGGGTACAACATGTGTGGCACAGCGGGTGTGGTTTGCGCGGATATCATCATAGTAGAGAAATGGGTCATGCTTTTGCGCATAGAGACCATCTGGGGAATCGCCAGCATAGCAGGGGGAAGGCATATTCTCCATATAGGCCTTCCAGGTACGACCACTTGCCTCTATCTGGTCTGCGAGATTCTGGGCATGCTGAAAGCAGGTGGTGCAATCGCTGGTAATACCAAAGGTGCTTCCCCCCGTCAGAGCCATGTAGTTTGGAAGGCTAGGATGTCCAATAGCATAGTACTGTGTTGCAAGACCATAGATGCTTACTAAGCTGTTGAGATAGGGGGCGTACGATTTACCGATAATGGTTGTATATTCCTTGTTTTCCAGTACAATGGTGAAGATATGAGAAAAGCTGGGAGAAGAGGCGGGGGAAGGGCCGGGGTTGGCATTTCCTGCTGCCTGCTGCTGAGCCTCACAGGCCGTAAGAGAAACGGCAATCAGGGACAAGGCAAGAACCAGATGGACCATACCAGGTGCTCTTTGAAAGAAAACAGGTGTTTGCCGGTGCTGAAAGAATTTCATACTAGCTCCTCCTCTCTATTCATCACCGCTGAGAGGCAGATACTTACACTCTTCCCAGCTCTTTTAGGAGTACATCAGGAAAGTCAAAGGTCATCCCGTCAACGCCAGCGTAGATTGCATTTTTCATCATTTCGGCGTTTTTTACTCCACAAGCCCGGATGAATAATCCTGAAGAGCGCCAGTAATTAACTAGCTGTTTTGTAATTTTTTCCGCCCTTGGACAAAAGTCCTGCATTTTTGCCTCGACAACTCTTTTTAAAACTTCCTCCGAGAAATCCGCTGTTAAGTACCCGACACGCGCAAGTGGATTTTTCTTTTTGATATTGCAGACCGTCGGAAAGTCTTGAGAAGTAAAGGTGACACGATCTAAGAGTTCTAATTGCTCAACCAGGTTCAACACTTCATATTCAATGCCGACTTGTTTTATTTCAAGGTCGAAATAAGTTCGTGTTCCATACCTTTGCAGCGCTTCTATGAGGAGGGGTATTCGCTCACCTGCATATGTACTATCAAACCACGAGCCAGCATCAAGCTGTTGCAACGCTTGCCACAGCGTTTCTTGTAAAACCCCTGTCCCATTAGTTGTTGTGTCTAAAAGGTTATCATGGAAAAGCACTAACTTTCCATCTTTTGTCTTTTGTACATCAGTTTCTATGCCGTCCACTCCAAGAGCTAAGGCAATATCAAAGCCCGCAAATGTATTTTCCGGCGCCAGACCTGCTGCTCCACGATGCCCAATAACTTTCATACTGAAAGACGTCTCCCTGGCAGTCGCCGCAAATAGCGGGTCAAAAACCCTTTCGTTGCCTTCCAGGCTGGAAGAGGGTCCCTCCAATCAACGTAGTCATAGCGCATAGGAATGAAGAAAGAGAGGCAGAAATCGAGGATTGCCCTGGCTGGAGAGGGTACACCCCTCGGCCTAACACGTTGCCGTACCGCTGCTTTTGTTGCCCTTATATCGCCCTCCAGGTGGCGCATCCAGCCACCTGTACGATAGCTCTTCACTCTATCGATCTGCTCTCCATTGGCCCATTGATAGAGCAAATAAGGAAAATCAACCCCCGCGCTCACAGCATGCGCGATCGCCAAATTGAGACGCGGATTAATTTCCATCAGGTAGGGTTTTCCGACAGCGTCGCGCCGAAACTCCACTTGAGAGTAGCCTTCCAAACCTACCTCACGCACTAAACGTTCTGCTTGCTCGCCGGTGTCCGGCGGAAAGGCAATAGCCTGACGCAGTACATATATACCACCCAACAGGGGATATGTGCGCTTCCCCCAGAAGGCGAAACGTGCATGAACCTCGCCATTGGCATAGAAGAGACTCAGGGACTCACGTCTGCCCGAGAGGTACTCTTGAAAGAGAGTTGTCCCCCCAAAGCGTGTCAGCTCCTCGACTGCACGTCGTGCCTCATCGGGGGTCGTCACCAACTGCGACACAATCCTGGCTCCTTGTTTCCCATCCCACGCCCATGACTCCACAGGTTTGACAACAGCCGGCAGCCCAATCTCATGCAGCGCTGCTCCCACTTCGCTCACCGCTCCCACAGTGACAGCACGTGGAACCGCCACTCCTAGTTGCCTGGCAATCGCCAACATTTGCTCCTGCCGCTCGAGTTGCTCACGATGTCGACGTATTAACGCTATCGTGGCATCTGAGGAAGCGATCAGCACCGGTGCATCAGTACGGTCAAGCAACTGCTCCAAATAAGTAAGATATGCTTCTGTCCCCTGACTTGCCGGGCAGACAAATCTCTGCTGACACCAGCGCGACGAGAAGGCAGGCACACCACCACTATCAGAGGTTTCCAATACGGCAACACGCAGCCCGCGGCTACCGAGCGAACGTACGGTAGTCAAGGATTGCCGCAACCTCCCATCAAGCACCAGTGCATCACATGTTACATCACGAGTCGCGACTCGCGAGTCGCGCGTGGTGATCTCTCGCTCCTCTGTTGGCAGTTCGAAACTGGAAGCTCGAAATGTGTTTACAGAATCACTCGTCATATTCTAACCTTCTAGCCCTCTCATAAATTCCAACGTTACAGACGGGTTACCGTCCATCCCCCCTAGAGTTTTTCACAGTATCTTAAGAAGAACACTGTTCCAATCGGAAAATAGCATCTGCAAGTGCTGATATGATGTTCGTGATGGTGGAGAATTAGTGATACTCTGGGAAGGAGGTGTGGAGAAATGGGTCTATTTTTTAGGCAAGAAGGAAGGATGAGGAAAATATACTATGATACGCCTTTTGCAACGCTATCGCAACGTCGGCAAAAACCGAATTCCTATGTGAAAGAAGGTATGCTTGAGAGGGGAAAGTGAGCGGGGAGCAGGGATGGATCTTGAAACTTGTTGTTTCAAGACAGATATTCACTCAAGGATGGGTTACTTATGAAAAATCGGTTGAGTTACTATACCGTGCTTGCTAAGAAGTGGGCATGGATGGTAATACTAGGAATTGTTCTTTGCGGTAGTGCAAGCTTTGGGGTCAGTAAGATAACAACTCGTGTCTATCAAGCTTCTGCAACCCTCATTCTCAATGTGGGGACAACGAACTCAAGCTATGAGAACTTCACCGTAAGTGTGCAAGCTGTACCGTTTTATGTTCAGTTGCTTACAAGCCCCAGAGTACTTAACCCTGTCGCAGCGCAGCACCCCAGACTGGTACCCGATCAACTCAAGGCAATGATCACCGTCAAGACTCAACCCAATACGCCACTTATTGAGCTTGATGTCCAGAATCGCGATCCGCGACTGGCGATGGACCTTGCGAACGAGGTTAGTCAGAGCCTACAGGGATTTGCGAATGTACAACTCCCAGGTACGGTACAGATTCTGCAGGCAGAGATGCCTACCGTCCCCATCCGGCCCAAAGTGCTGGAGAATACGGTTATCGGCGCATTGGTCGGCCTGGGTCTTGCCCTGGCACTCATTGTTATTTTTGAATGGCTCGATGATCGTCTGAAAAGCCCCGAGGAAGTGCAAGAGCTTCTGGGTATGGAGACATTGACGGCTATCCCCTGGCTCCCACGCGGACAGCGCGCCAAAAGAGCCGAGGAGGTACCGGCCCTGGCTGAAAGCTATCGTCTACTGGCTGCCGACCTGGATCTTGCACAGAAAGTCAAACCATTCAAGCTGTTGATGGTCACGAGCGCCCTGGCAGGTGAAGGCAAAAGTAGCATTGCCACCAATCTCGCCTCCTTCCTGGCAATGGCAGGCAAGCGAGTCCTTCTGGTAGACGCCGACCTGCGCAGTCCAGCCTTAGAGCAACACTTTGAACTCGAAAAACGGCCAGAACCTGCAAGCGCATTTACGAAGGCATGGGCAGAGAGTCAAGTGTACCTGGAAGGTCAGTTGACCGATATCTCGAACTTGCATGTTCTGACAGCAGAAGTGTTTTCCACCAACTTCATGGGCTTGCTCTCGTCTCCGCACGGTAACCAATTCCTTGAACATTTGCAGGAAGCACCTTTTGACTATGTTATCTTCGATACCCCTCCGCTGCTTCCGGCCGCTGATGCACAGATTCTGGCTTCCTATGTTCAGGCGATAATGCTGGTCGTTGACCCATCTAAAACGCCCCGCAAATTATTGTTACGTGTCAGGCGTCTGTTAGACAAAATGCGCACCCCGGTAGTAGGGGTTGTCATTAACAAGAGTCGCTGGCCCGAGCATGGAGAGATTCGTCGATATATGAAGGATGCGCTGCATCATCGAACAGCTATTCCTGCTCTGCCCAGGCCGCCTGAAACGCCTTCTGTGAACGGTCACGGGGAGCAAGATCCCACGGTTGTCCTACCGGCTGCTCTGCCCAGGCCACCTGAAACGTCTTCTGCGCGGTTGTCCTACCGGTTGCTATGCCCAGGCCGCCTGAAACGCCTTCTGCGAACGGTCACGGGGAGCAAGATCTCACGGTTGTCCTACCGCCTATGCCCGACCGCCTGAAACACCTTTTTTTGAGCGATCTGATGGGCCAGGATCTTACCGTTATCCTACCGCGCCTGAAACCCCCGAAAGAAGATCTATCGTGATCTTGTAGTTTCTCTAGTATAGAACCACAAACGGCGACAGCAGAGAAGGAGAAAGCTATGGAGCGCCCATTCCTGGAAAAGGTTTCCACACGGTCCTTGCGTGTTGGAATCATTGGCCTCGGCTATGTAGGGTTACCGCTCGCGGTTACGTTCGCAGAGGCTGGCTTCAACGTTACTGGCATTGACGCGGACCTGCAAAGAGTCGACCAGGCCAATCGGGGTGAGAGCTACATCCCTGATGTTTCGAGCAGTACGTTACAGAAACTCATCGATACACGACACATCTGTTTTACCAGCGATTACAATGCATTAGATGACCTCGACGCAGTGAGTATCTGTGTCCCCACTCCATTGCGCAAGACACGCGATCCGGATATTTCCTACATTATCTCGGCGACACAACAGGTACGGGCACACCTGCATCCTGGCCAACTCGTTATATTGGAAAGTACGACATACCCTGGTACAACTGACGAAGTACTGCTGCCGGAGCTGGAATCCACCGGCCTGAAAGCCGGCCTTGACTTCTTCCTGGCCTTTTCACCAGAGCGCATCGATCCAGGCAATCCCGACTTCAACGCACGCAACACGCCCAAAATCGTTGGTGGCATTACACCCACCTGTACAAAACTGGCACAGGCCTTCTATGGAGCGGCCATCGAGAACGTCGTGTCGGTCTCCTCAGCGCGTATTGCGGAGATGGCCAAGCTGCTGGAGAATACGTTCCGTGCCGTCAACATCGGCCTGGTAAATGAGATCGCCATTATTTGCGAAAAACTTTCCATCGATGTATGGGAGGTTATTGATGCAGCAGCGACGAAGCCTTTCGGTTTCATGCGCTTCCTACCGGGTCCGGGTCTGGGTGGACATTGTATTCCAGTCGACCCACACTATCTTTCCTGGAAGCTCAAGACGCTTGATTACACGGCACGCTTTATCGAGCTGGCGGCGGAAGTCAACAGTAGCATGCCGCATTACGTTGTGAATAAGATCGCTGAGGCCCTGAACGAACAGCGTCTCAGTTTCAATGGTGCGACTGTGCTTGTGCTGGGCGTCGCCTACAAGCGTAATGTGGGGGATATACGTGAATCTCCTGCTCTCGACATTATCCAGGAATTGGTAGCCCGCAAGGCGGTCGTGCTCTACAACGATGAGTATATACCCTCGCTAGCCCTTCGAGACCGGACACTACACTCACAGCCCCTGGATAGTCAGCTATTGCGGGCTGCGGACTGCGTGGTCATCGTCACAAACCATAGCTATTACGATGCTCCCTGGATCGTACGTGAAGCACGCTGCATCGTAGACACCCGTAACATGACCCAGGGCTACAAGGATGAAAAAATTTTTCGGCTCTAAAAAGGTGTATAGAAATGTCTCTGCCTTCCGGATCTCTAAGCACTACTAGTCCACGCCTGGCAGCAATGCCTGCTAAATCTGTCCATAAACAGATTTTTCGCGCTCTGCTGACCCTTTCAACTGCCGCTCTGTTGATCCGCGTAATGGGCATGCTCAATCAGATTGTCGTCACCAAGCGCTTCGGGGCAGGGGCAACAATGGACGCATACTTTGTCGCCTCCACGCTACCTCTCCTGATGGCCACTCTGCTCAGCACCTCTGTTGAAAGTTCTGTCATTCCAGTCTATGCACGAGTACGCGCGCAAGGAAAAGAGCGGGCTTCCATACTCTTCAGTACGTTGCTGAATCTTTTACTTCTCGGTACAGCATTGCTCACACTGGTAATGCTCATCTTTCGTAATCAGCTGATCCACCTTTCGGCTCCGGCGTTGGATCCATTCCGTACGGCACTCGCCGTGCGCCTGGCCCCATTTATCTTTCCAGTGCTCTTGCTGATGGTGGTGATAAGCTTCCTGGAATGTATTCTCAACGCAGAAGGTCAGTTTGGTTGGCCCGCCTACGCCGGGTTATTGGTACCGCTCGCCACGGCCATACTTGCGCTGACGCTAGGTAATTCAGAAGGCGTCGTCATACTCTGTATAGGTATGCTTGCAGGCCTCTGCCTGCAACTTTGCGTTGTTATCGTACGCGCACGGCGTGCAGGACTCGTCTATCGGCTTAGCATCAACGTGCGCAATCCAGAACTCCGTTCGGTTTTGATGGTAGCCTGGATAGCACCTTTTAGCGTATTAATCAGTCAGGCCAGTCCCTTAGTCGATCAGGTGTTTGCCTCATCTCTTTCGGCAGGCAGTATCTCTGCACTCAACTATTCACTCAAGCTTGTGAGCGTCTTTACTGGCGTAATCTTTGTTTCCGTTGGACGTGCCGCACTACCCTATCTCTCACGTCAAGCGTTTATAAATGATATGAAGGCCTTCAAGGAAACGCTGCGTTTCTATCTGTGGGCCGTAGGCATTGGCACAACCGTGCTGGCTGTACTCATGCTTGTGCTGGCGCATCCACTGGTGCAAATCCTCTTTCAGCGTGGGGCCTTTTCTGCCAAAGACACGACCCGCACCGCAAGCACACTGGTGGGCTTCGTGGTAGGCCTGACACCTATGGCATTAGGCTTCATCATGGCGAGGGCATTTGTCGCTCTTCGCAAGAACCGCTTCCTCCTGATTACCACTATCTTCGGCGTGATCGCCAACGCCATCCTTGACTATATCTTTGCTCGCCTTTGGCAGGGAACTGGGATCGCCCTGGCTACCTCGGCAGTATACTTTTGCAACCTGTTCATCCTGCTCTTCATGCTACGCCGCCTGATTGGTAAGCTCGACATTCTCACCCCCCCACCTGACTTACTGCGGGTGATGTTGGACATGGGCTCCTCGTTCGGCATTCCCTATAGCGTGCGCCAGCGGATCGTACGTGTTGGCATCATGATAGCGGTCTTTGCAGCCGGGGTTGTTGGCGTCTATTGGAACTCTCTCTATACCGTGCGTGCCGCCTTGGGTTCTCTCATCCTGCTGGCTTTCCTGCGCTATCGCTACGCGCTGGTAATCGTCTGGGTGATGCTCGATGTATTGATCGGCTCAACGCTGCGGATCTTCAATGGTAATAACCTTGATACCGGCTTGACGGCGGCAACCCTGCTCTTGATGATTTGTATGCCAATCAAACAAACCTTTAAGCGTATGCCAGCGCTGGCCATCCTGCTTGTCTACCTTGTATGGATGTTGGCCGGCATCGGAATATCTCCCCTAGGCACTGGACCATTCCTGACAGAATGGACACTCATACTGGATTGTGTGGCGATTGGTGTGCTGACGATAAATGTGCTGACTACGCGGCAACACCTGCTAAGACTCATCGATGCCCTCTTGATAGTGGCGACGTTCGTTTCGCTGTATGGTATCTATGGTTACTTCACCAGGCACAATGGAGTGGTAGATCCTACTACATCGCTTTTCCGCATTTTCTCTGTCTTTAGCGCGGCGCCAGCGCTGGCTTTATTTCTCTCCATAGTAATTCCACCTGCGGTCTATCGTGCATGCACATTGCACGGTTTCAAGCGCCTGGGTGTATCGACACTGGTCTTCATCTTGCTTGTAGCGTTGACGCTCACCTTCGCACGTAGTGCCTTCATTTGCGTCGCTTTGAGCGTTATCATCGCGATCCTCTTTTTACCATCACGTAAGATGAAAATTGGCTTGCTCGCTGGTATCCTGGCGCTGGCTGCTGGTGTGGTTCTTTTGGCGACAGTCGGCAATATTTCCATCTTCAGCCGCTTTTTCAACCAGGATCTTGCAACGCTCAATGGGCGTACTAACCTCTGGCAGGCACTCTTCGGCTATTTTGACCCAGCGCAACTGCTGGGCCATGGACTTGGTGCTGCCAAAGTTTTCTTGGAGAATCTGCAAGTAGGCTATGGGGCTGTAATCGCTACTGCGCCCTCGAATCTTTTTGTTGGTGCTCTCTACGACAACGGGATCATTGGTCTGACCTTGCTCACCCTGTTGTTTATCGTACTCGGTGTCGGCTTGATCTCCGGACTGCGAAAAACTACTGGTGAGCAGCGGGTACTGTTCATAATGGCATTGGTGGTCCTTGTCAACGTGGTTGTGCAGTCTTTTGAGCAGGACGATTTTTGGGCCCAGTCAATCGGTATTTACTTCTGGATCGTTATGGCACTCCCATTTGCAGTCTGCTGGTCCACGACGAACCAATCATCCAGGACCAATAAAGAGGCCCTTGATGAAGTGACGGAGTCACAAGTGGAGTCAGCACAACAGGCAAAACAGGAGCAAGTTATTCTCTCTAGATAGAACGAGAAATGAGACAATGTAGTAAGGGGTGACTTTGTGGAAGATCGTATGCGTATCTGTTTGGTTTCCTTTACGTTCTGGCCCCTAGTCGGCGGTGCTCCGGTGTGGGCGGAGAAACTAGCGCGCCAGCTTCAGGGGCTTGGACACGATGTGACTGTTGTGACATTCCGGCATTATAGGCAGTGGAAACGAAAAGAAATGCTTGATGGCCTCCCAGTTATACGTGTGGGTGGAATATACAGACGTAACGGACGGCTGAACATTGGTAGGTTGGGACATCTGCCCAACTTCATCATGATGTTCCTGGCGCTCTGGCGATTGCGTCACTCCTATGACGTGATTCATGCTTTCCAGTTGTCACCGCCTGCTGCACTCATCGGCCAGCTCACGCATAAACCAGTCATTCTCGGTATCCAGAGTGCCGGGCCAAGCGAGGCACAACGTGTGCGGCTTGATGAATGGGGAGCGGAGCTAATGGCCGATACCCTGACCGAAACGTCGTACTTGAAAGTCGATTTGAAAGACTGGACGGCAGGCGCAGGTGATATCGGCTATCTTCCCCAGTTGCCATTGGGCAAG
>WNFM01104555.1_pt3 | contig 17245 bp, 23 predicted proteins | sample 5400271 | NCBI WGS metagenome assembly WNFM01 (sample SAMN13153352, study PRJNA577476) | soil metagenome | isolation source: 60 cm saprolite on Douglas fir-dominated hillslope | place: USA:California | collected 2013-09-17 | reverse complement strand
GATGACATGGGGCGCGTACTATGTACAGATTCCTCACTGGTCCTGGCGAGTTTTCGCGGCCAGCGTACCTGTCGGCTTTTTAGTCACGGCTATTCTCAATATGAACAATGTACGTGACTATCAAGAAGACCTGGCGGTTCAAAAACGAACGTTACCTGTGCGTTTTGGCCAGGTGTTTGGGCAGCGTTTCCATGCATTTCTGCTGATGGGTAGTTATGTTGTGGTGAGTCTCTTTGTATTGTTCAGGTTGCTGCCAATCTACAGCCTGGCTGTCTGGATCACGTTTCCCCTGGCGTTTAGCAATGTGCGCGCTGTTCTGACTGCGACCGACCGTAGAGTGTTTGCGATTGGCATAAAGCGAACTTCAGCACTACACCTTCAGTTCGGGGTGATGCTGGCGTTAGGGATTGTGGTGGCGACCATAGTGGGATCATTGCTATGACTGCGAAGCTATCTTTAGAGGAAAAATTCCGTGAGACAGGGGGCAAACGTCCCTATGTGCAGCGTCTTTTTGGACGAATTGCCCGCATCTACGATCTCATGAATGGCCTGATGAGTTTTGGGCAGGATCGACGCTGGCGTAAATTTGCTGCACGTTACCTGGCACTGGGAACAGGTGAACTAGGGCTTGACCTGGGCGCTGGTACGGCCGACCTTTGCATTGCGGTAATTCGCCGTTCTGGACCAGGAACACGGATGATCGGTATGGACATTACGCCGGAGATGCTCGCGGTGGGGCGAAGGAAGGTTGCTCGTTTGGGGTTACAAGATCGGATTGATCTGCGGGTTGGAGATGCCGAGCATATTGATTTGCCGGACAACAGCGTTGATGGCTGCTGTTCCGCTTTCATGATGCGTAACTTGACCGATATCCGACAGGGATTCCGCGAAATGTTGCGCGTGGTGCGACCGGGAGGGCGAGTAGTATGCCTGGAAATCAGTCATCCACCCGGCAAAATTTTCGGCTCCTTCTTTCATTTCTACTTCTACAAACTTGCCCCGTTATTCGGCACGATCATCGGCAAGGCGTTTGAAGAATACAACTACTTGCCAAATTCTCTCACGAACTTCCCCGACGCGTCTGACCTGAAAGCTATGATGGAAGGAGTTGGGTGGAGCGATGTGCGCTTCTACCGGCTCACGGGCGGGATTGTTGCTGTGCACGTGGGGACGAAGCGGTAGAATAACAACCACGTTACGCCATTGAAAAAATGAAGGTGGAATTGCGAATACAAGAGAAAGGTGGGGAGATCGAATGGACTGCCGGGTTGGTTGCGGAGCGTGTTGTATTGCTCTGTCCATTTCATCGGCTATTCCCGGTATGCCGCATGGAAAGCCGGCTGGTGTGCGCTGTATTCATTTGACGAGAGATAATCGCTGCAAGCTCTTTGGCAAGCCAGAACGCCCGGAGGTGTGTGTCAGGTTACAGCCGTCTGAAGAGATGTGTGGCCATTCAGCACGGGAGGCGTTTGTGCGCCTCAGGTCTCTTGAACGAGCAACAACTCCTGCCAGGAAGTAAAGAATGTGACATATGTAATCGAAGAAATACGTAATCGAATACGTTGTTTAACGGATATATTCTCGTAGTAAGCAAGCTAGACTTTGAGCAGTGATGGTTCATATTTTGATTTACTCCACAGTTACATGAAAGGTTGGGCCAGTCAATGAAAAGAGTGTCGAAGTGGGCTGCCGGGCTAGTTTGTACTCTTGCCATTTTGGGATCGATTGTCTTTTCTCCTTTAGGGCATGTTGGGCCGAAAGCACCAGTAGCAGGCCACGTTGGACCAAAAGCACCAGTGGCAGGGCATGTTGGGCCGAAAGCTCCAGTACTTTAACCGGTGTGCAAGTTCTCATGTTGAACGACTCGCCACGCTAATTAGCGCGGCGAGTCGTTCTTTCCCCGTCCCTACGGGACGTTCAATATGACCTGGACTTTATCGCCATTGCCCTCAGGCGGAACCCAGTCAAAGTCTACAAGGGCTTCGTAAGACCCGGTTATCAGCGTTCCTGCGTCAACGCTCACCGCGATCTCTACAGGTGTTTTACCATCAAGCGGCCCAGTATACTGACTCAACTGCAACCAATTTGCTCCACTGATATACTGGATCCGCGCCTGCCACGTCAGCTTTTCGATATTGCCGTTGATTAGCCGCACGCGCGGACTCTTGTTAGTGACCTGTGCTGGGGTGCCGAGATCAAGGGTTTTGGGCCATAAGTGACCTCGCGGAGCAGCAGAGATCATGCTGCCCTCTATTTTAGGCCCTATGTGACCTCGCGGATTAGCTGATATGTTGCTGCTCATTTCAGGCCCTATGTGACCTCGCGGATCAATTGCCATGCTGCTCTCTCCTCCCATTTGAGCGCAAATAAGGGTCAGAGTTCACTAACCGAATTGTACTTTTCATAAATTTCGATGTCAAAGCAAGCAACTAACGTATTCGTAGATGTTTATAAGTTGTTTTGAAGCTTACACTTGATGTGCGTGGTTTGGAACATAAAAATTCATGCCTCGCATCCTACAATTGCCGTCGTCCTAACTGTTCTCCCCATCGATGCCAAGCCGCCACCGAATGTGCCCTGTATCACGCAAGAGTCGCTCGTAGATGTTGCGACGCAGGCGATACACCTTCTGCACATCGCTGAACTCTTGTGAGCGGTAGCGAACTATTTCTCTGGGTTTAAGGCCACAATAAAAGGACAGGTAGATCAATCGTTGTTCCTGCTCACCGGGGAACATATCTCTTAGGAGTCTCCATAACTCGCCGCTCTCTATAGCGTCTTCGACGAGAGGTTCCCCTGGAGTGCCAGGTTCTGGCAAGGGCACCTCTTTTGAGCGCGAGTAAGCCCGTAGTGTGTCAATAATCACGCCGTTCAGGCTCGCACGCAAATACTGTAGTGCGGCGGCCAGTGTGCCGAACTCTAGCTTCTGGTTGTGGGTGGTTGCCAACCAGAATCGCGCGAAGGCCTGGGCGACATAGTTCTTTTCACTATCAAGACAATATGCCGCTTCCCTTTTGGGGTGACGACGTATCCAGCTAAGCACGAGCTGGCTGTAACATAGCTGCAACCATTCCCAGGCAAGCTGGTCCTGTTGTATCACCGCTCGCCGGAAAAGCTCTAAGCCGTATCGATCATCCGAGGGTTCTCCTTTTCGATAATTGCCAAATTCTCTTATACACTGTTCTGCGAGCACAGAAACGCTCATGGTGCTGAGCGCTGATGTTGGCACTGACGATTCAGGAGACAATTTCTCGGGAGGTACGCTCTGTGGAACAGCGAGTTTTTCTTCGCGGTCCGCACTGGGCGCGTATAACCGGATCATGTGTCATGCTGTTTTTCCTTTCAGGCTGATCTCCCTTGAATGAAAAAGTGAACAATTTAACATTTCTAAGTCTACCTTAGCCGGTGCCGCTGCGCATCCGTCAAACCACGTATTCGATAACGTATTCGATAACGTATTTTTTGTATTGGGGGTAGCGCTACGTAAGCTGTCACTAGGGGCAGGGTAGCGGGTATGTGTGGAGTCGGAACTCTCAGCTCCAGCAGGAGTAGAGCGAAGAAGGGCATTGAGCACAACCATACACTCTTTCAGTAGGCCAAATGGGGTCAAGTTCCTTTCCAGAAAAATTTGCGGAACTTCACAACTATTCGGATTATAGTAAATAGCGCGAATGTTCGACGATTTTTGGCGAGAAACAGAGGAATCGTCCAGCAAGACGCTGGAGAACCCGCTCCCCAGTCTGGGGCATCAACATGAAATGGTGTACATCAACCACTCGCGATCTTGCCTGCTGTGTTGCATATGTAACAAGAGACAAGAATTGATGCTTGCCCGGCGGTACCGTCCGGGCTACACTCTCTAGTGTAACAGGTTGATGTCTTCGCAACAATCTGTCGCTACACTGACAGAAAAAATGAAAGGAAATTTCTATGAGAGTTTTCGTTACCGGCGCGACCGGTTTTATCGGCTCCGCCATCGTCCGTGAGCTTGTAGCTGCCGGGCACCAGGTCCTTGGCCTGGCTCGCTCAGATGCAGCCGAGGCATCAGTCGCCTCTGCGGGCGCAGAGGTGCATCGCGGCGAGCTTGATGATCTTGACAGCCTGCGTAGCGGAGCGGCTGCCTCCGACGGCGTGATTCATACCGCCTCCGTGAGCGTCCCCGATCCTGCGAGGATCGCCCAAACGGGTCTGCGTGCCATCGAGGCGCTTGGTGCAGCACTTGCCGGGTCTGATCGCCCGTTGGTCGTGACCTCCGGGATTGCTCTTCTGTCGCCAGGTCGCCTAGTGACGGAGGAGGACGCGCCATCTCCCGATTCGGCTATGGCGGCGTTTGGTATTGCCTTGGAAGAAGCGGCGCTGGCGCTGGTCTCGCGCGGAGTGCGCGTGTCGGTCGTGCGACTTCCATTTTCGGTGCATGGAGAGGGCGACCACGGTTTTGTCCCGGCTCTCATCAGCATTGCTCGCGCCAAGGGCGTGTCGGCATACCCGGGCGACGGATCTCAGCGCTGGCCCGCCGTGCACCGCCTCGATGCGGCCCATCTGTTCCGGTTGGCGCTTGAGAAGGCTCCGGCGGGATCAGTGCTTCACGGGGGTGCTGACGAAGGGGTGCCGGTGCGCGAGATCGCAGGCGTCATCGGTCGCCGCCTGGGCGTTCCGGTCGTCGCTCTGCCTGTCGAGGAGGCCGCGAACACTTCGGCTGGCTCGGACACTTCTTCTCCATGGACTACTCGGCATCGAGCAGGCTGACCCAACAGCGCCTGGAGTGGCATCCTGTGCAACCCGCTCTGCTGGCGGATCTCGACCAGGATTACTACTTCAAGAACGAGGGGTGATGTCCAGGCAGGATGCCGCGAAGAAGGAGCGACGACACGAGCCTTTTGTCGCGGTTGGGTGACGGCCTCCCGATGCGCGTCAGGGAGGCCCAGGAGACGTATAAAATGCTATCACGAGGAGGAAGCACATGACTGAGATGAATGACTTGAATGACTGGGATCGCCGGATCATCGAAGAGTTCCGTGCCAACGGGGGCAACGTTGGTGGTCAATTCACCGGCGTCCCCCTACTGCTACTGACGACGACGGGAGCAAAAAGTGGCGAACCTCGTACCCGCCCACTAGCGTATTTGTCCGAAGGCGGTCACATCTACGTTTTCGCCGGGAATAGGGGCGCGCCAACCAATCCCAATTGGTATCACAACCTGGTCGCACATCCTGATGTGGCTGTCGAGCTCGGCACTGAGAAGTTCGAGGCCAGAGCCACCGTCATAGAAAGCACGGAGTGGGACCGCCTCGGTCGCATCCAGTTACAAAAGCTCCCTGGTCTCGCTGAGCTTGCCGCGAAGGTCACACGTAAGGTCCCCGTTATTCTGCTGGAACGCAAAAAGGAAAGAGAGCGTCTACAAGAGAAAAGAAGGGACCTGTAAATCCTAGTTCCTACCCTCTACTCTGCCCCCGGTGACAGCTTACGTAGCTCTACCCCACATATGTGGGCAGTATCCGTGGCGGAAAAAAGAGAGGCAAAAGGCATTTGCGGTCTTCCTGCTGGTCAGTATCGACCTGCTTCTCGTGGGGAAAAGTCTCGAAAGTTGACCCAGTTTCCCTCTCATTCGCATAGTTGGCTCCTTGATGGTATACTACAATCCTTGGTTTCTTCCAGAAACTTGGGAGTCTATGCAAAAGGAGAAAAAGAACTTGGTCGCTACCACACAAGCAGAGAGAGAAGGTTTACGACGAGCGAATCAAGCCACAGCGAAGCTTTTACAAAACCTCGCAACTCTGGCTCGTCCAGGGGTGACGACAGGTGACCTGAACGACTACGCTATGGACTACATCGCACAACTGGGGGCAGTACCCGTATTTGCGACAGAAGAAGGTTTCCCAGGCTGTATTAATACCTCGGTGAATGATGTTGCTGTCCATGGGGTACCGGGCAAGCAGAAGTTGAAGATAGGGGATGTGCTGAGTATTGATGCAGGAATGCTTTTAGATGGTTATGCTGGCGATGCGACGATCACCATTGCTGTTGGCAAAGTCAGTTCCAAACATCACCATCTCATTGAGACAACACGCGAGGCCATGATGGCAGGCATCCAGGCAGCGCGGTCAGGAAAGCATATCGGCGATATCGGATACGCGATTCAGAGCGTTGCTCGGTCACAAGGCTTTGACGTTGTCCGCGAGTACATCGGGCATGGCTTAGGTCATACCATGCACGAGCTGCCGAATGTGCCAAGTGTCGGTCATCCTGGGACCGGTCCAGTGATGCCAGAAGGACTGGTAATTACTATTGAACCCATCCTGGTAGAGAAATCCGCACGAGTGAAAGTTGATGCAGATGGATGGACAGTACGGACGAGAGACGGTGGGTGGGCAGCACAGTTTGAACATACCGTGATTGTGACTCGACAAGGGGCAGAGATTTTGAGCACACTCTAGATTGTTCACTGCCACGGTGCCTGCTGCTGCTTCAATCGTACCCAGATTCACGCCCTTTTGCAAGGGTTTCCGTCACGGGTACTGCCCAAATATATAAAGTATCATACGACGAACAGTCCTACTGTGTAAAGTAGAAATGATTGTAGGTCTTCAGAGCCAGTGTATTTCCAACGAGGTTTGTAACAGTTGCATCAATTGTAACGTTGTAACATTTGTGTCATTTGTATCAATTGTATCGCTTGTATCAGTTGTATCGCTATGTTACGTGGTGCAGCAGGACGGGGGCAAGCGTTCCAGGACGGGGGCAAGCCCCGTCCCTACTATATACGGGCCTGGCAGGCCGATTCGTTGTATAGTAGGGGCGATCCCTTGCGGTCGCCCTGGGGTGGGGGCCACGCACCACCGCAGGACGGGGCTTGCCCCGTCCCTACTATATACGGGCCTGGCGAGCTAATTGGGAGTTTAGCGGTGTTTCCATGAAAGAAGAGGCATTATGTGCCAGACAGCTGTTCCACCAGAGGCGCAGACGCCTCCATCAGGCGGTCGAGGGTCATATAGTAGGAAATGCCGAAGTGTTCCCGCCGCTCCAGCATCTGCTCGGCAATCTGTTCCACGGTGCCAATAAAGATGGTCGGCATCTCCAGAATCTCCTTAACTGATACACCGCTCCAACCGCGCGTTTGTGCGACCTGCTCGGCTCCCTGGCGACGATTGTGCGTAAACACAGGGCTTGTGATTACGCTCAACTCCAGCTGCGTGAAGCGTTCCCCCGCCGCCTCGCGTAGCCACGCGATCTTCTGCGATAGACGCTGCGCCGAGTAGGCTGCGGGATCGTTCTCCACAGGAACCCCAGCATTGAGCGGACCGGGCATAATACCGACAATATCTGCTTCGCGTGCGGCAATGGCAAGCATACGCCGTCCACCCGCCCCGATCAGGATGGGCGGATGTGGCTGCTGCAGTGGCCTGGGGAAGCCATGGATGCCTGTGATCATATAATGCTTCCCAGCAAATGCCAGCGGCTCGACGGCGAACAATCCCTTGAAGACCCGCAATGCCTCCTCGAAACGATCAATGCGCGTGCCCGGCGGATCGAATGGTAGCCCCGCTTGCTCATATTCGCTGCCCATCCAGCCCGCCCCCACCCCAAATTCGAAGCGTCCGCCGGAGAGCACATCCAGCGTGGCTACTTCCTTACCCAGCACAACTGGGTGACGATAATCGTTATCGAATACCATGCTGCCGATACGTAATTTGCTCGTCATCATCGCTGCTGCCATTAAAGCAGAAAGAGGCGCAAACTGATCGCCAAATGGTCCTGGCATAAAATGATCACGCAGCAATAAGGTGGCATAACCGAGTTCCTCTACACGCCGCACCTTCGCCATCCACGCCTCGCGAGTTCCCATCTCTTCACAGAGAACGCCAAAGCGAAATGGTCGTTGCATGTTCTTCTCTCCTTCTCTTCACTGTTCGTTTGAAGTATAGGTCGATGCCCTACAATGTAGCACTCGCGAGGAGGGTCAGACTATCCGTTTCTTGCGGTGGAATTCTAAACATATCAGAGAGGGTGTGGATGTGATAGGATGATCTAAAGATATTTGGTTCATCTTCACGAAAGGAGGGAGCGACCTATCACCTCGGCAGATGATCGAGTGCTGGCGAAGAAGTTTTTTGTTTAGCATACCTGCATGGAAACTCTACAATGGTTGTAGTTCTCACACATGTATTTCTTCAAGGAGGAGGAGACCATGATCATCCACTCGGTTCAGGGAGGCGGTGGCGTCCGGCTGCATGTACGCGAATGGGGCAACGCCTCCGGTCCTTCAATCCTGTTCATCCACGGCTGGTCGCAGAATCATCTCTGCTGGTCGAAACAGTACGAGAGCGAGCTTGCCCAGTCCTATCGCCTGGTTGCGCTGGATATACGCGGGCATGGCATGTCCGACGCGCCGCGCGAAGCGAGCGCGTATCAGGACCCGCAACTCTGGGCAGATGATATTGCCGCTGTGATTGAACAGCTTAGCCTGGAACGTCCTATTCTCGTTGGCTGGTCCTATGGAGGCTTTATTATTTGCGATTACATACGTGCATACGGCCAGGAGAACATCAGCGGGATTGTGTTCGCAGGTGCGGCGACAACTCTGCACCCGCCGACACTCACCGAATTTATTGGACCTGGCTTCATTACCATTGCGACCGATGCTGCCTCCGAAGATTTGCCCACGAGTATACAGGCCATGCGCCAATTTATGTACAATTGCATTGCCAAGCCGCTGGCTCCTGAAGATCTTGCAATAGCTTTCAGCTGGCAGATGGTTGTACGGCCCGATGTGCGTGGCGCGCTGGTCACGCGCGAGATTAACTCTGACGATGTCTTACGCTCATTACGGGTGCCGTTGCTCGTGGCGCACGGGCGACAGGAGTACATTGTGTTGCCTGCTATGGCAGAACACGTCCTCCAGATCTGCCCGACGGCAACGGCTTCCTGGTACGATGATGTGGGCCACGCGCCCTTTCTTGAAGATCCGGCTCGTTTCAATCGGGAACTCGCCGAACTGGTCCAGCAGGTACGAGCGTAAGGCTCACGGGCTCACCAGATCGGTTCTCCCAAAAATCGGGGGCCGGATGCCAGGGCAGGGGCAAGCCCCATAAGCGCGAACTGAAGCGTTTCAATGAGCGGTTGCCCCACACCACCCCAGGGTGGGGGCAAGCCCCACCCAATAGGCATCAACCTAAGCCACGGATGAGCTTAGGATTATCGACGAGTTGATAGGCGGCAGGCCTCTTGCGACGGGCATTGACGGTACAACCTGAGGCCATCGTCTGCGACGTGTGATGCACCATCGTCTCCAACGGCATGACTCCCGCCACGCCCAAGGCCAGCACCGGAGCCATCCACTGCATCACTTGTCGCGCTTTGACCATGCTGCGATTGGGCGCTTGCCAGCACTCCAGCAGCGTGAGCCAATGCGTGATCAGACAGCCCAACAGTTTGGCGTAGATCTCCGTCAGAATACGGTACGGCTTGGCACTACGCCACGTATCCACTTTGCCCACCTGTTTCCACAGTTTCCAACACAGCTCGATCTGCCAGCGGCAGCGCGCCAGCACCAGCGCCTCGTCGATCGAGAGCAACGCGCGGGGCACATTGGTGATCAGGATCGTCCAGCCCAGCAGCTGCAGGCGCGCCTTGCCCGTCTTCTTGTGTTTGCGGTGCCGCTTGCGCTTATCCCCCGCTACCTGTCGTGTGCGCTCATTCGGTCTCCGCACCCCCTTGGGCTTGCCCGCTACCTCGCGAGTGGCGCTCTTGCGTCTCCGCTCGGCTTGCTCAGGACTGACCCGTCTGGCGATCAGCCGCACCGGTAGCCGTTCGCGCTTGCCCAAATACACGTGCACATCGACCTCATCGCCCCTCTGTACACCCAGGAACGACACCAAATCCCAACACTGCCCGCGCTCATCGATGAGCAGCGTCCCGGCGTTGGCTGCCGTCACCCAATAGCATCCCGCCTTGCCGTGTGCTCGCATCTCGGTGAGCGTGAAATAGCCCGCATCCACATTGTACAGGCAGCCTTCGGGTAATGGCGCCTCGTGCGCCTGCCCACTGCGCTCGGCTACTCGTCCCTCTTGTAGCCACGGCCCTTGCATCCCTCCTTGCGCCAGGTCTAGCCGTACCTGCACCCGCATACTACTTTGTCCCGCTTCCGGCGTACTCCCGCCACAGCCGCGCCACTCGTCGCGCAATGTCGGTGGCAGGCTGATGACCGTACCATCTTGCACATACACCCCGTTGAAGCGACTCACCAATTCCGGCGCACTCGCTTCACTGCTGAGCACTTCTCCCACCGCCTCCTGCAACAGCCCGCGCAGCAAGGCTGCTGACTCTGCTCCGAAGCGTTGCTCGACCGCCTGACTACTCACCGACACGCCCAGACTCGCCGCTACATGCCGTAACTGCGGGTAGCTCGCCTCTGGCGTGTCCATCCAGCCAAAGACCGTCGTTTGCGCGAAGATCGGCCCATCCAACTGCGCGGTGCTGCGCTCGACAAACCCTGTCTCGCGCTCTAGCTCCTTGGCGCGTGTTGTCAACACGCGCCTCAACGCATCGCTGACCTGTGATATACTGCTCATGACATTCCTCCTGTTGCTGTTAGACTTCGATTTCAGTTCTTCAGTCTATCACTTCAGGAGTCGGGTGTTCCTTCTTGTCCTTTCTTAGGTTGATGCCTATTGGGTGGGGGCAAGCCCCACCCCTACTATATACGGTCTTGCTCTCTTACTATAAACATTCTAGCCCCCGATTTTTGGGAGAACCTCCGCCACTTACGACCAGGCCACGCGGCCTGGTCGTAAGGGTTCATCCTCACATTAAGTGAGCCTGCTTGCTTCAGCGGCGATTTACCTCTCGCTCGTTTAAAAAGCTGTTACGCTGCTGACATACTGTTGTCACTCGCGTGGAGTAAACTGTTGGTATGAAAGAAATCAAGGGCCGCTGATGGGACAGCTCCTCAGATTTGAAAGGAAGGAACACGCATGGCAAAACTTCTCGGACCCGATTTTATCAGCTTACAGGTACGCAACCTCTCCACCTCGCGCACGTTCTACACAGAGATATTGGGCTTGACTGTCGATGAGCGCTTCAACACTCCCGATTTTGTCCTCTTCGATACCAACTCGATCCCCTTTGCTCTGAGCGAAGCAAAAGTGAACCTGGATGAAGCACCGCAGCCGGGATGGGGTGTGACGCTCTGGATCGATTGCGATCATGTCAATGAGTTGCACGCCACATTGGAAGCGGCTGGAGTCGCCATCATCACACCACCCTATGATGGTCCGTTTGGGCGTACCTTCGTCTTTGCTGACCCCGATGGGTACCGGCTCACGGCCAACGAGAACCCCTGGGACCGGTTTCCTTTAGGCGGTAGGCCCCAGAGTTAGAGAAGCACTCCCTTAAGCGTACCAGCGCAGAGATTCTGGTGCTGCCTGGGCGTTTGATCGGCAGGCACAACATCCTGGGATTGACAAGAGAGAGCCGGAATTATCGAAATTCCGGCTCTTAGCACGCGTGAATCATCGAGTTCGGAGCACCTCTACACGCGACAGAGCACCCGGAGCCGGAGTAAATCGAGGTTCGCTCTGCCGAAGACGATCCGCTTTTGTAGCTTCAAGCGGAGGATGAACCCCGTTAATAGGATCAAAAACACTTTGCGGCTGGTGATACGCTACTTAGTTCCGGGCATTCTTGTATGATGAGCTCGCTTGAGGGGACATAAGGGAGAGATAATGAAGAAATGTATCACAATGAAAGCTAGCCGCGCTCTTCTTTAGGAGGGTAGGTATTGATGTTCTCGGCAACCTTCTTCGGTTTCCTGGTTGCCGAAGGATCGTCTTCGGGCACGTCTTCTATCAACTCCGTAACGGGAACGCCAAGAGCTCTCGCTATTTTATCCAGCGTATTCAACGATGCATCGTGCTGCGGATTATGCCAAATGACCTGGATCGTTTTGAGGTTGATGTCGGCGACCCTTTGTAACCGAGCCATGGTAAAGCCCTTAGCCTGTGCGACCTCTTTCACGCGCAAGCACGCGCAAGCGTCTCATGTCTTTCTGCCCTTCACTAGTTGATATATGAATGATACTAAACATGACCACTTGACACAATCCCTTTGTAATGGTATCTATCATGACGGTATCTAGTTTAGAGGTATCTATTTTAATGGTATAACATATCGTATTTGAATGGCAAAGGAGATCCTGAGCATGAGCGAGATTGCACGACTGCGCAGGCAGATTGAACTGGAGTGTGCGTCAATGCGATTAGCACTGTACGGCTATGCTGCCGTGGCTTCCCACGAGGTCATCGAGCAGAAATACAACAACCTGGGGAGGTATCAGGAGGATTTAGAGCGGTACATGGGGAAAGTGGAAGCGAACAGTGTCGTCGCGGCGATCTACATGAAAGTGATGGGATAGCCGGTGCCGTACGTTAGTGAAGAAGGAAGAGTAACATTGCAGGATATCAAGCGCAAGCACCGCTTAAGTACGCTCGCTGTTGCCGCCATTGCTTCTGTTGAGCCGAGCCTCGTGTACTGTATGGAACGAGGGGGAGCCTTGCCAAGGAAGGATGTGGACAGGATTCTGGGGAGGCTCTCGGATGTGACAGGCCAGGATTATTCGGTTGAGACTGTGGGCGGCTACTGGATACAAGAAGAGGATTAGGGCTGGTTTCGGGCATGGATATTCCGCGAACAGCGGGTCCAATCCTCTGAAGCTCTTTGGAAACAAGAGCAAGTATGTCGCTATATAGAGGAGCATCCTGAAGTGGATCATCTCTACGTGGTGGATAATGATGCGGAGAACCGCTATGCTATTGGGTCCCTTTGCATTGATCTTTACCTGGGGATGGACTTGCTTGGTGATATACGAGCACTGGAAGCCGCCTTAGAACGGGACAGGAAGGTGTAGGAAAAGGGCAAGTACGACTCTGACGACCTGTGATGTACCTGGTTAAGATGAAGCAGGTTAATCACTTTTCGTATAGCGAGCGATGTAATAGCTGAGCTGCTCGTCCGCGCTCTTGAGTGCGTCCAGCACTTCGTAGTGGTGCAACTCTTTCCACAACTGCGGAGCAATTTGCAAAACTCCCTCTTCGGGAAAATATTCTATGAAGTTTTTGATTAAGAAACGTTCAAGAGGATTGGTAATGATGAGCCTTTTGATTGCAAGATCGCTTGCCTCTGCTGGGCGCGCCATCAGAGAACTGTCTCGTTCTAGTGGCTGGCCAGCATTGATCCGCTGCACATAATAGTCTCTGAACTCTCTCACCAGATCATCTATCTTCACCTTCCCTTCGCGATCAACCAGTTTAAAAAATGTCTTGATCATCACGGGCTTGTAGGATTTAGACAGGTTCCGGCTCTTCGCAAAATCGAGAAACTCCTGTTTCCATTCATCACTTGATACCGGGATGTTCTCCAGGCCAAGGTTCCTCCTGATATTCTCTATGTGGTCGCGCCTGAAGTAGTAGTTCGTGCGTCCACCCGAGATCTGCGAAACATCAGGTCGTAGCGTCTCGTTCTCGACCCAGCGACGGACGCGGTTTGGGTCTACTCGTAGCGTATAGCCCAAAGCGTTCAATGAGATGAGATCGTTTTCCGGCTTGAGGTCTATTGTCTGCTCATCTATTGCCGCATCCGAAGGAAATGTGGAAGCGTCTGTATTGTAACTTTGACGCGACTCACTGATGTGGCGTGAGAAAAGGCCTTTCATAGCCTCAAAGGCGGTGAAGTAGTCAGGGTCAATATCAAGCTTCTGGCTATTGGCCGGTGATACACGCAGTCCCAGACTATGCTCCACCATGACTGAGACGATCTGGTCCCCATTCAGTGTCAGTACGCGGGGAATAGATGTTGATGCTTTGTGGAGGGCACCAGGCGTATAATTGGCGGTCGTCATGAACATACCCTGTGAGAAGTGCCCCGATAAGGCTCCAATGAACTTTTCGATATCTGGACGCGGTACATTGTTTCTATACCGCTTTACCTGTATTCCTGTTGGGATACGAAACATGCCTGCGAGCAGGTCTCCCTGGGCGTCAATACCGCCATCACCAATATAGCGCGTGACCGATACCGCTTCAAGGCCGATGTAGACTAAGAAATCGCCAGCGAAGAACTCAAAGCTCCTTGCTGGCAGGGCAAGCAGGTACTTTTTCAGCTCACGCTTGATATCAGGGTTGGCTGGTGGAGGGGGATCTTGGGGGGACATCGCTATCCTTTTGTGTCATTTCCTCTTGTCACTGTAACTACCGGATATTTTCATTTGTCCTCTTCATATTCGAACAATTCATCGGGTTTTACTCCCATCGCCTTGGCAAGTTTATTGAGCGTTGTTGTCGTTACCTCATGATAGGGGTTGCGCCATATGGTTTGTATCGTTTTATAGGCCATGTTTGCCTCTCTGGATAAACGCGACATACTGCAGCCCTTTGTTTTCGCTACCTCCTTCACCTTTAAGCGTATCATTGATCACACCTTACACGTGTTTTGCCGGATTGTACCCATATTTAGTGTACTTGTGAACCATGCCTACGCTCTCAGGTGTTAATATACTAGTATATTATATACTAGTGAATGATGTTAGCAACTTGCAAGGAGAATATTTTTATGAGCGCTTTGTATGACTCTGGTTTCTACGATGAAGCAGATGTGTTTCTTGATACCAAACCGCTTGACCCCGGTACTGTTGTCGTCTATCAACGCTACAACTGTGTTGTAGCTTCGCTCTCGCTCCCTCTCTTCTCATGTCTGCCCATGAAGAAAGGAGGAATGCCAGAAATGTAAAGCGCGTACAACTCAGATCACATCCGCTTCCGTCGTTCGTATGAATTTCCACATTCACCTGCTAGAAATCTGTAGCTGAAAAATGGAGCTCCACATCGTCTTGGTAGTAGATTGAATTGATGGCGAACAGTATTGAAGCTGTTCAGAAAGGCAGGAGACTATGTATGCACGAGTTACGACTGCATATGTGCAGCCAGGGAAGGTGGACGAACTTAACCAGTATTCTCGCGAGACGCTCGTCCCCATATACCCACAGCAGCAGGGGTTTAAAGGTGCACTCTTTCTGACCGACCACAGTGCGAACAAGGTGATGGCTATCACCTTGTGGGAGACGGAAGCCGAGATGGCAGCGGGCGAGGCCGGTACGGGCTACTATCGCGAGCAGCTTGCCAAAATGGCCCAGTTGTTTGCCTCAGCCCCTGTTCGAGAAGCCTATGAGGTAACTATCCAGGTGTAACCCCTGAAGTCCTCGGACAACAACCGCAAGAACCGACCCTGGCCTCATCTCACCTCTGCATGAAGCCAGAGAGACCTCGATAGCCATCTTCACCTGGCAGACCAGGAACTCGGTGGTGAACTGCTACTGAGTTCTTTGTGGTTGCAAGATGTGCAGTCTGGTTGAGAATAGGGAATGAGGGATGGAGGGTAAAACTAAACAAACAGGGCTAAACAACCATAGGGTTATTATTTACGCATCTCTATGTGGTGGATAATGATGCAGAGAGCCGCTGTGCTATTGGGTCCCTCTTTCTCGTAATTTGGGAATGGCCGGAGGTATGCGTTTCTAATAGTGAAACGTTTGATTCTCAATGTCGCTCTCCCTTGAAGGAGGAACATCTATGAACGTGTGGCTCTTTCTCTCGCTGATGGGTGGACTCCTGATTGCCCTCGTCCTCGTCCTGTTCTGGCATCCTCAACGTTCCCGGTCAAAAGCGAGCACATCCGCTGATCGCGGGCGCACCGACGCCGTTTTCCGCGATGATGATCGGTACTGGTATGCAGGCTTCTTTTACAACAATCCCGACGATCCTGCGGTGTTTGTCCCTAAGCGCTTCGGCCTGGGGTGGACCATGAATTTTGGCCACCCTCAGGCCAAGCTGGTACTGATCGGAATGCTGGTGCTGGTGCTGCTGCCCCCCCTGGTGGTGGTTATCCTCGGGGTCCTCTTCCCTGGGAGCATCCACCCGTCTGGATGCCATTCGTTTGGATGCTCCCCGTGAGGCCGCATCATAGAACTCAAAGCTCCTTGCTTGCAGGGCGAGCAGGTACTTTTTCAGTTCACGTTTGATATCAGGGTTGGCTGGTGGAGGGGAATCCTATGTGCTATTAGTTGAGGTATTAGACGAGTGGGGAGGATGGCATTATATACGCTACAGTGAGATCATACGTGTTGAGCACACAAGTGAGTGTTAATCAATGTGGGGATATCTAAGCGCTCCTTAGTATTGCAGAGTTAATATTTTCTTGTCAAGCAGCATTTTATTCCTCCCATAAACCTTGTGCTCTAATTGCTCGACATAACGGTTGCATTTCTCCGGTATTGGCATTTACTACTACAGAAAGCGTTCGTTCAAATATTCGTTCTTGCATACAAGTAGGGCAGAGACGAGAACTATGAAAAGGAGTCTCTCAAACGGCTGAGTTCTATCTTATTTTCGGTCAGAAACTGTCTTGACACAGGGGACCACTATAGTGTATTGAAATAGCAATTATTACACAGGGTGAGATTACTTATACGTTGCGCCGATTTGACGTAAGTGCATTTAAAGTGCTCTTAGCTGAGGTATGCAGCCTTATACCATCAGATCTTCTTCGCACCATGCTTAATGTACCTCTTAAAGCCAATTTAATGAATAGACGTTTGGAAAGTGTCCACGATAGATATAGTGGGCCTATTGTTGCTGATATAAGGAAAGTGATAAAAGCGAGATATCATACTGACGCAAACGACCAATTGTGCGAACGGATGTCCCAAGTAGCCACTACAACTCAAGGACATGCTGACATCCTAAGAAGGAGATCATTCAAATCCTGCAGGGCTGACATCCCTCTGCAAATGGGTAGCGAGAATGTGTAGTTCTACACATGTGCTTTGGTCTTCCACCAGGTAGACTAAGAGCAGTGAGACGTTCACGCGATTGTCATAATTTCTCAAGAAAGGCAGAACAGATGCAAACCCTTAGCACATCACCTACAAGAGATCGGTTAACTCACCTCGAGCAGGTGTACCCGAAGCCCTCAATTTCCAGCAGAGATACGACCCTCATGTTAGCGCAAGCAGTGATTGCCAAAGAAGCAGCTGCGCTGGACAATCTTGCAAGCACTTTAGACACTTCATTTGTCTCTGCGATGCAACTTATCCTTAACTCTGGTGGGCGTGTCATTTGTATGGGTGTAGGGAAATCAGGCCTCATTGGACGGAAACTTGCAGCCTCTTTTGCCTCACTTGGCACCCCTGCCCTCTTTG
>WNFM01047344.1_pt1 | contig 17258 bp, 22 predicted proteins | sample 5400271 | NCBI WGS metagenome assembly WNFM01 (sample SAMN13153352, study PRJNA577476) | soil metagenome | isolation source: 60 cm saprolite on Douglas fir-dominated hillslope | place: USA:California | collected 2013-09-17 | reverse complement strand
ACCCCCAGTCGGGATAGAGGAATACCCCAGCTTCTTCCTTAGGCTCCCCCTCCGTCACCTTAGCCCTAATCCACCTTAGTCGGGATAGAGGAATACCCAGCTTCTTCCTTAGGCTCCCTTGCGCCACCAAGGTCCACGGTGAGTTGGGGCTTGTGGCCAGTTACCTCCTCATAGGCCTCGCCAAGGACCCCCTTCGCCAACTCAAGCTGTGAGACGGGGACGATAAGACTGTCATGGACCGGGAGGCTCGCAACGTGGTGGTCATAAGCGAGCCGTTCGACAGCCAACAACATTGCTTCGCTTTCGATGAACTGGAGGTCGAAACAGGAAAAATCGACATTCCCCCAGTCAGCCATTGCCGGGAGCTTGGACGTAATAAGCGGTAACACTTTCTTGAGCGGGTAGGCCTTCCCAAGGTCTACCCCGAGCTTCTCCTCAAGGTTCAGCTTCACCTTGCTAGGCCATCTCGCGTGGAAACGGTCATGGCCGAGCGTCATGGTAACGACGGCCTTGGCTAGAGAACGCGGCAAGCCCTCAATCTCATAGGGGTCATCATAGGGGTCCAGGGGCATCCCGCGCTTCGCCGAGAGGATGCTAATGAAGCTGGCCTTCACGTCGATTTCGGCGACAGCCTCACCATCGATAGTGAGCTTGAGCCGCTCGGCCTTCTTGATGGTCTGATGGCCGCCACCAACGGCGTAGAGCCTTCCGCCCTTGTTCCAATCGAACTCGGGGGACTCTCCATTGTTGAAAATGCGCCGGATGCCGCGAAAGCCACCGGGCTCAATCATGTGCCTCATGTAAAAGCGGTTGAGCCGGTCCATTCGGTCATGTTGCGCTCGCGCCTTTGGGTCGTTCAGGTCGGTAAGCGCGGCGTCTGCGCTCTTGGAGCAGAACGAAAAACCGAAGTCGGACGAAGAAGCTGAATAGATGGTAGGGGCTTCAGACGGGAAACCGGCGACCGTGGCTCATCGGTAAACTAGCCCAATTCCGTGCGAGGTCCACCGGTCGAAGATCCGTGTAGCGCCGGAGCATCCGGTAGTCCCGATGGCCGCTTATGAGCGCCAGCTCGGGCGTATTGAGTCCGGCCTGACAATCGGCGGAAGGCAACATGCGGACCATCGCCCCTCAAGTTCCTCCAGGGGCCCGCTAGGACTCGCTACAGACCCGTAGGCGCTGTTGGGTAGGCCAGGTAGCGCCACCGCCAACTGGGACTCCAGCACCCCTCCTCAAGTCTCCTAGCGGGTCCCCTATTCGCCCGCGTTTTGGGTCCACCTAGGCTCTGGGCAGAGGCCACTTTAGAATGGCCGCTTAAGCCGCGTCGAGGCCGTTGTTACTTGGTCGCCGTTGAGCGGAGCGCAACCCTGGGAAACTCCGGCTCCCCAAGTCCTCCCGCGCAGCTTTGTAGCTAGGTCCATCGGCTGGAGGTGCGTGTAGCGCGCAAGCATCCTGTAGTCGCGGTGACCACTGATGAGCGCGACCTCGGCGAGGGTCAGCCCAAGCTCACAGAAGCGCGATATGGCTTCGTGGCGGAGGTCGTGGAAGCGGAGGGCCTCTAGTCCCGCTCGCCGTCGTAGACGCTCCCAGGAGAGCCGTAGGGCTGGGGCCGTAGTGGGAAATACCAGCTCCTCTCCCCGCCTCTCCTGGAGCCTCTCCTGGAGTAGGCGACCGGCTCCATCGTTGAGTGGAATGGTTCGCGGCTTGCCCGTTTTAGACCAGCGTATGTGAGCCGTCCGGCGCTCAAGTTGAACGTCCCGCCACCGGAGGTTGAGTATCTCGGCGCGGCGGAGAGCCGTCTCGACAGCAAAGTGAATGATGGGGCCGACCAGCTCATTTCGACAGGCGCGCTCCGCGACCAGGAGGCGCTCAAGTTCGCCAGGGCCGAGCCGTCTGTCGCGGGCGTTCCTCACGACCGGGGCGGTTACCAAGCTGACGGGGTTCTGTTGAAGGCCGTAGCCCCATTCTCGCCGAGCAATGTCCAACGCATGATGGAGTAGGGAAAGCTCACGGCGAACTGTTCCAGGCTTCACCACTAGCAAGCGACGGTCCCGATAGGCGGCGAGCGCGTGTGTGGTCAGCGTGGCCAGCGTGAGGTCGCATAGAGGGTCGCGCTTGAGCTTCTCCAGACGGAGCCGCTCGGACTCCTCGCTCCTTTTGGTCGGCGTGACGTCCCGTAGGTAACGGTCAAGTAGTTCGCGCAAAGTCGTTTGTCTTACGTTGGCGTGTAAGCCTCCACCGCCGCCACGCTCCGAACCGCCCTCAACGAGCCTTGCCCATGCGTCCGCGTCGGCTTTCAGCCGGAACGTCTTATAGCGGGCTGGGTAGCCCTTGCGGCGGACTTGAGCGAACCAGCCGCTCCCCCGTTTCGTTATAGTCGCCATTCCCTCGCTCCTGTGTCACCGTTGTGTCGGCGAGCGACTTGAGGCGTGTCCCCACGCGACCAGGCACGGCGATTGGCCGCGATAGGCGCTTGAGTTTCCTAGGGTTTCTTGAGCGAAAGAATGGTGGGCGTGGCAAGGATTGAACTTGCGACCCCTGCGATGTCAACACAGTGCTCTACCACTGAGCTACACGCCCACCGAGGAGGGCAAGAGCCCCGCCGGAAGGCGGCATTTAGGGGTCAGTTTACGAAGGCGCAACCCGTGGCGGGCCTATAAGCGGCCGTGCTGATCCTCGGTCTGGAAGATGCGGTCGACCTCCATCACCAGGTCCTTCAGGTGGAAGGGCTTGGAGAGCAGCTTGGCCTCGGGCGCAGTGCGTCCGCCCTGGAGCGCGACCGCGGCAAAGCCGGTGATGAACATCACCCGGATACCGGGGTCGATCGCGCTCGCTTTCTGGGCCAGCTCGATCCCGTCCATTTCGGGCATCACGATGTCGGTCAGCAGCAGGTCGAAATGGGTGCTTTCGAGCAGCGGCACCGCTTCGGTGCCGCAGCCCACGGCCTCGACCTCATAGCCGACGCGCTGCAACGCGCGCTGCAGATATTCGCGCATCGACGTATCGTCTTCGGCCAGGAGAATTCTCGCCATCACTTGCTCTATGCGCTGCTCGATTGCGTTTTTCCAGAAGCGAATAATGCGCTGGTGCGTTGCTTGCTCCCTCTCCCAGTCCTAAACTGGCACGGAATTTAACCTTGGCCGTGAACAAACTCCCCACCCCGACTATCCATCAGCCGCGCGGCGAGCTGCCCGTCCTGCTGTCGGTGCCGCACTCGGGCCGCGAATATCCCGACTGGCTGATCGGGCTCGCCGCGGCAGGCAAGGCGTCGCTGGCCACGCTCGAGGACCCGTTCGTCGACCGGCTGGTGTGGCGCGCGCTGCAGCGCGGCTGCGGCGCGGTGATTGCCCGCGCTCCTCGGGCCGCCGTCGACTGTAACCGCGCCGAGGATGAGGTCGATCCCTCGGTGGTCGAAGGCGCCCGGCGCAACCGCGTCAGCGCCCGCGCCCGCGGCGGGCTCGGCATTGTCCCGGCGCGCACCGCCCAGCACGGCTATTTGTGGCGGCGGGCGATCACGTCCAACCAGCTCGACGACCGGCTCAACCAGGCCCACCGCCCGTATCACGAAGCGATCGAAGCCCAGCTTGCCTTGCTCATCGACCGCTTCGGCTGTATGCCGCCGCCGCCGGAGGGCGTGCCGCCGCTGGTCATTGGCGACCGCCGCGGCCGCACAGCCGAACCGTGGATCAGCGCCGAGGCGATCGCCATTGCCCGGCGGCTTGGCTTCGACGCCGGCCTCAACGATCCATTCGCCGGCGGCCACGTCATCGAGCGCCACGCGCGGCCGACAAGCGGAGTCCAGGCGCTACAGATTGAAATCGACCGCCGCTGCTACCTCGACAGCAAGCTTGCCAAGCCGGGGCCCGGGTTCGACCGGGTTGCGGGATTACTGGAAGCGCTCGCCGTCGAGCTCGGCGAGGCGCTGATCGGCCGCCAGTATGCAACCGCGGCGGAGTAGCTTCGCTTAGACCGTCTCCGGCACCGGCTGAGCGAGAGCCCCAGCGGGCGCCTTGCCCTGCTCCATCTGCCGCGCGAACACGTCGCGCATCTGGCTGAGCGAGAACAGGTGCGCGAACAGCAGCGGCAGCATGCCGTTCTGGTTCATCTTGCGGAGCTCGTCGCCGCGCAGGTTGCGGAGCTTCTCCTCGTCGACCATGCGGAAACCGCGATAGACGAACGGCTGGTCGAAGCCCTCGGGCTGGATTGCGACTTCGCCATCCATCAGCAGGTCCGACTTGACCAAATCGTCGATGAACGCCGTGGTCCTGAGGCCCGCCGCTTCGAACTGTTCGCAGAATTGCAGGATCGCCTTGGTCGCGTCGCTCGGCTCGGTGCCGTCGAACAGCGGCTCCCCGTCATCGAAGTCGCCGATCGCGCCGGAGGTTGAGTCGTAGCACAACGACAGCTCGTCGGTATCCGGCCGCAGCCGGGCCAACAGGAAGGGATAACGCCGCAAATAGGCCGGGATATAGATATGCGGATCGAGCGGGCGGCCGTCTTCATCGAGGAAGACGTTGACGCCCTCATTGAGGCCCATGAGCGCGATCGGCACCGGCGGGCCACCGATCGAAAACACGATCGGGAAGTAGCGCTGAACAAGCGAAAATTCATCGACGGTCAGCGGGACGGCGTGGGTGCTGCCCATTATCGGCATGCTGGTGATGCCGCGCACCTTCATCTTGCCGTGCTGATCGAGGTTGATCGGCTCCACGGCATTGTAGAACATCGGCATTGCTTCGGTCGGAGCGGCACTCGCCATCTTAAGATCTTCTCCTGGGGTTCCCGGCGTACGGCGGCGCGGCGCCCGCACTTGCCCACCGGTTATGGTGTGGGAGGCCTCTATTGGCCTCGCGCGCGTTAGGCAAGCACGCAGCCGCCGACTCGCCTCCAGTTCATTGCGCATTCAACGCTTAGCTGCAAAGCCGTGACCGATGGGCCTGGGCGTTAAGTGATTGCCGGAACAGTCTTGAAGCTGATCCCGCTGCTGCTCGGCCTGTTCGGTGCTGAGCCGGGCGCGGTCGGCGGGTCGGTCACTCGGCTGATTGTCCAGGACGAAGTGATCCTGCGCGTGCCGGTCCAGCCGCACCCCCTTATGCCGGAGGTTGAATGGATCGAGCACAAGGGGCCCAAATGCGTTCCGGCCACGATCATCCGGCGAGCTTTGTTGTCGGGCCCATCGCAGGTCGACTTCATCCTTGCCAACCGCTCACGCGTTCGGGCCCAGTTCGATGAAGATTGCCCGGCGCTCGATTTCTACGGCGGCTTCTATTTGCAACCGGCAGACGACCGCGTGTGCGCCCGGCGCGATGCCGTCTATTCGCGGATCGGCGGAAGCTGCACTATCAAGCGTTTCAGGCTGCTGGAGCCGAAACTGCACTAGCCACGCGTCGGCGCCGGGTTCCTTGACAAGCGCCAGAGCTGGGGCATAGCCCCGTTACCGCAAGTTGCCGCACCGGCCATGAGAAGCCGCGGCTCACTCCATCATCCGGATTTTGAATGACTTTTGCCGATCTCGGCCTTTCCGACGAACTGCTCCGCGCGGTCAACGACAGCGGCTACAACGAGCCGACCCCGATCCAGCGGGCCGCCATTCCCTCGGTGCTGATGGGCAAGGACCTGGTCGGCATCGCCCAGACCGGCACTGGCAAGACCGCCGGCTTCGTGCTGCCGATGATCGACATCCTTCATGAGGGTCGGAGCCGGGCGCGCATGCCGCGCTCGCTGATTCTCGAGCCGACCCGCGAGCTGGCGATGCAGGTCGCCGAGAATTTTGAGAAATACGGCAAATATCATCCGCTCTCGATGGCGCTGCTGATGGGCGGCGTGCAGATGGGCGATCAGGTCAAGGCGCTTGAAAAGGGCGTCGACGTCCTGATCGCAACGCCGGGGCGGCTGATGGACCTGTTCGGCCGCGGCAAGATCATGCTCAACGATTGCAACCTGCTGGTGATCGACGAAGCCGACCGCATGCTCGACATGGGCTTCATTCCCGACATTGAGGAAATCTGCTCCAAACTGCCCAAATCGCGGCAGACCCTACTCTTTTCTGCGACGATGCCGCCGCCGATTCAAAAACTCGCGGCCAAGTTCCTCAACGACCCGAAGCGGGTCGAGGTCGCCCGGCCGGCAACCGCCAACGTCAATATCGAGCAGCGGCTGATCGAGGTCAGTCCCGACAAGAAGAAGGACGCGCTCCGCGACATCCTCCGCCACGAGGAGTTCAAGAACGCCATCGTCTTCTGCAACCGCAAGACCACGGTCCGTGAGCTGACGTCGAGCCTCAAACGCTCCGGGTTCAAAGTCGGCCAGATCCAGGGCGACATGGAACAGGCCGCGCGCATCGCCGAATTCGACCGGTTCAAGAAGGACGAGATCAATATCCTCGTGGCCTCGGACGTCGCCGCGCGTGGCCTCGACGTCAAAGGCGTCAGCCACGTCATCAATTTCGACGTTCCATGGCAGCCCGACGATTACATCCACCGCATCGGCCGGACCGGCCGGGCCGGGGCCAAGGGCATAGCGATCATGCTCGCCACGAGGCAGGACGCCGAGGCCGTGGCGGGGATCGAGAAACTCACTGGCCTCAAGATCGCTCGCGGCGGCAAACCCCGCGAGGAAGCAGCGCCGGACGAGGAAAACCCGGCCCGCCACCGCCGTTCGAGACAGCCGGCGGGTGAGCGCGGCAAGGAGCCGGCGCCTGAGCGCGACAGGGAGCCGAAGCGCGCACAGGCACGACAACCGAAGCACGATGCGGTGCCTGAACCGAAATCCGAGCGCCTGCCGGTCGTCGAGGACATCAGCAGTGACTGGAACGGACCGCTGCCGAGCTTCCTTTCAAAAAGCGCGGGCTAGCCAACGGGTACAGGTCTGACACTGGAAAGTGTCGCGCACGGTTCCTAGCTCCCCTGTTCTTCAACGCGTTGGGCTGGAGCAACGAAGGAACCGCGATGACCGATTACGTGCCTCCGACAGTCTGGACGTGGAAACAGCCGAGTGGCGGTCAGTTCGCCAGCATCAACCGCCCGATCGCCGGCCCGACTCACGACAAGGCGCTGCCGGTCGGCAAGCATCCGTTTCAGCTCTACTCGCTAGCGACCCCGAACGGACAGAAGGTCTCGATCTTGTTCGAGGAGCTTCTCGCCAAGGGCCACAAGGACGCGGAATATGACGCCTGGCCGATCCGCATCGGCGATGGCGACCAGTTCGGCAGCGGCTTTGTCGACATCAACCCCAATTCCAAGATCCCCGCGCTTGTCGACCGCAGTGGTCCCGAGCCGGTGCGCGTGTTCGAATCCGGCGCGATCCTGCTCCACCTCGCCGAGAAGTTCGGCGAGTTCCTGCCATCGTCCGGCGCGGCTCGCGCCGAGACCCTCTCATGGTTGTTCTGGCAGATGGGCAGCGCGCCCTTCCTCGGCGGCGGCTTCGGCCACTTCTTCGCCTATGCGCCCGAGAAGATCGAATATGCGATCAACCGCTATGCGATGGAGGCCAAGCGCCAGCTCGACGTGCTCAACCGCAGGCTTGCGGACAATGAGTTCATCGCGGGCCCGGATTACACGATCGCCGATATCGCCATCTGGCCCTGGTACGGCGGCATCGCGCTCGGCCGCAGCTATGAGGGCGCGGACGAGTTCCTCGCCACACACGAATATGAGCATTTGATGCGCTGGGCGAAGCAGATCGCCGAGCGCCCCGCCGTCAAGCGCGGGCGCATCGTCAACAGGCTTAGCGGCGACGAGAGCGAGCAGCTGCACGAGCGCCACGACGCCAGCGATTTCGAGCTTCGGACCGAGGACAAGATCAAGGGCCTGGCACCCGATCAGACCGAGGCGGTCAAGGACGACGCGATTTAGTCCGCGCGGCGGTAGCGCTGCACGAATTCGCTGGCGAAGGCCTGCAGCCGTTTCTCCGCAATCGCGTCGCGCAGCCCCTGCATCAGCCGCTGGTAAAACCACAGATTGTGCTGGGTCATCAGCATCGCGCCGAGGATCTCGCCGGATTTCACGAGGTGGTGGACGTAAGCGCGGCTGAAGGTGGCGCACGCCGGGCACGGGCAGCCCGGCTCGATCGGTTCCGGGTCCTCGGCGAAACGCGCGTTCCTGAGGTTTAAGTCCGGCCCGAACGGGTGGGCAACACGCAGTCGAACATGTCGATCCCGCGCATCACCGCCTCGACAATGTCGTCGGGCTTGCCGACGCCCATCAGGTAGCGCGGGCGGTCCGCCGGCAGCATGTCGACCGCAAAATCGAGGCAACCGAGCATCGCTTTCTGCCCTTCGCCCACCGCGAGCCCGCCGACGGCATAACCGTCAAAGCCGACGTCGATCAGTGCCTCGGCCGAGTCCCTACGCAGGGTCTCGTCCAGCGCCCCCTGCTGAATTCCGAAAATGGCAGCGCGCTCCGAGTGCTCGCCGCCGCGGTCGAATTCCTCGAGCGACCGCTTCGCCCAGCGGATGGATCGTCCCATCGCCTCGCGCTGCTGCTCTCGCGTCGAGGTCGTCGGCACCAGCTGATCGAATTGCATGATGACGTCGCTGTCGAGCAGCCGCTGCACCTCGACCGAGCGTTCAGGCGAGAGCATGTGCCGCGAGCCGTCGAGGTGGCTCGCGAACGCGACCCCCTCCTCCGTCACCTTGGTTAGCTCGCTGAGGCTCATCACCTGGTAGCCGCCGCTATCGGTCAGGATCGGCCGTTCCCAGCCCATGAAGCGATGCAGTCCACCGAGCTTCGCCACCCGCTCCGCCCCGGGGCGCAGCATCAGATGATAGGTGTTGCCAAGGATGATGTCGGCGCCGCTCGCCCGCACCTCTTCCGGCCGCACTGCCTTGACCGTCGCTGCCGTGCCCACCGGCATGAAGGCGGGCGTCCTGATCTCGCCGCGCCGCATGGCGATGACGCCGGTGCGCGCGGCGCCGTCGGTCGCTGCAATTGAAAAGGAGAAGCGGCTCATGATGCGGGCCTCGGCAACAGCAAACTCGCATCACCATAGGAGTAGAAGCGGTATCCCGCCTCGATCGCGTGAGCGTAGGCTGCCTTCATGACGTCCAGCCCCATCAGCGCGCCGACCAGCATGAACAACGTCGATCGCGGCAGATGGAAATTTGTGATCAGGCCGTCGACCGCCTTGAAGCGATAGCCCGGCGTGATGAAGATCGCGGTATCGCCCTCGAACGGGCCGATCGCGCCGCCCTCGTCCGCCGCGCTCTCGATCAGACGCAGGCTGGTGGTCCCGACCGCAATCAGGCGTCCGCCCGATGCTCGCACTTTGTTCAGCCGTTCGGCCGTCGCTTCATCAATCCGGCCCCATTCGGCGTGCATCCGATGCCCGCTGGTGTCCTCCGTTTTCACCGGCAGGAAGGTCCCGGCGCCAACATGGAGCGTCAGCGTCTCGCGCCCGACCCCCCTTCCGTCCAGCGCGTCAAGCAGCCGCGGCGTGAAATGCAACGCCGCCGTCGGAGCGGCGACCGCGCCTTCCTCGCGGGCGAACATCGTCTGGTAGTCGGCGCGATCCTGCTCGTCCGCAGGGCGCCTGGAAGCGATGTAAGGGGGCAGCGGCATGCGTCCGGCGCGTTCGAGGAGCAATTCGACGGGCTCGTCGCCGTGAAAATGCAGCAGTGCCGATCCGTCCTCGGATTTCTCGACCACTGACGCATTTACCTCAGCGCCAAAATCAATGTTGTCGCCGACGCGGGCGCGCTTGGCGTTTCGGAGAAAGGCGCACCACTCACGCGGCCCTTCGCGCTTGTGCAGCGTCGCGCCGATGCTCGCTTCTCCGCGGCGTCCTTCGAGCTGAGCGGGAATGACCTTCGTATCGTTCAACACCAGGACGTCGCCCGGCCGAAGCAGCTCCGGAAGCTCGAGCATCAGGTGATCCGAGATATCAACGCCGGCCACCTGCAGTAGCCGGGCGGAGTCGCGGGGCCGCGCCGGCCGCAGCGCGATCCGCTCTTGAGGAAGCTCGAAATCGAACAGGTCGACGCGCATCGCGCGTCCTTAGCGTTACTGAGCGGCGGTTACAGCCGGAGCGGCGTCGCCGAGATACGCATGGACGATTTTGGTCGGCTGCGGGGGCGGCTCTCCGGGAGCGATCGCATCGGCCGCGTCCATCCCGGCGACCACACGTCCGATCACCGTGTAATTCTCATCGAGGTCCGGGTGCCGCGCGAACATGATGAAGAACTGGCTGTTGGCCGAGTCGGGGTTGTTGGCGCGCGCCGCGCCGACCATTCCGCGCATGAAGGGAACGGCGGTAAATTCGGCCTTCACGTCGGGCAAGTCGGACCCGCCCTCACCGGTGCCCTTGGGATCGCCGCCCTGCGCCATGAAGTCCGGAATCACACGGTGAAAGGCCAGGCCGTCATAGAAACCGCGGCGAACCAGCGTCTGAATGCGTTCGACATGGTGGGGCGCGAGGTCTGGGCGGAGCACGATCTCGACCGTGCCGCCGCTCGATAGCTGGATGAACAGATGATTGGCCTTGCTGGCGGCGATTTGCGCGGGTGCGATGATCGTCGGCAGCGGCGGCGTGACCGTCGCCGGCTTGGCCGCCATCAGGACGACTGCAAGCGGCAATAACAACAACGACTTCATAACCCTCCCCGGGATAGTTTTGCGCGCCAGTGCGTAGCCGCGCCTGACTTCAGTGTGAACCGTTCAGATGGCGCCGCACGTCTTCGGCGACGGCGGCCGTCACGAACTTGTCGATCGCCCCGCCGAACCGGGCAATTTCCTTGACCAGTTTGGACGCGATCGGCTGCAACGACGCGTCGGCCATCAGGAAGACCGTTTCGATCTCGTCGTTGAGCTGCTGGTTCATGCCGGCCATCTGGAACTCATATTCGAAGTCGGCGACGGCCCGTAGCCCGCGCAGGATCGCGGTCGCGGCCTGGCTCTCGGCAAAGTCCATCAGTAGTGAATCGAACTCGACGACCTCAATATTGCCCGCCATGACCGCGACCTCGCGACGGACCATCGCCAGCCGCTCCTCGACGCTGAACATCGGCTCCTTCGAAGGATTGGTCGTCACCCCGATCACCAGCTTGTCGACGAGGTGCGCACCCCGCCGAATGATATCGATGTGGCCCAGGGTGATGGGATCGAACGTCCCCGGATAGACCGCAACTTTCATTGAGACCCGCCCCCTTAATGGTCCCGCTCTATCGCAAAGCGCGCGATCGCACGAAGCAAATCGGCCTCGTCGCCATGGCCGGACAGATGCTCGATCGCCTGATCGACGAGGAACCCCGCCTGCTGACGCGCCCGCGCTTCGCCAAGCAGCGAGACGAAGGTCGCCTTGCCGGCGTTTGCATCCCGGCCCGTCGGTTTGCCCGCCGCCGCCGTGTCGCCGCTGTAATCGATGAGGTCGTCGGCGATCTGATAAGCGAGACCAATGTTGCGGGCATAGCCGCGATAGGGCGTTCGCGCTTCGCTCGGCAGCTTGGCCATGATCGAAGCCGCCTCGACCGCATATTCGATCAGAGCGCCGGTCTTGAGCTGCTGCAGTCGCGTGATCGCGGCGAGGTCGAGGTCGGCGCCTTCGGCGACAAGGTCCATCATCTGACCGCCCGCCATGCCGCTCGGGCCAGCGCCGCGCGCCAGCTCGAGCACCAGCTCACAACGCACCCAAGGATCGCTGTTGGTCTCGGGGTCGGCGAGGATCTCGAACGCCACGGCGTGGAGGCTGTCGCATATGGACCGTCGCCTTGCCGCGCCTGAGGTCGGCGTCGTCCATGCACGGCAGATCGTCATGGATCAGCGAGTAGACGTGGATCGCCTCGATCGCGCAGCCGACGCGCAGTGCCCGCTTGGGATCGATGGCGAACAGTCGCGACGCCGCCACGGTGAGGAGCGGCCGAAGCCTTTTGCCGCCGCCGATCGCGGCATGGCGCATGGCTTCGAACAGCCGTTCGCGACTGTCACCTGTGGGCGCCAGAAGCCTGGCGAAGAAGCTGTCGACACTGGCGCGAACGCGGCGCGCCTCGACGTCGAGTTCCTGCGCGAGCCGGTCGATGGTCTCAACCGGCATCGAAGGGCTTCAGCCCCGCCGGCTTGCCGTCGCTGCCGAACGCGATCTGCTCGATCCGCGCCTGCGCATCCTTGAGCCGGGCCTCGCAGTGGCGCCGCAACCGGTCACCTTCCTGGTAGAGGGTGATCGACTGGTCGAGCGGCGCCTCACCTTTCTCGAGCGAGCGCACGATCTCTTCGAGCCGGGCAAGCGCCGCCTCGAAACTGAGCTCGCCGACATCGGTCGCTTCGGCATTGGCCATAGGCGCAACTGTGGTCCCCACTCCGGTTCAAATCAAGCGAGCGCCTATTTGGACGGCGTGTTCTTGAACGGGTCGCGGATGCCGGGGAAGATTTCGTCGCTGAGCGCTTCGTCGTCAGCGCCGGCAAGCGCCGCCTCCGCCTCGCGCGCGTGGCGCTCGCGCTCGCCGCGCAGCTCCTCGATCAGTGCTTCTCGGTCGCTGTCGAAGCGGGTGTCGGTCGGCGCCGGAATGCCCGCAGCCTTGGCCGCCTTGGCGACCGCGGCGTCGAGTTCGCGCTGCGTGGTAAGGCCCAAAGTCACCGGGTCTTTCGGAGTGATATTTGCCATGTTCCAATGGCTACGGTCGCGGATCGCGGCGATGGTCGTGCGCGTGGTGCCAATCAGCTTGCTGATCTGGCCGTCGCTGACTTCCGGATGGTTCTTGATGATCCAATAGATGCCGTCGGGCTTGTCCTGGCGCTTGCTCACCGGTGTGTAGCGCGGCCCGCGGGTGCGACGTACAGCCTCGGGCTCCTTCCACATCTTTAGCCGGTATTCGGGGTCGTTCTGACCCTTTTCAATCTCGGCGTGGGTCAGCTCGTTGGCTCGGATGGGGTCGCGTCCCGTGAGCTTGGTCGCCGCGGTGTCGTCGGCGATCGCCTGCACTTCGAGAATGTGCAAGCCGCAGAATTCGGCGATCTGCTCGAAGGTGAGCGAAGTATTTTCGACCAGCCAGGCGGCGGTCGCATGGGGCATCAGGGGCTGGGCCACGTCAGATGTCTCCGTCCTTTTAAAATGAAATGGGCCGCCCCTTCACGGAGCGGCCAGCTTGTGGCGCGATCTACCTGCCGCCCGCCTCGGGGGCAAGATTATTCAGCTATCCATCGGGATGTATCGTGGATCGGCCTTGATCCGCTCGATCCACTCAAGGACGTGGGGATAGCGCTGGAGGTCGAAGTCGGCGTCGCCGGCGACGTGGGTATAAGCGAACACGCACACGTCGGCGAGGCTGATCGAGCCGCCGACAAACCATTCGCGGCTCGCCAGATGCTGGTCCATCAGCTTCAGGGCCGCGTTCCCGGCCGTCCGCTTGGTCGGCATCTGTAGCCGCTGCAGGTCGCTGAGTTTATCCGGTCCCAGCCAGCGCATCCAGAAGCGCAGCGTCGCGATATTGGGCTCGTGGCTATATTGCTCCCAGAACATCCAGTGCAGCATGTCGGCATGATCGAACGGGTCGGTAGGGACCAGCGGTGATCCTTCGGCAAGGTAGTAACAGGCGGCATTGCTTTCGGGGATGAAGCGGTCGCCGACCTGCAGCACCGGGATGCGGCCGTTGGAATTGACGTTCGCGATGAACTCGGGCGTGCGCGTCTCGCCTCCCAGAATGTCATACTCGCGGCGTTCCAGCGGCTTCCCCACGAACGCGGCCGTCAGCCTGACCTTGTAGCAATTCCCCGACTCCGAAAATTCGTGAAGCACGAGCTTGTCGGTCATTCCCCCACCTCCAGCACGATCTTGCCCACATGGTTGCCGGCCTCCATCCGCGCGTGCGCCGCATCAGCCTGTTCCAACGGGAAGGTTGCGTCGATCACCGGCTTCAGGCGCCCGCCCTCGACATACGGCCAGACGGTCCGCGCGATCTCGTCGGCGACCATCGTCTTGAACTCGACCGAGCGAGGGCGCAGCGTCGAGCCGGTCAGGGTCAGGCGTCGCCGCATGATGTCGAAGATCTGGATTTCGGCGCTGGCTCCGCGTTGCACCGCGATCGACACGTGTCGTCCCTCCTCGGCGAGGCAGGCGAGGTTGCGCGGCACATAGTCGCCGCCGACCATGTCGATGACGATGTTGACGCCCGCCCGCGCCGTCACACGATGAACCTCTTCGACGAAATCCTGCGTCCGGTAGTTGATTGCCCAGTCGGCCCCGAGCTCGACCGCGCGCGCGCACTTTTCGTCCGATCCGCAGGTTACGATCAGCTTCAGGCCGAACAATTTGCCGAGCGTGATCGCCATCGTGCCGATGCCGCTGGTGCCGCCGTGGACCAGCACCCAGTCGCCGTCCGCGGCGAACCCGCGCTCGAACAGATTGACCCATACTGTGAACAGCGTCTCGGGCATTGCCGCGGCTTCGATCATGGAGATCGCGTCCGGAACCCCGAGGCAAGTTCCGGCCGGCGCGACGCAATATTCGGCGTAACCGCCGCCAGCGACCAGCGCGCAGACTTTCTGCCCCACCAGCGACTCGGCGCCCTCGCCCGCGGCGACGACTTCGCCGGAAACTTCCAAGCCAAGAACATCCGGCGCTCCAGGCGGCGGCGGATACATGCCGCGCCGCTGCAGCACGTCGGGCCGGTTGATGCCGGCGGCGGCGACTTTGATCAGCACCTCGCCAGGCTCGGGCTGCGGCACCGGCCGATCGATTATTGCGAGGCGGCCTTCGCCCTCGGCGACCACGGCGCGCATGGATGAGGGAAGATCCGGCACGCGCGGGTTATTGACACCGCAGGGCTATGGGTCAACGATTCTGGCCATGGACTTGGACGAACTCTTTCCAAGTAAACCCGATGATCCGCTCGTCGCCTTGGCGAAACAGGATCTCGATCCCCTGTCGGTGGACGAGCTCGAGGACCGCATCGCCGCGCTAAAGGTCGAGATCGCCCGCGTCGAAGCGCACATGCAGCGCGCCCAGACTCATCGCTCGGAGGCTGAGGAGCTGTTCAAAAAGCCATGACCGGCGCGGCCATTCAGCCTCTGACAACTTTTCGCCGCCAATATCTGTTGAAAAGCCGGGACGTGACCCTTGATTGCCGTCCCCGAGCGTATGACATTCGATGAAAGCCCTCGGGGCACCTTCCCGTGGGCATGGAGTAATAAGCTAAATGCCTAGTTTCGCTCGCGAACTCGAACAGACCCTCCACAATGCGCTGGGGGAAGCCAGCAAGCGCCGGCACGAGTATGCGACTCTTGAACACCTGTTGATCGCGCTGATCGACGACGAGCATGCCTCGAAGGTGATGACCGCCTGCGGCGTCAACCGCGACGAACTGCGCGCGTCGGTGAAGCAATATCTCGACAATGAGCTCGGCGCCCTGGTCGCCGACAGCGCCACCGACCCGACGCCGACCAGCGGCTTTCAGCGGGTCGTCCAGCGCGCCATCCTCCACGTCCAGTCATCGGGCCGCGACGACGTCACCGGCGCCAACGTCCTCGTCGCCCTGTTCTCCGAGCGCGAGAGCTACGCCGTCTATTTCCTGCAACAGCAGGACATGAGCCGTCTCGATGCCGTGACCTACATCAGCCACGGCGTCGGCAAGGGGGATGCTCCGGCCGAGACCCGCGCTCCGGAAGGGACCGAGGAGAAGGCCGAGAAGGAAAGCGGCAAGAAAGAGTCGGCGCTCAAGCAGTTCACCGTCGACCTCAACGAGAAGGCCAAGGCCGGAAAGGTCGATCCGCTGATCGGCCGGATGCCCGAGGTCGACCGCACGGTGCAGATCCTCTGCCGCCGCTCGAAGAACAATCCGCTCTATGTCGGCGACCCCGGCGTCGGCAAAACCGCAATCGCCGAAGGGCTCGCCCGCAAGATCATCGAGGGTGATGTGCCCGAGGTGCTGAAGCCGGCGGTGATCTACGCGCTCGACATGGGCGCGCTGCTCGCCGGCACGCGCTACCGCGGCGACTTCGAGGAGCGGCTGAAGTCGGTCGTCAACGAGCTCGAGAAGCTTCCTCACGCGATCCTGTTTATCGATGAAATTCACACCGTGATCGGTGCCGGCGCCACGTCGGGCGGGGCGATGGACGCGTCCAACCTCCTCAAGCCCGCGCTCTCCTCGGGGGCGATCCGCTGCATCGGCTCGACCACCTACAAGGAGTTCCGGAACCATTTCGAAAAGGACCGCGCGCTTCTCCGCCGGTTCCAGAAGATCGACGTCAACGAACCGACGATCGAGGACACGATCAAGATCATCGCCGGGCTGCGCAGCTCGTTCGAGCAGCATCACAACGTCCGCTACACGCCCGACGCGGTGAAAAGCGCGGTCGAGCTCAGCGCACGGTACATCCACGACCGTAAGCTCCCCGACAAGGCGATCGACGTGATCGACGAGGTCGGTGCGATGCAGATGCTGGTGCCTCCTTCGCGCCGCAAGAAGGTCATCACGCCCAGGGAGATCGAGGCGGTCGTCGCGACCATGGCCCGGATCCCACCCAAGTCGGTCAGTGCCGACGACAAGCAGGTGCTCGAGCATCTCGAAGCCGACCTCAAGCGGGTCGTCTTCGGTCAGGCTGCGCGAGCCGGACAAGCCGATCGGCAACTATTTGTTCTCGGGGCCGACCGGCGTCGGCAAGACCGAGGTGGCGCGCCAGCTTGCCTCGGTCATGGGCATCCCGCTCCAGCGCTTCGACATGTCCGAATATATGGAGCGCCACTCGGTGAGCCGGCTGATCGGCGCCCCTCCGGGCTATGTCGGCTACGACCAGGGCGGGCTGCTCACCGACGCGGTCGACCAGCATCCGCACAGCGTCCTTTTGCTCGACGAGATCGAGAAGGCGCATCCGGACCTGTTCAACATCCTCCTGCAGGTGATGGACAACGGCAAGCTCACCGACCACCACGGCAAGACCGTCGACTTCCGCAACACGATCCTCATCATGACCACCAATGCCGGCGCGTCCGACATGGCGCGCGAGAGCATCGGCTTCGGCGCCTCGAGCCGCGAGGATGCGCAGGAGGATGCGGTCAAGAAGATGTTCACGCCGGAATTCCGCAACCGGCTCGATGCGATCGTGCCGTTCAGCTACCTGCCTCCGGCCGTCGTCGCGCGCGTCGTCGACAAGTTCATCCTGCAGCTCGAGCTGCAGCTGGCCGACCGGAATGTGCACATCGAGCTCGATGATGAGGCGCGCGAGTGGATCGTCACCCGCGGCTACGACAAGCTCTACGGCGCTCGCCCGATGGGTCGGCTGGTCCAGGAGAAGATCAAGCAGCCGCTCGCCGAGGAATTGCTGTTCGGCAAGCTGGTC
>WNFM01084124.1_pt1 | contig 17259 bp, 14 predicted proteins | sample 5400271 | NCBI WGS metagenome assembly WNFM01 (sample SAMN13153352, study PRJNA577476) | soil metagenome | isolation source: 60 cm saprolite on Douglas fir-dominated hillslope | place: USA:California | collected 2013-09-17 | reverse complement strand
GGATGATCGACGACCGCCGCTTCCGCGAGAAGATCGCCGCCGTCGAGATCGAATTGAAGGCGCTCGAGATGACGCAGCTGCGCGTCGTCTCCGCCGAGCGCAGCCAGGGCCGCGCGAAGACGCCCGATCCCGCCTCCTCGATCCTCAAGCTCAAGGGCTCCGAGATCCAGCAGAGCATCTCCGAGCTGCTGATGGAGGTCGTCGGCCCCTACGCGCTGCCCTTCCAGCCCGAGATCGACGGCCGCAACGAGCCGACCATCGGCCCCGACTATGCCGGTCCGCTGGCGCCGACCTATTTCAACTGGCGCAAGATCTCGATCTATGGCGGCTCGAACGAGATCCAGAAGAACATCATCTCGAAGGCGATATTGGGGCTCTAGGGGATGGATTTCGATCTCAGCGACGAGCAGCGGCTGCTCAAGGACCAGGTCAGCGGGCTGATCGCGAAGGAATATAGCTTCGAGCAGCGCAGGGCCTACGCCCGGGAGCCGCTCGGCTACAGCGCGATGCGCTGGGCGCAATTCGCCGAGCTCGGTCTCCTCGCCCTGCCCTTCGCCGAGGCGCAGGGCGGCATCGGCGGCACGCCGGTCGAGACGATGATCGTCATGGAGGCGTTCGGCCGCGGCCTCGTCCTCGAGCCTTATCTCGCCACCGTGGTGCTCGGCGGCGGCCTCCTGCGCTTCGCCGGCAGCGCGGCGCAGCTCGAGGCGATGGTGCCGGCGATCGCCGGCGGCACGCTGCGCCTCGCCTTCGCCCATACCGAGCGTCAGTCGCGCTACGATCTCGCCGATGTCGCCGTCACCGCGAAACCGGCGGCCGGCGGCGGCTTCGTCCTCAGCGGCCATAAGGGCGTCGTGCTGCACGGCGAGGGCGCCGACCGGCTCATCGTCTCGGCGCGCAGCGCCGGCGGCCCGCGCGAGCGCGAGGGGATCAGCCTTTTTCTCGTCGACCCGAAAGCCGACGGCGTCATCGTCCAGGGTTATCCCACCGTCGACGGGCTGCGCGCCGCCGAGATCACCGTGCGTGACGTCAGGCTCGGCCCCGATGCGCTGCTCGGCCCGCGGGACCACGCGCTGCCGCTGATCGAGCGCGCCGTCGATCTCGCCGTAGCGGCGCTCGTCGCCGAGGCGGTCGGGGCGATGAGCGTGATGCACGAGCTCACCATCGAGTATCTCAAGACGCGCAAGCAATTCGGCATCGCCATCGGCGCCTTCCAGGCGCTGCAGCACCGCGCCGTCGACATGCTGGTGGCGCTCGAGCAGGCGCGCAGCATGGCGATGCTGGCGGCGATGATGGCCGAGGCGCAAGATGCCGGCGAGCGCCGCCGCACGATCGCCGCCGCCAAGGTGCAATGCGGCCGCTCGGGACGCTATGTCGGCCAGCAGGCGATCCAGCTCCATGGCGGCATCGGCATGACCGACGAGTACAAGGTCGGCCATTATTTCAAACGCGTCACCATGATCGACACGCTGTTCGGCGATGCCGACCACCATCTCGCCGCGGTCGCCGATGCCGGCGGCCTGATCGAGGCGATCTGAGGCGGGTGAGGGGCCCCGGCGATGCAAGACGTGCTTCTGTTTGTTGGGGCACTCGCGATCGCCAGCTTGCTGATCGGCTTCTTCCGCTCGTTCTGGCGGTCACCGCCGAAACCAGTCGACGCCACGGATTCGCTGGCAGGAATGCCAAATACCGATACGGGTGCGAGTCATGGTGCCGACAGCGGCGGCCATGGCGGCGCCGACGGCGGGAGTCACTAGACGCTGTACTAGTTCGGATCGCCACGCGGCGCGAATCTGCGATCATTGCACAGCCATCTTGCGTCCTTCGAGACGCGCCTGACGGCGCTCCTCAGGATGAGGACGATCCTGGATGGCACTCCCAACCTCCTCATCCTGAGGAGGTTGCCCTTCGAGACGCCGCCTGCGGCGGCTCCTCAGGATAAACTCGCAGCCGTCTCGAAGGACGCACACCGCCCATCCTCGACTCTTCTAAGCATCCCTCTCGCATTCGCAAATTGGCTATCGATGTCCGACAAGCCGCCTGCGCCGTCGATCCGCCCGATCGTGCTGTTGAGCGCGGCCGCCTTCGCGTCGTCGGCGACGTTGCGCGTCGCCGATCCGCTGCTGCCGCAGATTGCCGGCGAGTTCGCCACCACCGCCGGCGGCGCCTCGGTGATCGCGACGGCCTTCGCCGTCTCCTACGGGCTGTGCCAGATCTTCGTCGGCGCGCTCGGCGACCGCTTCGGCAAATTCACCGTCATCGCCGTCGCGACCTTCCTCTCCGGGCTGACCGCCGCTTCCGGCGCGCTGGCGACCAGCCTCGACATGCTCGGCGTGCTGCGTCTGCTCAGCGGCGCGACGGCGGGCGCGATCATCCCGCTCGCTCTCGCCTATCTCGGCGACGTCGTCGCCTACGAGCAGCGCCAGACCGTGCTCGCGCGGTTCCTCTCGGGGCAGATTCTCGGCGTCATCTTCGGCCAGGTCTTCGGCGGGCTGTTCGGCGACACGATCGGCTGGCGCGGCGTCTTTCTCATGCTCGGCGCGATCTATTTTCTCATCGCCGCCCTGCTCGTCGTCGAGATCCGCTCGCCGCGCATCGTCGAGCACTACAGCCGCGACGGCGGCGCCCTGCTCGCCCGCAACATCGCGCTGCTGCGGCTCCGCGGCGTGCTCATCATCATCGCCACCGCCTTCGTCGAGGCGTTCTTCTTCTTCGGCGGCTTCGTCTATCTCGGCGCCTATCTCAGGCAGGAATTCGCGCTGAGCTATCTCGCCGTCGGCACGCTGCTCGCCGCGTTCGGGATCGGCGGTCTTCTCTATGCCTCGACCGTGCGGCCGCTCGTCGCCCGGCTCGGCGAACGCGGCCTGACGCTCGCCGGCGGCCTCACCCTCGCCATCGCCTTCGCTCTCGCGGCGGTCGCGCCGGCGCCGTGGAGCGTCGCGCCGCTGATCGCCGCGATCGGCGCCGGCTTCTACATGCTGCACAACACGCTGCAGACCAATGCGACGCAGATGGCACCGGCGTCGCGCGGCCTCGGCATCTCGCTCTTCGCCTTCTGCTACTTCCTCGGCCAGGCGGCCGGCGTCGCTGCCTGCGGCTGGGCGGTCGACGCGTTCGGCTATGCGCCGGTCTTCGTCGGCGCCGGGGCGATGCTGCTGGTCACCGCGCTGGCCTTCCGCGCGACGCTGGCAAAACGCGCCGCCGCGTCCTAGGCTTCCCGCCGTCCTGCAGCATGGGAGATCACGGGATGGCACTCTTCGACCTCGGCGGACGCGTCGCGATCGTCACCGGCGGCAATGGCGGCATCGGTTTCGGCATGGCGCAGGGCCTCGCCGCCGCCGGCGCGGCGATCGTCGTCGCCGGACGCGACGAGGCGAAGAGCGCAGCCGCCGTCAAGACGCTGAGCGAAGCCGGCGCCAAGGCGGCCGCCATCGCCGTCGACGTCACCGCGGCGGAGTCCTGCCGCGCCCTCATCGCGGCCGCGGTGAAGAAATTCGGCCGGCTCGACATCCTGGTCAACAATGCCGGCACCAATATCCGCAAGCAGCCGGAGGAATATTCGCTCGAGGAATGGAACACGGTCATCGCGACCAACCTGACGAGCGCCTTCGTCTGCTCCCAGGCCGCCTATCCTGAGATGCTCAAGGCGGGCGGCGGCAAGATCATCAATATCGGCTCGATGATGTCGATCTTCGGCGCCTCGTTCACGGTTGCCTACGCGGCAAGCAAGGGCGGCATCGTGCAGATGACGCGGGCGCTGGCGACCGCCTGGGCCAAGGACAACATCCAGGTCAATGCCGTGCTGCCGGTCTGGATCGACACCGCTCTGACGCGCAAGGGTCGCGCCGAGATCGCCGGGCTGCATGAGCGCGTCCTCGCGCGCACGCCGGCCGGGCGCTGGGGCACGCCAGAGGATCACGCCGGGATCGCCGTCTTCCTGGCGAGCGCCGCTTCGGATTTCGTCACCGGCACGGCGATCCCGGTCGATGGCGGCTATTCGGTGCAGGGCTGAGATGACCCAGACTCCCCTCACCGGCATCAAGGCCTGCGTCTTCGACGCCTATGGCACGCTGTTCGATTTCGCCTCGGCGGCGAAGAGCTGCGCCGAATTGCTCGGCGACCAGGCCGACCGGCTGACCGCGCTATGGCGCGACAAGCAGCTGCAATATAGCTGGCTGCGCGCCGTGCAGGGCCGTCACGCCGAGTTCTGGCAGGTCACCGGCGACGGGCTCGATTACGCGCTCGACACGCTTGGCATCGACCGACCCGGGCTACGCGACCGGCTGATGGCGCTCTATCTCGCGCTCGAGACGTTTCCCGAGGTGCCGGCGATGCTGCACCAGCTCAAGCAGGCGGGGATGCGCACCGCCATCCTGTCGAACGGCTCGCCGCGCATGCTCGACGCCATCGTCACCGGCGCCAAGATCGATGGGCTGCTCGACGCCGTGCTGTCGGTCGAGGAGGTCGGAATCTACAAACCGCATCCCAAGGTCTACCAGCTCGCCGTCGACCGGCTCGGCGTGCCGGCCGCGGCGATCGCCTTTCAATCGTCGAATGCGTGGGACGCCCATGCCGCCTCGGCCTTCGGCATGAAGGTCGTCTGGTGCAACCGCTACAACCAGCGGCGCGAGCGCCTGCCCGGCGCACCCGACCGCGAGATAAGCAGCCTTGCCGAGCTGCCGGCGCTGGTCGGGGTGACGTAAGGGTCGGTTGATCGCGGCGTCCTCACGGAGTCTTGCGCCGTTGTGACGCCGCCGCCGCGGCGATCTCGCTAAACTCGCAGTCGTGAGCGGCGAGATCGCGATGGCGAGAAGACGCAGGATTCTGGGTTTGATGGTCGCGCTGATCGTCTGGGCGGCGCCCGCCCTGGGCAGCGCGGCCGAGACGATCTCGTTCACGGCGCGCGATCGGGTTCAGGTCTTCGCCGACTACTATCCGGCGCAGAGCGCGGCGCAGCCGCTGATCCTGCTCTTCCATCAGGCGGGCTCCAATCGTGGCGAGTACGCGACCATCGCGCCGATGCTGGTCGCGCTCGGCTTCAACGCTCTCGCCATCGATCAGCGCTCGGGCGGCAGCGCCGGCGGTCGCGTCAACGAGACCGTGCAGCATCTCGGCCGCAGCACCGGCTTCGGCGAGGCCCTCGCCGATCTCGAAGCGGCGGTGAGCTGGGCGAAATCGAGCGGCCACGGCGGCAAGCTGATCGTCTGGGGCAGCAGCTATTCGGCGGCGCTCGTCTTCCTCCTCGCGGCCAATCACAAGGACGAGATCGCCGCGATCCTCGCCTTCTCGCCCGGCGAGTTTCTCGGCGGCGCGAACGACGTTCGACGCGCAGCGGCGCAAGTCTCCGCGCCGATCTTCGTCACCTCGGCGAAGGAGGCGGGCGAAATCGCCGCCGCCAAGGCGATCCTCGACGCGACGCCGTCCACCGTGAAGACCCAGTTCGTGCCGCATCTTGCTGGCATTCATGGCTCCGCGACCCTGCGCGCCGAGCGCAACCCCAAGGGTGCCGGGGAGAACTGGGACGCGGTCAAAAGCTTCCTGAGCAAGCTGAGCACATAGGGCAGGACCTCGATGGTGACGCATCTCGATCGACGCGGACTGGCGATCACCGTGGCAAGCGCGACCGCGGCGCGGCTTTTCGACGTCACGGTCGATTCCTTCCTCGGGCACCGCGCCGATTGCGGGGCGAAGCTGGCCGAGACCCTGGCTGCCGATCCCGAGTTCCTGCTCGCGCTGTGCCTGCGCGGCTTCGCCGCCAAGCTGCTGGCCCGCCGCGAACTCGACGACGACGCCAGGCAATCGCTGAGCACCGCCCGCGCCTCGGCACGGGCCCGGGGAGCGACGTCCCGCGAGCTCGCCTATGTCGCGGCACTGCAGGCGTGGTGCGACGATGACATGCGCGGCGCCGGCGAACTGCTGTCGGCGGTGCTGTCGCGCGACCCGCTCGATGCGCTGGCCATCAAGCTGCATCACGCCGTGCATTTCATGATCGGCGACCGCCGCGCGATGCTCGGCACGCTGCGCCGCGCGCTGGAAGCCTGGGACGAAAACGTCGCCGGGTTCGGCTACGTCCTCGGCTGTTTCGCCTTCGCGCTCGAGGAGGCGGGCGCCTATGACCGGTCGGAACGGCTCGGCCGACGGGCCTGCGAGCTCAACCCCGCCGATATCTGGGCCATTCATGCGGTCACGCATGTCTTCGAGATGCGCGGCGAGCCGCGCGCCGGGCTGCGCTGGATCGCGGCACGATCGGCCGCGCTTGCCGGCTGCAACAACCTCATCTTCCACCTCGCCTGGCATCGCGCGCTGTTCCACCTCGCGCTCGACGAGCCGCGCCGCGCCCTGCTGCTCTACGATACCGAGATACGCGCGAGCGAGAGCGAGGATTACCGCGACATCGCCAATGCCGCCTCGCTCTTATGGCGGCTGGAGCAAGGCGGCGTCGCCGTCGGCGCGCGCTGGCGCGAGCTCGCCGACAAGGCGACGGCGCAGCTCGGCGATCCATCGCTCGCCTTCGCCAGTCTCCATCGTCTGTTGTCCCTCCTCGGCGATGACCGTCGCACAGCCGCCGAGACGCTACTGTGCTCGCTGCGCCTGCAGGCGAAACGGCGTCGCGGAACCCAGCCCGCAATCCTCGATGCGGTCGGGATCGCCGTCGCCGAGGCGGTGCTGGCGGCAAAATGCGGGCAGCACGGGCGCGTTGTCGATTTGCTGTTTCCCATACGTCGCCGCATCGTGCTGATCGGCGGCAGCAACGCGCAGCGCGATATCATCGCGCAACTGCTGATCGACGCGGCGATCCGAGCCGATCGACGCGGCGAAACGCTGATTCTGCTACGAGAGCGCGCCCGCGCCCGCCCCCGTGACGGCTGGGCCGCATCGCGATCGGCACGCCTCGGCGCGCCCAGCGACGATCGCCCGCAAGGGGCGAATCGGCCGTACCGGAATGAAGCGCTAATACCGGCTGACGGCGCCGGGGGGCTCAGCCCGGATCGCCCGGCTTGACCAGCCGGGCGACGATGTCGAGGAACTCGACCGGCTCGAACGGCTTGGACAAGGCGGCATTGGCGCCGAGCTTCTCGGCGTAGTGCAGATAGTCGCCCTTGCTGCTGCCGCCGCCGGATACGGCGAGGATCTTGATCGCCGGCTTGTTGCGGCGAATCTGCTTGATCGTCTCCAGCCCTTCGGTTCCCGGCATCACGATATCGGTGATGACGAGGTCGAAATCCGTCTCGGCGGCGAGCTTTATGCCGGTCTCGCCGCTATCCGTCGACTGAACGCTGTAATCGCGCCTTTCCAGCAAGGCGACGACGAAGCGGCGCAGCAATTCATCGTCATCGATTACGAGAATGCGAGCCATGCGCTACCCACCCCAGCCGCCGATAAAGTTCCCGAGCAATCTAGCTCTTTCACGTTAAGAAATTCCTCATTTGTGACTATAGGTGATTTTCGTCGCGCCGGCGAATCCCGCGAGGAGGACGCTGCGAGAGCGCTTTGAGAGCGATTGCATAACCCGCCTTTCGCCGGTGTGGTTGCGGCAAAAAAAGCCCCGCCGGCGAGGGCGGGGCCCACCGCCACGCCCGAAGGGCGGTGGCCGTGTGAAGGTGCAAGGTGCTTGAAGGTGCTTGAACGTACCGAACGCCTCTTTTCTAGGCGGACGGGACGGTGCGGACAGTGATCGAAGTCACGGCTCCGCCGGCCGGAGTGATGCGCATCACAGCAGGCAAGTCGCGGCACGCCTTCGCGCCGCGCCGGGCGAGGCGGCCGCGTCGTGATCGATCGTCTTGGAATCGAGGCGCCGGGTCGAGCGCCGCTGGGTCAGCGGTCGAGCCGGTCCACTATCGCTTAACGATGGCGAGCGCCGATCGATTTCGCCGGCTAGTCCTCGGCGGTGGCGAAGTCCGCCGGCATGACGATCTCGAGCACTTCGCAATCGTCGGAGTAGTCGAGTACCGTATGCCTGATCCGCGCCGGCTGGGTCCAGCAGCTGCCCTCTCGCATGACGTACTCACCCTGCCCCTCGAACTCGTTCTTCATCCAGCCCTTGAGCACATAGGCCATCTGGAATTGCACATCATGGTGGTGGCGCTTGCGTACCTCGTCGGTACATGGCGGGATCATGCGAATGACATGCGCCAGAACCATCCCGTTGGTCGCCTCGGCAATTCCGAGATCGCGGTAAGTCGCGTAGCGCCGCAGCCCGTCATGCTTGAACTGGCCGGCGTCGAGATGGCTGACGGTGAATTTCTGCCGCGCCGCCGCTTCGGGCTGTCGCTTGGCGGCCGCGCGATGCCGAGGCTTCGCCGCGCGCGCCTGTTTCGACCCGGCCGCGCTTTTGGCCTTCGCCCGCGGCGCCGGCTTCGTCTGTCGCACGGGCTTCGCCTCGACTTTCGCCCGGCGTTTTGCGGTTTTCGCCCGTGCTGCTTTCGCCCGTGTTGCGGCCTTCGGCATCGCGACCTCCCTGGTGCCGCGATCCCGCTTCGATGGCGATGACCCGGCCAGCGCCGATGTTGCCGAGAATGGCCGCATCGCGCAATCGCGACTGTCAGCGGTTCCGGTCCCGGGCGCGGGCTGGTCGGCAATTAATGGGTGTATTTTTGAGGGGCGAAGACAGCTCCGAGCGAGACTAGCTGACGAGGCGAGATTTATTATGCCAGAATTAACTAAAAGTTACATTAGCGCATTCTCTATGTAGACCAGCGGTTGATTACAAATAGTGTTCGGAACCTTCTCGCAATTAATAATAGATGGCACGAAAATTCGCACAATTTACCTTAGGTTGACGAACCCTTAACCATTGTATGTTTGATTCTCGATCATCGGACGTCTCGGTTTGAGATTTCATCTGTCTCGAATCTTGTCGCCGGAGCTCGAATACTCGTGTGCCGAAAGAAACGGTGCCGTCTCGTCACAAAATCTCCTAAGCGCCGAAGACCAGCGGCGCTTAGGAAATCCATTTGCAACTAGGTTGCACTTTCAACTGAGGGATTAGTCAATGACGTTATCGACCACCCAGGCCATCAGCAGCAGCGCGGCGACGAACACGATCGGCGTCAACACGCACTTGGATTTCAGCAATTACGGCTACACGAACCTCACCACCACGGCTGCCGCGATCAACTATCTCGGCATCAAGAACCTGCGCGATTCCGCCAATAATCCGAACGACCTCGGCGCCAACGGCAGCTGGCAGCAGATCGCCAATGCGACCGGCGCCAAGTTCGACGACTTCATGACGGAGGGCAGCCCGGCCGCCGACATCAGGGATCTCAGCTATGTCAATCAGCTGGCGGCGCAGGGCATCCTGAACTTCGTCGAAGGCGGCAACGAGAACGACAACGCCTACGCCATCGGCCAAGGCAACTCGATCGCCTGGACGGCGAATTTCCAGCAGCAGGTCTATGCGACCGGCCACGCGCTCGGCCTGCCGGTCATCAATATGAGCTTCGGCTCGGGCTGGACCTCGGCGAATAACTGGCATGGCGATTACGACAAGGTCGGCAATCTCTCGGCCTATGCCGATTATGCCAATGCCCACACCTATCCCGGCGTCGGCCAGACGACCGATGCGGGCATCAAGCAGCTCAACGCCGACGCGCTGCTCGCCGCCGCTTCGCGGCCTGTCATCACCACCGAGATCGGCTGGAACACCAGCAGCGTCAGCCAAGCCGATGCCGCCCGCTTCACCCTCGACGCCGTGCTCGACGGCATCAAGGACGGCGATGTCAAAACCTATTTCTATGCTCTCTTCGACGACGGCTCGGGCAAGTCCGGGCTGATGAACGCCGACGGCACGGCCAAGCCGGCCGGCACGGCGCTGCACAACCTCACCACAATCATGGCCGATAGCGGCGCCGCGCGGACCGACTCGCTGACCTACGGCCTCACCGGTACGACCGGCAACGATCACTCCCTGCTGATGGAGAAGTCCAACGGCACCTTCCAGCTGGCGGTGTGGAACGAGACCGACAGCGCCCACAGCGTCACGCTCAATCTCGGCTCGGCGGCGCAGACGATCCGCATCTACGACCCGCTGACCGGCAGCACGGCGGTCAACACCTATTCGAACACCAGCGCGGTCACCCTCACCGTGCCCACCCATCCCGTCATCATCGAAATCGTTCCCAGCGGCGGGACGACCACCTCGGGCTCAACCTCGGGCACGACCTCGGGCACGACCTCGGGTTCCACCTCGGGCACGACCTCGGGTTCCACCTCGGGCTCGACCACGACCGCCACGCAGCCGCACCCCGTCTGGACGGTGCCCGGTGCGGAGACCACGACCGTCGGCAAGACCTTGGCGATTTCCGGTCTCAGCATCTCCGATCCCTGGGCCGCCAGCCGGGGCGGCGCCCTAGCGCTCAACCTCTCCACCACATTGGGAACGATCTCGGCCACTGACAGCACGGGCAAGGTGCTGTCCGGTTCCGGCACCTCCGCGATCCACCTGTCCGGCAGCCTCGCCACGCTTAACGCCGACCTCGCCGGCCTCACCTTCACCTCGGCGACCGCCGGCACGGCTAAACTGACCGTGGATATCTGGGATCAGGGCGGCGTCGAGGCGAAAAGCGCGGTCTCGATCGCTGTTCAGCCGACCTCGACCTCGGGGTCGACGACGACCACCTCTGGCTCGACCACATCTGGCTCGACCACGTCCGGCTCGACGACATCTGGCTCGACGACAGGCACGACGACGACCAGCTCGACGCCGCAAACCATCTATGGCGGCGATGGCGCCAATCTTACCGTGCAAGGCGGCACCAACTCGGTCTATCTCTTGGGCAGCCACGGCACGATCACCGCCATTGCCGGCACGAACCTGCTGTACACCAGCGGCACCGGCAACACGATCACTGGCGGCTCGGGTACCGACAAGATCCAGGCCTTCGCCGGCGGCAACACGCTGAAGGCTGGATCGGGCACCGAAACCATCAACTTCGCCGGTTCGAACAACACGATCTATGTCGGCTCGGGCAACGATACGCTCAACGACAGCGGCAGCAACAATAAGATCGTGTTCGGCGCACCCGGCGGCGGAACCGCGCAGATCTATGGCTATGTCCTGAAGAATGGGGACACGCTCGATCTGCGCACCGCCCTGGCCAATACCAGCTGGACGAAGAGCTCCGCCACGATCGGCAACTTCCTCAAGGTCAGCCAGTCGGGCGGGGATGCGGTGATTTCCGTCGATCCGTCGGGCGTCGCCGGCGGGGCGACGACGACGCTCGCCGTCCTGCACGGTGCCGGCTCGGTCAGCCTGTCCACCCTGCTGGCCCACAGCACCACCGTCTAAGGGGGAGATCGCCGTGGACACTTCCGTCGCCCTGCCGCGCGCTGGCGTTCCTCGCTTCGTCGAGGACCGCAAGCGGCTCAACCCGCGCGTCCAAGCCGTCATCGTGGCCGCGCGACATTATGGGATGGAACTCGATCCGCAAGAGTTCCACGGCGCGGCGGAAGACGTCCCGACGAGCAATGCGCTGACGGCCTGGCTTCGCAACAGCGGCATGTGGGTCCGCCAGGCGCGCTTGCGCTGGCGTGACCTCATGAAGCTGAACGATGCCGGGCCGGTCGTGCTGCTGTTTACCGATGGGGGCGCCGGCCTTGCGGCCGGCGTCAACAGCAAACACAACGTGGTGCTGGTCAAGGACCCGCATGGCGGCAACGCCGTGCCGGTCGACGAGCTGCGCCTGTCCGAAGTTTGGGCCGGCGACGTTCTCTTGCTGCGCGCGGAGCGGGGCGTCGCCGAGGCCGACGCGCCGTTCACCTTGTCGTGGCTGGTCCGCCTCGTCATGGGCGAGCGCCGCTCGCTGCGCGACATCGGCTTCGCGTCCTTGACCCTCAGTGTCTTGACGATCTTCCCGCCGCTCCTGGTCATGACGGTGGTCGACCGGGTGCTGACGCATCGCAGCATCTCGACCTTGGTTCTGCTCGCGACGATTCTCGGCATCGCCGTCGTCTACGAGACATTTCTCGGCCATGCGCGGCGCCTGATCGTGCTCACGGTCGGCACCAAGATGGATACCAAGCTGAACCTGCATCTGTTCAATCGCCTGCTCCGGCTGCCGCTCGACTATTTCGAGCGTCATCCCGCCGGCGAGACCATGCACAAGATCGGGCATGTCTATAAAATCCGCGAATTCCTCACCGGCAAGCTGCTCAGCACCTTCCTCGATCTGATCACGCTCGTCGTCCTGCTGCCCTTCCTGTTCTATCTGAACACGCTGCTGGCGGGGATGGTGCTGACCTGCTCGGGCTTGATCATGCTGGTCATCTTCGCCTCGCTGCGTCCGCTGCGGAAGGTATTCGTCGAGGTCTCGGCCGCCGAAACCGACCGCGCTTCGGTGCTTGGCGAAACGATCTTCGGGATCAAGACGGTGAAGTCGCTGGCGATCGAGCCGGAGCGCAAGTCGCTGTGGGACGAGCGGGTGGCGCGGGCCGGCAAAGCGCGCATGAGATTCGGTCGGCTGGCCAGCTGGCCGCAGACGATCATCACGCCTCTGGAGCGCTTCATGTCGATCGGCGTCGTGCTGATCGGCGCCTATATGGCGCTTTCCGACACGACCGGTTATGCCGCCGGTGCGCTCTTCGCCTTCATGATGCTCAGCATGCGCGTGGCGCAGCCGCTGGTCGGCCTCGCCAAGCTGTTCGAGGACTACGAAGAGGTCGGCGCGGCGATCGGCGAAGCGTCGTCGGTGCTCAACCGGCCCGGCCTGCGGCCGCGCATCGCCGGCGCGATCACCTTCGACGATGTGAGCTTCACCTATCCCGGCGCCAAGACCCCGGCGCTCGAGCGGGTGAGCTTCCAGGTGCCGGCCGGCTCGATGCTCGGCATCGTCGGCCGCAGCGGCTCCGGCAAGTCGACGATCGCCCGCCTGCTCCAGGGCATCAACGGCGAGTTCACCGGCTTCGTGAAGATCGACGGCAACGATCTGCGCAGCATCAATTTGCGCCATCTGCGCCGCAGCTTCGGCGTCGTGCTGCAGGACAACTTTCTCTTCCGCGGCTCCGTCCGGGACAACATCATCGCCGCCCGCTCGGGCCTGACGATGGCGGATGCCGTGCGCGCGGCGCGGCTGGCCGGCGCCGAGGATTTCATCGAGCGCATGCCGGGCGGCTACGAGACGATCATCGAGGAAGGATCGCCCAACCTCTCGGGCGGACAACGGCAGCGCCTCGCGATCGCCCGCGCGCTGATCACCGACCCGCCGGTTCTCATTCTCGACGAGCCGACCAGCGCGCTCGATCCCGAGAGCGAGGCGCTGGTCAATGCCAATATTCTCCGCATCGGCCGCAATCGCACCACGGTGATCGTCTCGCATCGCCTGTCGTCGCTGACGAAATGCGACCAGATCTTGGTGATGGACAAGGGCTCGGTGCTCGATATCGCCAGCCATCCGGTGCTTCTCGAGCGCTGCGCCCTCTATCGCCAGCTCTGGGCGCAGCAGACCGGCCATCTCGACCACAAGCAAGGAACCCGCCATGCAGTCGCTACAGCTGTCGCCTAGCGCGAGCGGCAGCGGCACCAGCCGTGCCCTGACCCGGGACATCGCCAGCGGCGCCTACGCGCTGCTCGAGTTCCAGTCGCCCTCTGCCGCCGTCGCCGCCATGCCGGCGCCACGCGGCGCGCGCCACGTCGTCTGGGTCATCACCAGCATGTTCGCGCTCTGCATCGGCGCGTTGGGCGCGATCCCGATCGACCGTGTCGTGACGTCCCAGGCCAAGGTGGTGTCGACCGCGCCGACGATCGTCGTGCAGCCGCTGGAAACCGCCATCGTCCGTTCGATCGAGGTGCATGAGGGCCAGCTGGTTCATGCCGGCGATCTCATCGCTCGGCTTGATCCGACCTTCGTCGCGGCGGATGCCGGGACGCTCACCGCGCAGGTCACGGCGCTGCAGGCCGAGGTGGCGCGTCTGACGGCGGAGGCCAAGGACCAGCCCTTCGTCCCCGTCGGCTCCGAGCCGGTATGGGCGCTCCAGGCGGGACTCTACGCGCAGCGTCAGGCAGAGCGGCGATTCAAGCTCGAGAATTATGCGCAGAAGATGACCAGCCTGCAGGCAACCGCGACGAAGAGCGAGCAGGACGCGGAAACGGCTCGCCAGCGCCTCGGAGTCGCCCAGCAAGTCGAGGGAATGCGCAAGCAGCTCGAGAAGATGGAGATCGGCAGCAAGCTCAATTCGCTGATGGCGACCGGCAGCCGGCTGGAGGTGAACGGCCAGCTCGCCCAAGCGCTCAACTCCGCCGAGGCGGGGCGTCGCGACTTCGCCGCCATGGAGGCCTGGCAGACTCTCGCCGACCGCACGAGCAAGCTCAACGACGCGCGTCAGTCGCTCAACAAGGCGGGACGGCGGCAGCAGCTCATGGAGCTGCATGCCGAACGCGACGCCACCGTTCTGACCGTCGCCAAGGTTTCCGTCGGCTCGGTGCTGCAATCGGGCGATCAGCTCGTGACCCTCTCGCCGACCGGCGCGCCGCTCGAGCTCGAGGCCAACATCGTCGGCCGCGACCACGGCTTCGTGCATGAAGGCGATTCCGTCGCGATCAAGTTCGATACCTTTCCCTTTTCCGAATATGGCCTCGCCTACGGCGCGGTGCGCACGATCAGCGCCGACAGCTTCACCGCCCAGGACGAATCCCGCAGCCGTTCCGGCTGGTCGGCCTCCGTCCCTGTACCGGGTAGCAACATGGACCCCTATTACCGCGCCCGCATCACGATCGACAGGCTGCAGTTGAGAAACCTGCCGCCCAACTTCCAGCTGTCGCCCGGCATGCCGGTCACCGCCGACATCAAGATCGGCGAGCGCACCGTGCTGACCTATCTGCTGGGCCGGGTCCTGCCGGTGGTGGCGGAAGCGATGCGCGAGCCATGAGCGCCCTCTCGGAGGGTTTCGTCTCGGACGCTTTGCGTCGTCGAGGATGATCCATCGTTTGCTACCCCGCGCGATTCGCGCGCGATTGGGATCGCGCACCAAGCGCGCGGCGAAGCTGACCGAGCAGGGACGCACCGTCGAGGCCTTCCGGCTCCTGGCCAGCGCCGCCCGCGACGGCGACCGGGAAGCGCAATTCCGCGTCGGCTGCTGCTATCTCGAGGGCAAGGGCGTGCCGGCCAGCCGCGGCGAAGGCATACGCTGGCTCGAGCGGGCCGCGCTGCAGCGTCATGTCGATGCCAAATTGCTCCTCGCCGCGCTGTTGCTGCAGGGCTCCGGCGAGGCGCCGCAACGCGGCCCGGACGCCGGCAACACGGCGAGACCGTCGGTCGCGGGCCTCTTCGATGGCGATGCGGCGCCGCCGGATTTCGTCGCGGCGATGACATGGGCGCGCCGCGCCGCTCTGTGCGGCTCGGCCGAGGGGCAGGCGATGCTCGCCCATATCCTGAGCGCCGGGCCGGAGTCGATCCGCAATGCTGAAGAGGCGCATCTGTGGTATCAGCGCGCCGCCGCCGGCGGCTCCGCCAACGGCATGTTCGGCTACGCCACGTCGCTCGCCGCCCGGGCCGACGAGGGGGCCGATCGCGAGCAGGTGGCGGCGCTGATTCGCGGCGCCGCGGAAGCCGGCCACAAGGCGGCGGCCCGCATGCTCGGCCAGCTCTATCTGCGCGGCATCGGCGTCGCCTGCGACGCCGACGAGGCGGTACGCTGGCTCGGCGTCGCCGCCGCTTCCGGCGACAGGCAGGCGCAGGCCGATCTCGCCAACCTCCTGCTCGCCGGCGCCGGCACGCCGGAAACGCTGGCGACGGCGCGCCGCTGGTTCCTCGACGCCGCCAATGCCGGCGATCCGGTCGCCCAGTTCAACTTCGCGCTCTGCCTCGCCGAGGGCATCGGCGGCGAGCGCGACGAGATCCGCGCCTTGCGCTGGCTGCGCGAGGCGGCCGACCAGGTGGCGAATGCCCAGTATTGGTACGGCCGCATGCTGACCGCCGGGCGCGGCACGGCGGCGAACCCGCAGGAAGGCCGCTCATGGATCGCGCGCGCCGCGGCGAGCGGCATGGTCGAGGCCGAGTTCGCCCTCGCCGAGATGATGGTGGAGGGCATCGGCGGCAGCCGCGATCACGCCCGCGCCGCGGCGCTGTTGGAGCGCGCGGCCGGCAAAGGCCATGTCGGCGCGATGTTCGCCCTCGGGGCGCTCAACGGCGGCGGCTACGATCTGCCGGTCGATCGGCAAGCCGCCCTGCGCTGGCTGCGCGAGGCGGCGGGGAACGGCCATGCGGAGGCCCGGCTCATCGTCCGCGGCTAGGCGGTCGGACGACCTCGACAGCGAAAGGATACGGTCTCGCCTTCGCGACCCGCCTCGCAGCGTTGCTTCGCCGGAAAAACTGGAGCGGGCGAATCTCAGATCTGCAACTGCTTGGATTTGCTCCTGATCCACTTGACCGCCAACCCCCGTGACAATGCCCTTTGCTCCTCCTCACCAGCGCAGCTAGGGCGGCGCTTCGGTCAAGAACCCCCTTTGGCTGCGATCGGCACGGTGAATTGAAAGACGGCGCCCCGGGGTGACTGCGGCGACGCCCAGAGGCGACCGCCATGGGCGTCGACGATCGACCGGCAGATCGACAGCCCCATGCCCATGCCGTCGGGCTTCGTCGTGAAGAAGGGGTCGAAGAGGCGGTCCATGGATTCAGGAGCGAGGCCCGGACCCGAATCCTCGATCGCTATGAGCACAGCGCCGGGCCCGTCGAGCTGAGATCTCACCCACAACACCACCCGCGGCTGGCGCATGACCGCGCTCATCGCCTCGATGCCGTTCATGATCAGATTCAGGATGACCTGCTGCAACTGTACCCGGTCACCCATGATGGGCTCGAGACCGTCAGATAATGCGGTCTCGAGCGAGACATCGTGTTGGTGGAGTTCGCTGCGCATCAGGACGAGGACTTCGCGAATCGCGTCATTGATGTCGAGTTGCGTCATCTCGGGCCCGGACTTCCTAGCCAGGTTGCGAAGGCTCCTGATGATCTCGCCCGCACGATGGGCGTCCCTGACGATGCGTTCCGTGGCCCGCCGCACGCCGTCTAGATTCGGTTTGTCATTCGCAAGCCAGCGCAAGCAGGCATTCCCGCTGCTCACCACACCAGTCAGCGGCTGATTGATCTCGTGGGCGATCGATGCCGCGAGCTCGCCCATCGTCGTCAGCCGTGTCACCCGTGTGAGATCCGCCTGCGCGTTGCGCAGCGCTTCCTCGCCCCGCTTGCGCTCGGTCAGATCCAGCACGAAGGCGACGCCCTGGTCTCGTTGGTCGTCGAATGCGGCCGAGCCGAGCAGCACCGG
>WNFM01341549.1_pt1 | contig 17262 bp, 19 predicted proteins | sample 5400271 | NCBI WGS metagenome assembly WNFM01 (sample SAMN13153352, study PRJNA577476) | soil metagenome | isolation source: 60 cm saprolite on Douglas fir-dominated hillslope | place: USA:California | collected 2013-09-17 | reverse complement strand
TCGTCTAGTTCTTCATCGCCTGAGTAAATTCGCAACTCTTCTTTGAGTTGGTCAACAATCCGTTCCAATGCTTCGGTTGGACAATTCACGAAGAAGTATGCGGTATTGAGGTCTTCATCACTCAAATGGAGCGCGTTCGGTTGGCGTAGCGCACGGCCTATCACTTGTTGAATGCGATTAGCGGAATCTGTTTTTCCATCAAAGTAGCATACGTACACTGACGGGTCATCCCAACCCTCTTGAAGCCTTTTATTGAAAATAATATGTGTGTAATGGCTTGACAGTTGGTCAATGGTTTCAACTCGAATAGCGTCTTTAGGTAAGTTTTTTGTGTTTGTGCAAATGGCAATGTTAGTAGGTGCTATTCCACAATCGTTTACCAAAGTTCGCCAAATGGCTAACGGGCGGGCCTCTGCTCCTCTACTTACTATATTACTGGCCTCTACAACATAGATGGCTTTGGGAATAATTGAATCATTTCGCGCCACGAACTTCTGTGCCAAAGCATTTCTCAACTCCACTACGTCTCTAATCATGTCTTCTGCCGAACTGTCGTAATCGGCAACAGAAATGGTTGATTTCAAAAGCTGGGCTTCGACAACAGCACGCGTATTTACAGGTGCAATACGCTGTCCCCGTAAATCCGGCGGCAAATTTGTCAAATATAGTTGAAGTTTGCCTTTTAGAGGACTTGCGCTTGCCACGAAAAACCCTGCTGGCTCCAACTCATCAAGTAGCTCAACCTGCTCAGAAGTAGTGTTGTGCGCTTCATCATAAACTATCCATAATGGACGTTGCCGTTCGGTTTTCAACTGCTCCCAGCGGCTTTTTTCTCCCCAATCTTTACTCGCTCTGTGGACATTAAGGCGGTCATCTTTTTCAGACGAATTCCAGGCTGCTACTGTAGAAACTAAAACAGTCAGACCGCGTTTGTTCTCAAGAATGCGTTTCCATTCAGCATAACTTGCTATTTCCGTGAGTTTGATTACATCGGCATGGACATTTCCCAATAAATGGTTATATTTGCCGCCAGTTCGTAAGTTTGATACCGTTTGGTCAACCACACTGCCAAACTTTGTGGTCCAAAGAATAATTGAATGTGGTAAGCGGCTAACGACATTTGTTAGGATAGGCGTTTTACCAGCCCCAGTGACAGCCTTCAATTGCCCCACAAATGGAACCAGTCGTCCACCAATTTTGTCTTGACCGACTTCGAAATAACTAATTGAACTATTTATTAGCTTATCAGCAGCCTCTTGTTGAAAATCAAATAACTCCAGAGCTTTCACTATTCCTCCTCACCGATGTCTTCTTGGATGTGCATCTGCGCGAGTATCTCATCGGGAATCTGACAAAACTTCCAACTTGAAGTGTCTCCAACTCGGCAGAATGTCCCATAAATTCTAAAAGGGCGTTTTAAACCTGCTGCATCAACTTCCTGTGCCGCCACAGTTAAGTGCTCTGATGTTACCTCGCTGTCATCGTTTCCATTCCATACCAAACATATACCTTCAGCGCGATGATTCCTTGCGATAACATAAGTGTAGCCAGTAAGTCGGGTTATGCCCTTGCCTCGTCCCGTTTCATCGGCTTGACATATAAGGCTCGCAAGTGCATCTCGCTCCAAGCTAACAATAGCTTTACCATCGAGCTTCTGACCTGTAGCAAAAAATCTAAAACCGTCATTATAGCCATATTTTTCTATTGCGCGCTTGACACGTTCCGCAGTAACAGTACGACAGAACCCATCTGCGCCTCGGCCTTCTTCTATAAGGATGAAGCGCCTTGCTCCCTCATCACGCGAATTTAGAGCAAGTACCGCCTGCGCCGTCGATCCACTTCCACCGAACGCATCAAGTATTAAGCTCTCTTTCCCTGCCGTATAACTCAAGAGCGTTTGAATAAGATTAACAGGTTTAGGATTTTTGAAAATATCCCGTTCTGCAAATAGCTCAAATAAATCGTTGGAGCCAGCACGCGAATCAAGAGCTATTACGCTTCGTAATGGAAAATTTACATCTTCCAAGTAAACCTTCAACTCAGGTATCTTGGTCTCATCTTTTCCGAAAATTACTCGATTCTGTTCAAGTAATTCAGTCATAGTCTCTGGGGAGAAACGCCATCCCCACCGAGGTTTCTTACATGGTTTCTTGGTCACTGGATGAGTTATTTCGTAATCATGACCTGGTTTGCCAGGATTGTCCATATTTCTACGCGCTGCAAAAGGGCCGTGCTCATCCGTGTGCCTATACCTATATAAATCGCCCAAATACACCTTGTTTTCTTTCATGAACAAAGCAAATTCACGTACTATCTCATTTTGTTGTGCGGGATACATTGCCTTAATTTGGTCAAAGCCATCCAAAATGAAAGTCTTTACTTCATCATCTTGATTTGTCCACTGACGTGGCAGAGCATTTTTTGTTTTAGCGTAGCAAAGGACATACTCATGTTCGGTTGCGATTCGCGTTGGGTTATTATCTGTCGCACCTTTCCATACCAAAATTCCTACGCGATTATCTTCACCAAATATTTCATCTAATAACATTCCAATTCGAAATAGCTCCACATCATTGATGCTAACAAAAATAACCCCTTGGTTACTTAACATATCCCAAAGCATGAATAGCCTGGGAGCCATAAAATTCAACCATTTTGTATGACGACCTCCATCTTCATTCGATACATACACAGCATCACTATCATCTGCATCAGGATCGTGAAATCGTTTATCGCTGTAACGAAAATCATCTTTGCCCAAGTTATAAGGCGGGTCAATGTAAACCACATCAACCTGCCCCCCATAATGACTTTTTAAAGAGGCAAGAACCTGAAGGTTATCACCCTCAATTATCATATTGGCACTGTCGTCACCAACTGAAAGCTCTGGAATAGGCTCTAGGAGGCGAGGCGTTGGCACCCGCTGCCGATATAGACGCTTGCCTTCCCAATGCAGATATAAACCTTGTGACACGTATATCAATCCTCACACTCAAATGAAGAACCGAAGGGAAATAGTACATGCGTTCTATTATACTTGCATCAAAATAAAACGCTAACAAATAGCTAGCCGCAAAGCGGATTGTACTCAGATGAGTTTATCGTGCCACGAAATGTGTCACACGCTTTCCAAAGGATCGCGTTAATTTCGTCCTGATTGATCAGCTGGGTATCAGCGGACATTGCATACGCTTTTCAGGTGGGCTTGCTCGAATTTGAGGTAATTATAGCGGGGAACTGGCTTAATCACGGAAAGCAACAAATTCGTTTCATTACCCCGTGCTAATGTCGGCTATCTCCCGCAAGATGGAGATAATGAGTTGCCGATGCTTTGGCGCACTGGAACGAACCGCATTAACCGCGTCTTTTTCCAGGTCATTCAGGTCAGACTCACTCAGTGCTGGATTGGGGATATTCGTTATCCCCAACAACCAGTCCGCAGACACATTCAGCGCCCGCGCGAGGGATTCCAGCGCATCTGACATAGGAAGCGCTTCGTTATTCTCATAGCGGCTTATCTGCGTTTGCAGACATCCCGTGAGTTCAGCCAATTCATCTTGAGACATCCCCAGAGCTTTTCGCCTGTCTCGAATCCGCTCTAGGGGTAATTGTTTAGGCAGTGGCATATCATCTTCCATGCTTTTAAGCATGACGATGATATATCGTAGCGATATTGCATTCTATATATTATGGGCTTATAGTTACGCTTATAAGCGTATACCGCTTGTAAGGCAAAGCCTCTCCAAATCTCTCGTAAAGGAGGTAGCCCAGATGTTGTTAGAGAACGGCGGTGGTGGTGGTTAGTCAATAACAATATTCATCGTAGGCCGCCTCATTGTAAGGCGGCTTCTGTATTCTCCCTTACCAATTCCAGTGCATGATATAGGCTTCAAACAGGCGTGGATGATGGGTCCTCCACATCACCTCTAGGCGACCATCCGGCAGCAAACGACGATACTTCGCTCCAAGTGAGAACCTTCGGGTGCTGTTTTGCTCAATCAACACAATGGATTTCGGATGTCGTCGCTTTGGGAAAATGATGCTGATCGACGCGAAGCGCATAATATGGCTCACCTCATGCTGAAAGTCTTCCAATGGTTCGGTGAATCCATGTTCAATGTCTCGCAAAATATGAAACTCGGTGATGTCCCCTTTATGCTTCGCTTCACGTAAAGAAATCAATACCCGGTAGCGATGACCTTCACGGTACGTATCTACAGGCACACCGGGGGAACAGGTATAAGAGGCAAAGATGTTTCCTACTCCCCAGGCCATATCCTGATAGGCAATCGTGTTGTTCTGCAAGAAGCGAACTTTCTCGCGTTTTGAAAAAATCGCCTTTTCCCCTTTGACATCCATGAGTTCAAGCTGCGCTTCATACTCCAAAATTTCGTAATCGCCGGGTGAGACTCGTTCGCCCAGAGTGCGCTGACTCAAGCGCCACAGAAATGCCAACAGGGTTGTCAGGTGGGTATCAATGAGTGGGACGGCAATTTGCAGAAGCGCGTTTGAGGTTTGATTTTCTGTAGACATTTGTGATTGTGCTGCATCAGACAGCAGGCGGATCATAACATCCTGCGCGCAACGGCTCAATCCGAAGAATGTTCGTCAGGAGACGGCTTCTCCAAATAAATTCCCAAGACAACTTGTAGAATTGTCCAGTAATATTCTTGGAGTGCATCGCCAAATTTCTCAGCGATACGACTCATATCTGCATCGCTCAATGCTTCGATGCGCTCCGCCTCGTCAGGCAAAACATCCAACAAATCCTCTTTTGCAATGTAGCTGACCGGATAGAACTTGTCTGTTTCGTTCATGCTTTGCTCCTAAAACACCGGAAAACCCAATCCAGCGTTCATAGCTCGATAAAATAATAACAATTCTTCGTCTGGCTCATCAGCAACTTCCTGATCTGACTGCGCCCGAAACATCGGTCTGGTGCGCTCCTCGGCTTCGCGTTGTAAGTCACGCTCTTTTTCCTCTAGCGTGCGTAGGTCTTCTGAAACGAGTACCAACCGGGTTGTGTCGCTCAGTGGCAACAGTGGATGCGGGTTCACTCCGAATTGAGCCACCTCAGAAGACGAGAACATGCCCATTTGTTTCGGCTGGGTGTGTTCCAAATCGGCTTGCTTTTGTTTCCGCGTGCGCGTATCAATGAGTGCGCCGGAGAACATTTCGACTTGCAGAGCTGTTTCTTGTTGTGCTGACATACGTGTTATCCGTAACGTGACTGCTGGTGGTAGGCGCGCATCTCCTTGAGTGTCGTTGGTGTAAAGTAGCGGTCTCGTTCGACGGGCAAGCCCATTCCGCCACGTACCGATTGCAATTCCGCCAACGAGAAATAACCGAGTTCGATTTCATCACCGACCACGAGGCCAAAGAACGTATCCTCGCCATCGAATTCGGACGCATACCAGATCCATTGCGCATCCGGCGTGAAGAACTTGACCTGGGCAGTGGCATTCATGCCAAGTTTTTCTTGACTGTAGAGCTTCGGTAAGCGGTTACGGCTTTCCTCATCCAGAAGCGGCAGGCGTACCAAAGATTGATCGCCCGGAATCTTCTCCACATTGGTCATATGTCCAGCTTCGTTGTCATAGGTGACAAGCAGGCCATCGTCATCCCCCCAGAGTTCCAGGCGGTTGTTCCCTACTTTATACACGGCGTAGCCCACTTGCTCGGCAATATCCATTGCCTGTGTATACGCGGTATCGCGGGTATCTCGATACGCCAAATCCATCTCGCCAAACAAATGCACGGTAGGGTTGTTTGGGTCTAGGCTGTCCCAAAGGTCAAAGGGCAACCCCGATGGGAACTGAATCAACGGATACTTTTGGTCTTTTGTCCACTCCACCATGAGGGCGCGCGCCAGAAAATCACCATCCAAAAAATACATCCCGGAGATTTCGGCACTATCAAAGGATGAGGGCTGTTCTTTGGGGAGCCAGGACATAGAGAACAGCATCGTAACACAGCCGAAAATCGTGGTTCAAGCGGGAAAATTTAGAGCGATTCAAATTTCCACTACAGGACAGGGAATGGTCACAGTCACGGCAGTTCCCACACCAAGTTGGCTATCGAGATGTATTGCCCCCCCTTGCATATCCACAGCCTGTTTGACAATCGCTAGCCCTAGTCCGGTGCCCTCAATCGCACCGACATTTTTACCACGCTGAAAGGCATCAAAGAGGTGTATTTGGTCCGCCTCAGAAATTCCAATGCCCTTGTCTTGTACCATCAGAATACACTGTGCATCCTGATTGTCCGCCGTAATAAGCACTTCACCGCCTTGTGGTGAATACTTGATCGCATTGGAAATTAGGTTCGCCGCGATTTGTCGCAGCAGACGGACATCAATCATCATCATATCGGTGCCCTTGCTGTCTAAATGTAGTTGATAAGCTCTACCAGATACGGCTTGGAACTCTGCGACAAGATCGTGCAGAAACTCACCCACATTCAGCGGCTGTGCGTCTAGAATGAGGTTGCCGGACTCCATCTGCGCCACGATGAGCATATCATCAAGCATTTCCGTAAGCAGGTGAACCGCTGCTTCGATACCGTTCATATGCTTCAGGCGGCGTTCCTCGGCTAAACGGTTACCATAGTCTCGTACCAGTGTGCTGGATGACAAAATGACTGATAACTGATTGCGGAAATCGTGAGAGAACATGGCAACCAATTTTGTCCTGAGCATACGTTCTTCGTGCTCTTGCGTTAGCGCCGCTTGCAAGTGCGCAATTTGCTGCTCTTGATAGAGTTTCTGCGCAGTGTGTTTCTCTAAACGAGCTTGTACGGCTTGCAAGAATTCCAGCCGACTGAAAGGCTTGGTGATGTAATAGTCCGCTCCCCAAACCTTGACTTTGCGGCGGTCTTCGTGTGTAATTCCGGCTGTCAGGAAAATGAACGGGATGCGAGCGGTGAGTGGGTTGGCGTGCATCTCTAATAACACACCGTAGCCATCCAAACGGGGTGTAGCTGTATGAGCGACAATCAAATCTGGCACATGGAGAGCAGCATATTCAACGCCTACCATACCGTCCTCGGCACCAAAGGCTTCATAGCCTTCAGACCTCAGCCAATCCATTACCTCTTCACGTAGCGTAGCTTCGTCTTCAATTACGAGAATTTTCGTCAAGGACTTGCGCTCCTTCAATGGTAACTGATTGCTTCGATGATCTTGGAGTTCGTGTGCCGCTAGTGATAGGCTGCCATTGACTAAATTCCACAGTATCATTGGCATTTCGAGAAGAGTGTTCTAGTTTGTTCCATTCTTAACAAATATGTAGTTCGGGTTTTATTTGTTGCGGCACTCAATAATTATACAGCCGCTTTTGAATGACTGCTTTTAAGCAATACAACTCATGGCGGCGCACTTTCGTTTTATTTAAAGTGTAACTTTTCTTGCAAGAAAAGTAACCAAAAGAACTTTGGAAGTGTCACTCGCCGTTGGGCAGGTCAAAGAACTGCTTGCGCATTCTTTGACATCCCTCAAGTGTGCCCGGCCTGCATTTTCTCAGTTGGTGTCAAGGTCGCTGTGAACTCGCCTGTTAAAGCGAGTTCACGTACCGCTCCCCTTGACTCACCACATTGGCTGGAATGTTAACTGCTCAAAAACCTAGATTCGGTGCTTGAAATTTGTTGCGCGATCTGCGCATAGTAAGTACAGCACCCAATCAGCTAGAACACCCTCACGGCTTTTAGCCAGGTTTAAGGAGCCATATGATCATTTCTGTCGCCTCACAAAAAGGCGGTACTGGCAAAACCACCACGAGCATTAGCCTTGCTGCTGGCTTAGGCAACCAAAATAAACGGGTTCTTCTCATTGATGTGGACAGTCAAGCCAACTCTTCCAAAGTCTTACTACCTGCCTACCAAGACATTCGCCGTGAACAAACTGTATGTGTCACTATCTTGGAACGTCAACCCCTCGTTATTCACCGTACCAACTTGCCCAACGTCGATATTGTGCCTTCGCATATTCTCCTCTCGAATACTGACATCGAACTGACCACTGCCAAAGACCACCGAGAAGCCCGCTTAAAGCGCGAACTTGACCCGATTAAGCATCATTATGACCATATCATTATCGACTGTCCCCCTACCCTATCCTGGCTAACCATCAATGCCTTTACTGCGTCAGACGGTGTGCTTGTGGCGGTCTCCCCTGGCTACTTTGAACTGGATAGCATCGTGCAGATCAGCAAAACCATCGGTGAAGTGCAGGAATACTTCAATCCTGCCTTGCGCTTGCTTGGTTACGTGTTCACCATGAGCGACCCCACTATCAATAGCAAAACTTCCCTCAAAATCCTACGGCAGACTTATACCGGGAACGTCTTGAAAACCGTGATTCCTCGAAATACCGATATTCGAGACGCGCACTTTAATAAACAGGATATTTTCTCGTTCAATCCTCTCTCAAAATCAGCGCAAGCCTATATCAGTTTATTAAACGAGTTAGTCCTATGAAAAAACAGCTTAACACGGCCTCCATAGAGAACGAACTAAGGGGCGCTTCCGGGTTTTTCCCGGTTCCAGCCGTTGATCCCCATCCTATAGAACCTGAAGTGCCGAAGGAAACACCAAAAGTTGCTCAAAAGGTTGAGCAAGTGAGCACACTTTTGAGCAACCCTACGAGCAAGATTTTGTACCATAGCTCCCAGAAGTCTTCCATAAGTAGGAAACAACCCCTTCCTACCGCAGAAGCGATTGAACTCATGTCCTTTCAGTTGCGAAAGACCGCGAAGGTCAAGATCAACACGGAGATTGATGAGACATGGAAACGTGAACTTGAGGAAATCGCCTTTAGGCTGCACATCGGCAAATATCAACTGCTTGAATATATTGTCGGAGAGTTTCTGGGAAAGGTGCAGTCCTATAGGGGAGAACAAACAGTAACCTAACCATCAAGTACACTGCCTATGCACAATATGTCGTCATTTAGCACTCTAGTCCAACAGCGCGTTGATCGGGTAGTGATTCAAAATGAGATGTTGCGCTCTGGCTTTGCAGCTTTTCCATATCTGGTCATGCGCGATATTCGCCTGTCAATTGGCGCTCGGCTGACCTACGCTTATTTGCTCATGTATGCTTGGCAGGACGGCAGTTGTTTTCCGGGGCAAGAAACACTAGCGCTGGAAATGGGTATTAGTCGCGCTCAGGTGCAGCGTTTCTTATACGAGCTTCGAGATACGGGCTGGATCGCTATTGAGCGCAAAGACAAGCGTTACAACAATACTTACATCATCCTGGACAAGAAACCTTCTAAGCTCAAGCGCAAGAAAACCGCTGCATTTCCAGATAGGACGCATCGCCTGTGATGCACCGGGCGCATCATCGTTGAGGCTTCTGACGCATCGCCCGTGATGCCTCCTAATTAAATAGACACAAATAAAATAGACGCAGTAAAAATAGACTTTTAATAAAATTAAAAAGAAGAACACGACAGGCAGACCCCCTGATTCAGTAGCTGACTACCGTTAGCAGGTCTTTATGCGCTCCCTTCTGGGCCTTACCGCTGCCGGATTTTGTAATTTCTTTCGGGTAGGGTCGCTTGGAATGGAGAAGTACCGGATATAAATCGGCAACTTCTCCATTTCCGGCGCAAACCCCACCGCTCCAGAAATTACCCGCCGTCGTCCTTTGTTCCAGGTATTCACAAAGTCCGACTACCCTTGTCGCCGCCCCCGCATTTTGAGTTTCTATGGTGGGCGGACGAGTGGACTTTCTGACAACGCGCCGAAGTGCTGTCGCGTGCCATAAAGTTTCCCCTCTCGACTGCGGGTAGTCGGCCTACAGCCGACGGCGGGCGGAGACCACCTTGGCGACGTAGCGATAGCCATCTCTGATATACTGGCTTCTGTATGAAAACCCCTAAAAAACGGCGCTCTCGCCACCAGCGAGAGGCTACTACACAAGCCATTACCCTCACCGAGCGCGACCTCGATCTGTTTGAAGCTCTCTACAAGCGCCGAGCCGCCACCGCTGAACAGCTTGCAGGGCTTCTCTTTGGAAAACCCCTTAATAGCTATTTGCGGACGCGCCTTGCCTCACTATTTCACCAGCAGTACCTCCGCCGCCGTTTTCTGATGACTCCGTATGGTATTGCTCCGAGCAAAATTATTCATTTGCTTGACCGAAAAGGCGGCAGACTCTTGGCAGAGAAGCGCGGCTACATGGTGAAATCCACTAGCGAATACGACACGCTCAGTCAAGATTTTTTGGAACATTCCTTAGCAATCACCGATATTGAAGTGGCGCTGTTGAATGGTTGCCGTTCACTTAACTACATACTCAAGGTTTGGCAGTGGGAACGCTTTATCAAAGCCGACTATGACACTATTTCAGTTGGGAATGGCAAACCCCATGCTGTGCAACCTGACAGCTATGCGGCGATTACTATTCCCCACAAGCTGCTGAGTACCACCACACACTATCTTGTTGAGATGGATAGGGGAACAGAGGCCAGACGGCAATTCGAGCCGAAAATACCGACCTACATTGCCTATTTTCGGTCACGAGAATGCCGTGCGCGGTATGGAACGAATAAACTGCGCGTCCTTATTGTCACGACCAGCCCGCGCAGATTGGCGAACATCAAGAAGATTACTGAGAGCGCCGACGGGAAATCTCGATTTTGGTTTACCACGCTTGACCAGTTGAAAGAGACCAATGCACTTCAAGACTCCATCTGGCAGGTTGCCGGACGAGACGGCACATTTTCACTCTTGGACTCTACACAAGAAAAAGGGATTGCCGCAATATTGGCAATCCCTTTTATAAGCCTCTCAACTCGCTCCTCATTCCGTTGATCCAGACTGAACAGGAGTGCTTCCGTTGGATCAACAACAGTCAAGCACCAGCCACTCATCAACGCAAGTAGCTGTTTGAGAGTTTGTTTGCTTGCCATTCTATATATCACATCGAGACGGCGGAGACCACCCGAAACTTAGCAACAGACCTATATGAGCCACCGTATACCACGCCGTATACCATTTGGTACTTGAATCCGTGCCACCGATATGCTGTAATGCACCTATGCAATTAACCACGAGAAGCGGAAAAACCACCCTTTCCTTTACACCGAGTTTTCGGGAACGCTTAAAGATGATTTCTCAAGAAAATAATACGAGTATGTCTCGGTTCGTTGAAGAGGAGCTTGGGAAGGTTCTCAAGGACAGGGAACTCGCCAAAATGACCAGAATGTATAGTGTCCTCAAAAAGATGCGTGGTACAGGCAGCCCAGGCATTACCGATGCTTCTACAACCATTGACGAAACGCTGTATGGCGAACGTGGAACTTGGAAAGGCCAGAGTGCAGAGTAACTTTGAAGTCCTTATCGACAGCGATGCTTTTGTAGGCTTATTTCTTCCCGATGATGCACATTTTCAAAGCGTAAGTAAGCAGTTTGACCATTTTGAACGGGAGCAAACCAAACTTGCAACGACCAATTGGGTCGTTGCCGAAACTGCTACCGTACTTAGCCGCCGAGATACTCAGGAAACCGCTAAACGCTTTCTCAAGATGATTGAGACCAGTGGCATTCCCATTCTATTTATCAGCCGGGAAGTCGAGAAGGACGCGCTGCGAATATTCAAAGACCAATCCACGAAGAATACGAGTGTAATTGACTGTAGCAACATCGCTGTATTGAACCACTACCGTATTTCACGCCTGTTCAGCTTCGATAAATTCTATAAGAAGTTGAGCGTTAAGATGCTCAATTGATGCCCTTGGCACAGATTTCTCACTTCCTGTGAATTCCATATACTTATTCCAGACCCTTGCCTTTTCTCACAGAAGGAAATACCCCGATGTCAGAGCAGCCGAAGTTTTGGCAGCCCTTTACGAATTGTTTTGTCTACAGCATATATCTCCCCCGTGAAACCGTATGGTCGCCAGAACAGGCAGTCCGACTGATGCAAGGGCTTCTTGGGTCGTTCCCATTTTGCATCTTGCGCCTTGCGGCAACCAGCAACCGTATCTTTTGGCAACTTCTCGATTGGGGTTCTGGATACGATGAACAGCAAATGAGTTTGACAATCCGTTCGGCCTATCCAGAAGCCGTGATAGAGAAGCAACTCGTAACGGTTTGGGAAAAACTCTATCCACTGTATCGCTCGGTGACGGTGTACGACATCGAAAAGAATTTTATGCTCCCCGATAGCCCACTGAGCTTTGCCACAGATTTTCGCACACATGAACCCTTAATGGCGCTCACCCAGGCGATGAATATGCTGCTCAACGACGAGCAAATACACGTTACGCTTATCTGTTCAGGCCAGCCGAAAGCACAAGGCGCACTCGGCGTACTTGCCTCCATAGGCGGGAAGTGGATGGAGCTTCAAGCCGCAGAAGGACTCGAATACAAAGCGCGCCGCCTTGTAGAAGAAAAATTTCATGCCCCGCATTACTTTGTGTGTTTGAGTGTCCAAGTTGAAAGCCCGAACAAGGAACGTCTTGCTGCGCTTGAGGGGCTTATTCAGCCCATTTTGACGGAAGGGTTTGCGCGACTCTCTCCAAACGCCAAACTTGTCCGCGACAAACCAATGTCGGGAACGGACGTTCACAGAATTATGAGTATAGAAGAGGATTTGCACTCTTCGACAGTGGGTCTCTACGACATCAATGTAAAAGGAAACCTTACTTTGCCACCCACCGCGTTTCACACGCTCATTCCTCAAGAGGTTGCCGCACTTTGGCATTTGCCGCACAAAGACATGACCGCTTCGAGGATTTTCTGGATTCAACCAGTTCAAGGCGAACTCCCTGAAATTCTTGTGGGTAAAAAAGAGGGCGCATCTTTTGGCAATGGCGCATTAAAAGGGCGCGAAATTCCTGTCTTTCTTCCAGACAGAAATCGCCGAACACACATGAGTGTATTAGGCGCAACAGGAACTGGAAAAAGCACTTTTTTACATCACCTTATCCACCAAGACATTGCTCAAGGCAAGGGCGTTGCAGTGATTGACCCGCATGGCACCCTCATTGACGCGATATTGCAGCACAGCATTCCTCCTGAACGCGAACAAGATGTCGTCGTAATTGATTTGTCGCAACACGATTACCCGCCCCCGCTGAATCCCTTTCGTGGTGGAGGCAAGTATGGCAATGCAGGGAAAATACTTCGTGCGGTTGAAATGGCCTCTGGAACGGGGAATTACGCTCGCCTCAAAAAGTTTCTACAAGCCGCTGTACAGACCGTTGATGTGGACCCGGAAGCAACAATACGTGATCTCAGTCGAGTCTTTCGGGACGATAAGTTCCGCAATGACCTACAGACCAAACTAGATGACCCAATCTTAGATGAAACTTGGGGCGACTTTGACGGGTATAACCTCACGACGCAGGAAGGGGTGCGCGACCCGGTACTCAGTAGAATCAATCCGTTCTATGGAAACCGTCTACTTTATCCCGCTTTTTGCCATCCCCATGCGCTAGATTTTGCCGAACACATGCGCAAGCGACGTATCATTCTGATTTCACTCAAGATTGATGCCAGAACAATGGGAGAAGACGAAGAAGAGTTGATCGGTGCATTCCTTATTTCGCATTTGTATATGGCAGGGCTGGAACAACCGGAAAACCAAAAAACCCTCCCATTCTACATTTACATTGATGAGGTTGAACGTTTTGCAAAAGGCGTTTTGGATAACATGCTGAATGAAGTGCGTAAACACGGTGTAGCAGTAATCCTTGCCCACCAGTATCTTGCCCAAATCAAGGGAGACCTCCTCAAATCTGTCATGTCCAACGTGAATACCCGTGTGGTCTTTCGCTGTTCCCTTGATGATGCAAAGGAATATACGCCGTATATGGGAGGAGAGTTTGATAATGAAGACGTGATTACACTCAGTAACCACCAAGCCATCATCAAAACAGACTATTCGCCGAATGAAGACGCGCCATCACTGTCGTTGCCAGCATTCGGTATACGCACCCTCGAACCGCTTCCAACTCCTACAGACGCAGCCGAGCGGGCTGCTCGAATCCGAGCAAGCTCTATTCACAACTTTACACCGATGACTGCCAAGGAGGTCAAAGAGTGGCTCGACAAACGGTATCCACGAAAGCCACGCTCAGGAGGAGAGGGCGACCATTACGAGTAGCGCTACGTTTTACTCTAGATGCTCTATCAGGGGAAATTTTTCCTCCCCGCCAGCGACAGACCATACGGGGCCAGCGAATATTTGCTCTGGGATAAGCTGCGAGAGTACACCAAACCAAAAGCGCTCTGTGCCACCAACTGTTTCAGTCGCCCGTTTCAATCCCTGCATTCGTGCATCGCTTAACGTAACGGAAGGCACACGCACCGTTTTTGCAGTATATCGTTTTGTATACCCGCCGTTCTGTATATAGGCGCGATAGGCTTCAATCTTTGTTTTGAATCGCTCTAAGCCCATTTGTCCTCGGTCTAATTCGAGAAAAAAGTGCGCCTTACCGCGCGGCGTATTCAACGCAAAGTAGCTGTCTGGAATGAGTGAAACTGAAATCCGCCGTCCACTTTTCCCTGACAGAATAACGCGATCATAGTCGCCTTTGAGATCACTTTCGCTTTTCCATGTGAGTAGCGTGTATCCTTGCGCTTGGCAGGCGAGTGTCACCGCAACCCGTACATCATTAATTGCGAGAGTATGCGCGAGGAATTGTTGTCCAGATTGCGCAGAAGTTGGTTTTCCTTCACCAATGGCATAGCCAAGCTCAGAGCGCAGGACTTCAATACCGAGCTTATCTACCACATAGGCAACCGCACTGAACTGTACACTGGCACGCGTCGTAAGGAAGATTCGATCTAAATAGCCATGCTGATACAGAAGCATGAGCCGTCGTTGTGACGCAGATTTTGCAGCCCCAAAAAACAATGCGTGAATTTGGTCTTGCCGAAGTATCCGGCAGGCATAAACAGCTTCAATAATTTGTATATCTCGCTTTGTGAGCATCATTGGCTCAGGAGAATCATCCCGGATATGACGCTTTCGCCGTTTTTCATTGCCCAAATCGGTTCTCCGATGAAACGCAAAATGTGCGTTGATTCCAAGTGTATCGAAAACGGCGGTTTCGCAAAGCCAGCAGCGTGAACAGTTCTATGAGATGTGTTTTGTCTACGGGGGAACACGACGATACAACAAAGGAGAGGTAATCAGAGTAGGTTTGGTGTCTGTTGCTTGTCAGTACAGTGCTGTTTATAGGAGGGTTCGCCCCTGGTTAGATGTAACCAGAGGCGAATCTACATGAAAACAATGGGGATCGCAAACTATGGTAGAGGGTTTTGCTTTTTGTAGCGAGTGATAAGCTAGCGCATACGGTGTGTTATGAAGATGGTCTTTCTAAAGCGCCTCGTACTCCTGCCTGGAATTCAGCAAGGAGAAAAGTTGTAAGGTTGAGTGGAAGTAGCTCGTTTCTTTTAGTCGTTCGTCGATGATAACACCTACGCCGCTATGCTGAACATGCCAGAATTCCTGACGATGGAAAAGGCAGGTCCGCACGCCACTGCCCAGACCGGACAGATCGGCTTCATGGACGGGATCGCGGTCTTTGCCAGCGCGGAGATGCCTCTCACGAACACCGCAGGTAAGGTCAGCGCGACACCCGGCAACAACGTCAAGGGTCAGGGCATCATCGTGTTCCGGCCCAACTTCATGATCGGTTATCGTCGGCAAGTGCAAGCCAACGTCGAGTTCTTCCCGTGGGCCGATGCCTACCAGCTTGTGGTGACTGTGCGGCTGTGCATGATCAGCTTTGATGCAGCCAGCGCCGCCGAACTGTACAACTTCACCGTCTAATCCGTCAGCTAACGATGTTTCTCTAAAGTACGATCAGGGGTGGCAGCGCATCGCCACCCCTGCGAATGCGCATGCACCTGACGCCAGAGGAGTCAGAGCGCGGCTCCTTAACAACTGAATATACAACCGAATATTTATGGCTAGTATTCGCATCTAGACGAATTTTCTTCTCGCAAACCCGTCGAATAATAGTAACATTTGCACAGTAGAATAGGCTATTCGAATAGTAAAAGACTGTTATACTAGTCTGTTTACGCCATGTAAACCAATGAGAAAGTGGGAGGTTGATAATGGATATTGAAAACATCCTCGATATGAACAATCCAAAAATCAAGGACATTGTCGATACCTACCGTCGGATTTCTGAAGTTTATGAGAAAATCAAATCAGTGACTGATAGGTCGAAAAATGAAGCTCCTGCCTACGGTATAACTAACGGGATGATTGTTAGTGCAGTCGTTGACTTGTCCTCAACCAGCATTGTGAGGTTATACAAGAGTGAGTAAACGCCAAGATAGAGGATTCCGAGATGGAGGAAAAAGTGGCGATAATCGGCCCACTATGCCTTCACCGGATACTATCGAGAACCTTCCGCTTAGCACTCAGGAAGTGGAACAACTATTCTCACAATACAAAGATGTCCAGCCCTACGCAGTACGCGCTGAAACAATGAAACGCATTGAGAAAATTACGGGAAATAGGCTCCTATGCTACGTAACCCAGACCAATTTTCTGCCCACCGATTTGCCTGCAAACGTAATTTCAATTGAAGACAGCGATATAGAGGGATTTGACAGTCTCATCGATACTGTCTCGACTGAGACCACTAACCACAATGTTGACATTCTTTTTGTCAGTAATGGCGGTTCGCCTGAAGCTGCTGAAAGAATCGTTCGGTTATTGAGAGAAAATTTCACCCAAATCCGATTTATCCTTCCAGCAAATGCTTTTAGTGCTGCGACTATGATGTCGTTTGCATGCGACTCTGTTTTGATGACGGATTCAGCTACTTTAGGGCCAATCGATCCCCAAATTGGCGGTATACCGGCTCGGACCATTCTTCGCGGGTTTGAAGATTTAGAGCGACGACTAAAAGAGGAAGGACCTGAGGCACTTGCTGCCTATATAGATTTACTAAAAGGTTACAGTTTGCACCTCTTGGAAATATGCAAGAGTGCTGAATCATTGGCACAGGAGTTGGCTAGAAATTGGCTATCTCAATATATGTTGAAGTGTAGTCCTGATGACCCAAAAGTTTTGGAGATTGTTCACCATTTTGCAAACTATGATAAGCATAAAAGCCATAGCAGGAGTATTGGGCGCCAGCAAGCGATAGAGTTAGGTTTGGTAATCGAAAAATTAGAACGGGGAACGCAATTGGGGAGTGGTGAAGATTATGGATACACAAAATCAATGAGATGAGCGGGGTATTTAGGGAATTGCAGACGATAAAGTTGACGGCGATTCCAGGCGAAA
>WNFM01007316.1_pt2 | contig 17264 bp, 13 predicted proteins | sample 5400271 | NCBI WGS metagenome assembly WNFM01 (sample SAMN13153352, study PRJNA577476) | soil metagenome | isolation source: 60 cm saprolite on Douglas fir-dominated hillslope | place: USA:California | collected 2013-09-17 | reverse complement strand
GCCGGCTTCTTCGAGTCCTTCCGCATCGCCGACGACATTCTTCGCCAGGCCGTGCAGGGCATATCGGACATCATCACCATTCCCGGCATCATCAACCGTGATTTTGCCGACGTAAAGACCATCATGGCCGGCATGGGCTACGCCGTAATGGGCACCGCTGTTGCCAAGGGCGACCGCCGCGCCACCGACGCTGCGCAAGCCGCCATCTCCTCTCCTCTTCTCGAAGCCGGCGCCATCGACGGCGCTCGCGGCATCCTCATCAACATCACCGGCTCCTCGTCGCTCAAGCTGGCTGAGGTCAATGAGGCTTCCACCATCATTCAATCGGCCGCGCATGAAGACGCCAACATCATCTTTGGCGCTGTCCAGGATGAAAAACTGAAAGATGATCTGAAAATCACCGTGATTGCCACCGGGTTCAAGAATGACGTGCAGCGCAAGGACCGTGTCGTCAACTCGGCACAAGCGGCCATTTCCACCACTCGAACGGCCTCGGCCTATCACGTACAGGCCGCTGCTCCCGCACAGCGGGCCGTTAACGGCGGGACTGTCGCTCATGCGGTGGCGCCCACGCGCGTCGCCGGCCCAGCGCGTGAAACCCCGAACCTTGCCACCATGACCGAAGCCCTCAAGGGCGCCGTGGAACATGACGACCTCGACGTTCCCGCCTTCATCCGCAAGCGCGGTGAAGTGAACTAGCGCGCTCGATCGCCGACACCAACGTTGCGGCGGGCTAACTACCCGCCGCCGCTCAACCATTTCGATCCGTGGCCAGCCGCGGCTCGATCGAAAACCGCCGGCTAGCCGTCCGGCGCAATTAAAAACATTAATTCTGCATTAAGACGCAACCAATCGCATGGACTTAGGGTTAATAGAGTTGGAGCTAAGTTCCTGCTGGCCCCGGCCGATATTTCAAAGATGCTGCAGCCCAACTCCTATGGGGCCCCCGCTACGCGCGGTTTTCGCGCAACGGGGTGAAACTCCGGAGAGAACTGCTGCATCTTTTATATTAATGAGAAAGGTGCTTACTTCGGGATTAATACAATTTTGCGTTGCCGCTGATGGTTGATGTCCCTTACTATCGGAAAAGAAGGGTGAGCGATGGCGAGCGCCGGATCGCGCGAGCTAATCGCGAGGGCGAAGCAGCTTGCTGCGTAGCCCTTGAAAAGTAAGGTGGATTTTTGGTCTCGACTCGGTAATTTTTCTGGCCATGGACCGCAAATCCCGATGCAACAATATTTCCCCCGGTTGAGTAGGTTTTAGTGACCCTAATGACACTTCGGCTCAGGATCCTCTTCTTTGCAATCTTCGTCTTTGTCTTGTCCACCGCCCTTTTTGCCGCGCCCTCTAGCACCACCACTACGAAAGCCAAGGCCACCGGCCGCGTAACCGAGAGCACTCGTGCGCAAAAGCGTATGGCCCGGCTGCGCCACCGTCGCGCTGCCCGCAGAAACGCCCGAGCAGCCGCAGCAAGATCAACGACCGTCGCCGCCAAAGCTGCCGTCGCCAAATCGACCAACGCCGCAGCCAAAGTCTCCGCCACCCGTCAGACAGCCAGCCTGCGCCGCCATCGCCGGCACCGTTTCGTTGAGCGCTTCACCGCCAGCTCATTTTCTGACGACATCACCGAAGGCGACGTCGTCGAAGGTGAAGATCCCGTGGTGCGCCAGGCTGCCATTGATGCGCTGGGCAATATGAACGGCACCGTCGTCGCCATCGACCCCACCACCGGACGCGTCCTCGCCATGGTCAACCAGAAGCTCGCGCTCAGTGAAGGCGCGCAGCCCTGCTCGACAATTAAGGTCGCCGTCGCGCTGGCCGCGTTGAATGAAAAAGTCATTACCCGCGAAGAGGAAATCCGCCTCGGCCGCCGCTCGCAGATGAACCTGACCGAGGCCCTCGCGCATTCCAACAACGCTTACTTTGAGGCCGTCGGACGCCGCCTCGGCTTCCCCAAGGTCAGCTATTACGCCCACCAGTTCGGCCTGGGCGAGCTCGCCGGATACAACATTGAAGGCGAGCACCTCGGCACCTTCCCCACCCATGAGCTCGCGGCCAATCTCGGCGGCGTGGGCAAGATGTGCTCTTTCGGTGAGAGCATTTCCATGACGCCGCTGCAGCTCGGCGCGCTGGTCTCCGCCGTCGCCAACGGCGGGACGCTTTATTACCTCCAGCATCCGACCTCGGTTGATCAGGTCATCAGCTTCGCACCCAAGGTCAAGCGCCAGCTCGATATCGGCCCGCTCGTTCCGGAAATCGCTGAAGGCATGACCGGGGCCGTGCAGTACGGCACCGCGCGCAGCCTGCGTCTGAACTTCAGTGAAGAGCAGATCCTGGGCAAGACCGGCACCTGCTCCAAAGACGGTACCCGCTTCGGCTGGTTCGCCTCTTACGCTGACACGCAGTACGGACACATCGTGACCGTGGTCTTTCTCCAGGGCGGCAGGCCAACTTACGGCCCCAAGGCCGCCGAAATCACCGGCAAGTTCTACCGCGGCCTGTATGACCATAACTTCTTCGCCCAGCGCGCCACCGCCGCCGCGGGAGAAAAGTCAGCCACCGGCGTGCAGCAGTAGGAAGGCATACACAGCGACCCAGTTTCAACCAATGTTCAGAATGAAAAGGCGTCCCGCAGGACGCCTCTGTTGTTTCTGTTCTCGAGTTGGATCATGGGGCCCAGATCCATGCACTCGATGTAGAGACGTAGCAATGCTATGTCTCTTTTCTCCGTTCGCAAGCGCGCCATCACCGCAGGCCCCCATTCCCCTTACCGCCCGCGTGAAGATTTTCTGGGGACGCGTGTGACCTGAGTTGGGTTCTGCCGCGTCGGGGTGCCGGTCTTTTGCTTCGGATTGCTTTGCTCGGCGGCTTTCTTGGCCCACATTTTTTCCAGCTCGCGCATGTTTTTGGTTTTCACGCACCCATCATCCCACACCCGAGCCCTCAAAGGCGATAAGAATGAATCTGCCCGGCATCTACCCATTCACCGATTCCCCAAAATCTGCGCTCATCTGCGCTCATCTGCGGCAAAGGGTTCTTCTTCTCCGTGCCTCCGCGTCTCCGTGGTAGGTTTACAAAACTAACTACAAATTCAGCTACAAAGTTGCTACTATGTGCCTCGCCGGACTAGAAATCACTCTCCGCTCACAGCCCGGCCCAGGAGTCTCTGCTATGTCGAAGACAGGAATGATGTTGACCTTCACGGCAACAATGGCATTTGCAGCATTTTGTTTCGCTCAGCAGAACGCCGCCCCAGACGCCCCGGCGTCTGCGTCAAATGACGCGCAGGCGTCTGCACCTAAAGACGCCCAGGCGCCCGGGTCCAAAGACGCGCATGCTCCCGCTTATGAGACCTCCGCGGTCCTGAAGGTAAAGACGCGCCTGGTGGTGGTCGACGTGGTGGCACGCGACTCGAAAGGCACGCCGGTCACTGATTTGAAGCAGGAAGACTTCAGCATCGTGGAAGATGGCAAGGAGCAGAAGCTCCGCATCTTCAACTTTCAACATCCCGATGCTTCTCCGGCGGCGCCGGCCCAGGCGCCCGCCACTGCCGCAAATATTGTCGACAACCTGCCGCACTTCAAGGCCGGCCGTGCCCTGAACGTCATCCTTATGGACGCCCTCAATACCAGCCGCACCAATCAGGCTTACATGCGTGACGCGATGGTAAAGTTTCTGGAAAAACTTCCAGAAAACGAGCCTATCGCCGTTTACCTTTTGAGTGACCGAATCCGGCTGCTGCAGGACTTCACCACCGACCCTGCCTTATTGCGCGACGTGGTCCGCAGCTTCAAAGGCAAGAGCTCGCCGCTTTTGAGCGTCTCGGCGGATGGCTCTCCCGTGGGGCCGATATTACCCGGCATCGCTCAGTCGCTGCCTCCGCAAATGGCCGCGCAGATCAGGGAATTCCAGGACCAATTGACCACCAACATGACCGACCAGCGGGTACAAATGACCCTTTCGGCGCTGAACTCGCTCTCCAGAACGCTTTCCGGCTATCCCGGACGTAAAAACCTGATCTGGATTTCAGAGACATTTCCCTTTGACGTCACATTGTCCACCGTGACCGGCAAATCCACACTGAACGATCGCAACTATTCGCGCGATATCGCCCGCACGGGAAACATGCTCAGCGACTCTCAGGTGGCCATCTATCCGCTGGATGCCCGGGGCCTGGCCGGAATTGGCCTGTTCAACGTCGCCAACAACAGTGATCAGTATGGCAACTCCGCCGGCAGCGCCAGCCTGCGCGGCGGGATGGGCTCCCAGTTGGACCGCGAGTCTGACGACCGGTTGGCGGCCCACTCCACCATGAACGATCTGGCAGACCGGACCGGCGGGCGCGCCTTTTATAACCGTAACGATCTCGATGGCGCTCTTCGTGAAAGCATCGACGATGGTTCCACCTATTACACCCTTGGCTACTATCCGGAGAACAAGGACTGGAACGGCGCTTTCCGCAAGATCCAGGTAAAGTCGCAGCGTGGCGGAGTCAAGCTTCGCTATCGCATCGGTTACTTTGCCGTCGACAGCGCCGCGTTCGCCAAACTCAATCCCAAAAAACAGGACCAGGACTTTGACGAGGCGCTCAGCCTAAACATTCCTGTCTCCACCGCATTGCCGTTTCAGGCCATGGTGATGCCTCCTTCAGCCAAAACGCAAAACAAGGTGGTGGTGAACTACGGCGTTGATCCGCACGCCTTGAGCTTTGAAGCCGGCAATGATGGCCTGCAGCGCGTCGACATGGAATGCGCTGTCAGGGTATTTGCGAAAAAGAACCCCGATAAGGCGCTCGCCACGGAAGCGCAGAAGATGGGCGGAGCCATGAACCCTGAAGCCTATGCGAAAGTAATGAAGGGCTTTTTCCCCTGCCGCGACACGTTGAGCCTTCAGCCCGGTGACTATCTTCTGCGGCTGGGCGTCCGCGACAATGAGACTGGGCTGATTGGAACGGCCAACGCCACACTTACCATTCCTGCGGAGAGCAGTGCCGCCGGTACGTCGGAGCCAAAAACCGGGGAAAGCAAGCCCTAAAGCTCCGTGCCTCTGTGTCTCCGTGGTGGGTTTTTTTCTGTGACACCTACGCCATCTGCTTAACGAACGCAGACACGCGCCGCGCCCATCCGGGCCGCGGACCTGGCCGTTCTTCGCGCCGCGCCACCATGTGATAGGCCTGCAGCTGGTCGTCCTGAAACGCGGAAACGCCGCCCCACAGGTACAGCCGGAACACCCGATACAGCTCTTCCCCCCATTTGGCAACGATCTCCTGGCGATGGAGGTCCAGCCGTTGCGCCCAGTGGAGCATGGTCAATTCGTAATCGTGCGATTCGTCTTTCACGTCCACTACCTGGAAGCCATGGTAGAGCGCCTCCTGGATCGCTTCCTGCAGGCACATGCAACTGGAACGGCCCTGCCAGAGATAACGGCGCGCAAACTGTGACAGCGAGTGCTTTTCCCTGGTCGCAGAACCATCCAGATAGATCTTGCCTCCGGGCTTCAGGCAGCTCCACACCCGCTCGAACAGCCGGCGATATTCGAGAATATGCTCGATCACCCCATACATCACGATCGCGTCATAGGGCTCGTCCGCGCGGTAGGTGAAAAAGTCCTGCTGCAGGACCTTGCCGTCGAAATGGTTGCGCCGGATGATTTCCTGCACATAGTCGTACGAATCCTGGTACAGGGTTAGCCCGGTCACCTTGACGCCCCGCCGGCAAAAATACTCCAGCGTTCCGCCCCAGCCCGCGCCGATCTCCAGAAGGCGCGCTCCCGGACGCAGCTCCAGCGCCTGATAAGTCCTGTCCAGTTTGTGCTCCGCCGCCTGTTCCAGCGTTTCATCGTCGCGCTCAAACAGGCAATGAGAATAGAAGCGGCCCAAGGAATCAAGGAAGTGAAGATAGAAATCATTGCCCAGGTTGTAATGGCTCTCGATGGTTTTCTTGTGCGCGCGCGTGGCCGGCAGGAGAAACAGGCTGGCCATAAAACGCAGCCATGCTCCCATGCGGAAGCGGTCGGCCAGTTGCTTCCGCACCTCAAGGATGGCCAGCATATCGCCGTCCAGGTCAAGCTCTCCCTTGACATAGGCCTGGCCCAGGGAAAATTCATCGTGCGGACGGCGCAAGAGCTTTTCGCTGTGTACGGTGATGCGGAAACGCGGTGCGCCTTCGCCGAAGCCGGCTACGCTGCCGTCGGGCAACTCAATTTCGCCGGGAATTTGCAGCCCCTGAAAAAGCCTTTCGAACCAGCTGGGCGCGCGCGCGGGAAATTGCGGCAGCGCCTGTTCACCCGCCTGCGCGTTGACCTGCCGGGTCGATGGTCCTTGCCTGTGCATTCTTCTACCCCCGTTAACAAGTTCGTGAGGGGCCCAACGTCGCTTGGCCGGTATTGCGTTTGGCCTGTATTGCGTCTGGTTAGATGACCTTTGCTTTCGGAACGTCGCTCTGATTCGGCGGGGCCGGCATAATAAATGAAAATGATTGCTCAGGACGTACCTGAACGCAGGACTCAACGACTAAAAACTCTGGGACAGCCTGGTCCTCTTACGACCGTCTTGCCGGCGCTGGCCCAGGGCGGAGAATTTCCGGCTCGATGGTGCGGACCTCTTTGCGGGTCACAAAGAACACCGCTGCCGTCCACGTAGGAAACAGGTCCAGGCCGGGAACCAGCTCGGCGGCCATGGTCGGCAGAAACGCCCAGTGCCATCCCAGCAGTTTGCATAAAATTGCCCCGGTGGCCAGGTCAAGCGCCGCGTCAAACGGCGAAAGGACGCCTTCGGCAAAGAGCGGCATGCCGACGATCTGAATTGCGTCAGCAATGATGGCCACGAACCACGCTTTGCGGTGCTCCGGCGACTTGACGGCCTTCAGGAAATCAAACTTGAACATTGCCGAACCTCTGGTAAAGGATAGCAAAAAACCGCGAACTACAGGACACGGAGGGGCACGGAGATAGACAGAAAGTGGGCAGGCCCGCGAAGCGAGGACTGGTTACCCAAGATTGGGCCTCGCTATTCCGGCGGGGCTATTCGGCTTTTGCGTTCGTCGCTGGCCACCACGCCGTCTTTGATGTGTACCACGCGGTAGGCGTGCTCGGCGATGTCGGCTTCATGCGTAACCAGAACAATGGTGTTGCCGCGGCGATGAAGCTCTTCCATCAACTTCATGATTTCGTTGCCGGTTTGCGAATCCAAATTGCCGGTGGGCTCGTCGGCCAGGATGATCGAGGGATTGTTCACCAGGGCGCGGGCAATCGCGACGCGCTGGCGCTGACCGCCGGAGAGTTCGTTGGGCTTGTGGTTCTTGCGGTCGCCCAGGTCTACCGCATCCAGCGCGGCCTTGGCCCGCTCAATGCGCTCTTCCGCCGGCGTGCCGCTATAGATCAGCGGCAGTTCCACGTTGTGCAGGGCCGTAGCGCGGGCCAGCAGATTGAAGGTCTGAAACACGAAGCCGATCTCTTTGTTCCTAATGCGCGCCAGTTCGTCATCGTCGAGCTCGCTTACCAGATTGCTATTGAGCCAGTAGCGGCCCTGGGTCGGCGTGTCCAGGCAGCCGATCAGGTTCATAAGCGTGGACTTGCCCGAGCCTGACGGTCCCATGATGGCAACGTATTCGCCGCGATTGATGCGCAGGTTGACCCCGCGCAGCGCGTGCACCTGCTCCGCCCCCATCTGATAGGTCTTCCACAGACCTTCGGTGCAGATGATGCAATCCTGCGGCGGCGTCATCACGCTTTCCGGAATGTCCGCGACTTGTGTTGCCATTCTCTTTTCCTGGTCGGTTGCCAAACCAAACCCCCACTCTATGTTAGACGAATGAAATGCGCGAGAGTTTACGATTCTCCCTTGTTGGCCAAAGAATTATCTATTTTCACTCCCGTGCCGTTGCGGATCGTCTTCAGCACCTTGTAGCTGCCGGTGATGATCTCGTCGCCTGCGTTCAGGCCGCTCTTGATCTGGATGTCAGTGGTGCCGGTGAGCCCGGTTTCCACCGGGTGGAACTCGGCCTTCTTGTCCTTGATCACGAAAACGCCCTGAATATCGTTGTTTTCCTTCTTGCCCGAAGGTGGCGGCGTGGCGGCCGCGGTCTTCTTGCCTTTGCCGGGATTCTTCTGCGCTTCCAGGTCGTTCTTGTCGCGCATGGTCAGCGCCTGGATCGGAATGGCCACTGCATCATGGACCGTGCCGGTGGTGATCTTGGCGGTAGCGGAAAGTCCGGGCCGCAGGTTGGCCGGAGGATCGATTAAGGTAATCACGACCTTGAAGTCCTTGGCTTCCTGGCTGCCGGCCAGGCTCTGCGACGTGGAAACGCCGGTAGAGCGGATGATGGCGTTGTCGCCGATCTCACTCACTTTGCCTTTGAACGTCTGGTTGGGCATGGCGTCAATCGTGACTTCCGCGGGCTGGTCAATCTTCACGTTGACGATGTCGGTTTCGTCAACCTGGATTTCCGCTGTAATCACTGACATGTCAGCCACCGTCATCAGCGTGCTGCCAGGCGAATTCTGTATGCCCATCACCACGGTTTCACCTTCATGCACGGGAAGGTTGGTGACCGTGCCGTTGAACGGAGCGCTGTAGGTGGTCTTGTTCAGAATGTCATTCACGCGGGTGAGTTGTGCGCGCGCCTGGCCTACGCGGCCGTGGGCGGAATCCACCTGCGCCTTGTTCTGGGCGACGCGGGCTACGTCCTGCGCGTGTACGGCGTCGGCAACTTCGTACGCTGCTTTCTTGGTGTCGAAATCGGCCTTGGAGATCAGCTGGTCTTTATACAGGCTCTGGGCGCGCTCGAACTCAAGCTTGGCGCGCGAAAGGTCGGCGGTGCTGCTTCTGAATTGGGCGAGTGCGGTGTTGAGCGCGGCTTCAGCGGCCACCGCGTCGGTCTGGCTGCTGGCCACCGTGGCCTTGGTCATGTCCACGTCAGCCGCTGACTGGATATTTTCCAGCTGCGCCAGCACCTGGCCTTTTTTAACCTTTTCGCCTTCCCGGACAAACAGCCGCACAATGCGGCCCATGGCATTGGCGCCCACGTTGACGATGGTCTTGGGCTTGATCTGTCCGGAGGCCGTGACTTGGGAGGAGATGTCCTGCGTCACCACCTTGCCGCTCTGCACCGTGACCACGTTCTTCTGGCTTTGATTCACGGTGAAGCCGACTATCGCGCCGAGCAATATCAGAACACCTAAAATAATGACGATTTTCTTCGCGTTCATCGATTACCTTCCGGCACACCACAGGGGTCTCGCACACTCTATATACGCCGCCACTACCGGGAAAGTTCCTTTATCGGCAGATGTGCTTGGTGTTGCAATTGTGATGGGCAGGTTACCGGCTTTGATTATAACGATAAGTAGTTTCCCGGTGCCACACTTAATGTGCCCGATGAAAAACCCGTATGGGGTACAAAAAGTGCCTTAGATTGAGACTTTTGCCAGAAAATAAAAGCGGAAAACAGGGGGTTCTCTCCTTGCTTCAGCGGTCAGAAAAGACTTAGAATTTGAATTACCTGTACTCTCTGAAGGAGGCACTCTGGTGGTGTCCCGTTATTCCCGTTTTTATTACTTCTTTCTACTGACTATCTTCGTGGTTTCCGGGTGTTTGTCAATCCAGGCCCAGCAGTCCGATCAGGCAAAAAAGGACCAGCAACCCGCGTCGGCTACCCCGGCGAGCCCGGCCCAGCCGGATGCGCAGCAGGACCCTCTGAAACGTCCGCGGAAAAAAGACGACAAGGCTGCGCAGATCGAAAAACTTGGCGGCGTGTACAAGAAATGGCTGGATGAAGACGTCCGCTGGATCATCACCGATGAAGAGCTTTCCGCCTTCAAAAAGCTGACCACCAACGCGGAACGCGACCAGTTCATTGAAGGCTTCTGGCAGCGCCGCGATCCCACCCCTGATACCGCGGAAAACGAGTACAAAGAGGAACATTACCGGCGCATTGCTTACGCCAATGAGCACTATGCCGCCGGCATGCCGGGCTGGAGAACCGATCGCGGGCGAATTTATATTATGTATGGCCCGCCTACTTCTATTGATTCCCATCCCATGGGCGGTCCTTACCAGCGTTCTCAGGATGAAGGCGGCGGCAATACCACTACTTTCCCGTTCGAGGTTTGGCGCTACCGCTACCTGGACGGCATCGGCCAGGAAATCGAAATCGAGTTTGTCGACGATTGCGGTTGCGGCGCCTATGAAATGACCCTGGACCGCTCCAAGAAAGACGCTCTGTTGCACGTGCCCAACGCCGGCTTGACTGACATGGAACAAATGGGCCGCGCCAATAAAGCTGACCGTTTTCGCGGAGGCATCGAGAGCATCGGCGAAGGTTTCTTCAACAGGAACAACCAGACCAAGCAGTTTGACCGCATGGAGACGTTCGCCAAGCTGAACCGCGCTCCTGACATCAAATTCCGTGAACTGCAAAATGAGCTGGTCACCCACAAATTCCGCACCAACCTGCTGCCGTTTGATGTGCAGGTCGACTTTGTCAAGCTCACCTCAGACACGGTGCTGGTCCCGATCACATTGCAAGTTCCGCTGCGCGGCCTCACCTTCGCCAACAAAGATGGCGTCCAGCGCGCGGTGGTGAACGTTTACGGACAGCTGACCAAGCTCTCCGGCCAGATTGTGCAGACTTTTGAAGAAACCCTGCACAAAGATATTCCCGCGGAATTGCTGGAGAAGGAAATCAACAACGTTTCGCTCTATTGGAAGGCGCTGCCCATGCGGCCCGGCCTGTACCGGCTTGACGTCGTAATGAAGGACGTCAACGGCGACAAGACCGGCATCTTCAGCAGAAGTTACAACGTGCCCGAATACGGCGACGAGAAACTGGCTTCTTCCACCTTGATCCTGGCGGACCAGATGGAGCCCGTTCCCGCCCGCGAGGTCGGTACCGGCAATTTCGTCATCGGCACCAATAAGGTGCGTCCCAAGGTACAGCCGGCAAACGGCAAGCCGGCCAGCTTCACCAAGAAAGAAAAGGTGAATTTTTGGCTCCAGGTGTACAATCTCGGCCTCGACCAGAAAACCAACAAGCCTTCAGCCACAGTCCAATATGAGGTAGTTAACACGGTTACGCACCAGCATGTGTTAGACTTCACGGAAACAACGGCTCAAATGGGAAATGTTGGCGAGCAGGTGACCCTTGGAAAGAGCCTGCAGTTGGGCCAGTTGGATCCCGGGATATACCAGGTAACCATCAAGATCAACGATCAGATTTCGAAGCAGACGATTTCACCCACGGCCAAGTTCGCCGTCCAGCAATAAGGGCAAGGGGCTCCACTTTCACTGAGGTGGTGGATATGACCCGCAAACTCGGATGTTTATTGGTGGTCCTGTTAGCGTGGGCGCCTGCCCACGCAGCCAGCGTCGGAGGCATTGCAGGATACGTCAAAGACGCTTCGGGTGCGCCGCAGATGGGCGCGGTGGTGGATATCTTTGTCTCCGCCGCTAAAGTGGGTACCACCGTCTTCACCGATTCGCGCGGTTATTACCTGGCGGACAACCTGCCCGCCGGCACCTATCAGGTCAAAGTCACTGCTGCTTCTTTCCTGCCCTCGCTGCGGGAAAATGTGGTCCTTCGTTCCGGGGCCCACCTTATTGTCAATCTCACGCTCAATACCCTGGCTGACGCGCTTAAGTTGATGCCGCCGCGCCGCACGGAAACCGATGAGCCTGATGACTGGCATTGGACCCTTCGCTCCGCCGCTAATCGTCCGGTCCTTCGCGTGCTGGAAAAAGACAAGGACAGCGATGACCACGCAGCTCTGATCGTGGTTTCTCACAACCGGTCAGAACAGGGCGGCGATCGTCCCGTAAAGGCCAGCGTTGCCCTGATGGCCGGCGCTGAAGCCGGCGGTTTTGGCAGCGCCGGAGACGTCACTACGTCTTTCGCGCTGGAGAAATCGCTGTTTTCTTCGGGAACGCTTTCCTTCAACGGCAACATCGGCGCTTCCTCCGGCGATCCCACCGGAGTTCTCCGCGCCTCTTATGCGCATGATTTTGGCGATTCCTCCCGCCCGGTTTTTACCGTTACCTATCGCCGTTTCGCCGTGCCCGGCGCAGCCGTTCAGAATTCACCCTATGCCGCGATTCAGGTGAGCAGCTCTGACAGCATGACCGTGGCCGGTTTCGTCGATTTAAGTTATGGCGCAGATCTCCAGGCCATGGAGTTTGCCAACCGCGTCACCGCCATCCGTCCCCACGGCTCCGTAGATGTGCATCTCTCGTCCAATATGGTGGTGGAATACCGCTACGCAACCTCTGAACCGGACACCCGCTCCGCCAAAGGCTTTGATTCTGCGCCCGCCGACCTGAGCGAGTCCGGCCCGCGCATGGCCCTCACCAACGGCCAGCCGGAAGTTGAGCGCGCCGCGCATCATGAAATTTCCGTCTCGCGCCGCATGGGCGACACCAAGATCCAGCTCGCCGCGTTTCTTGACCGCGTTCATAACCTGGTGCTCACCGGCGCCGGCAATCCCGCCAGCTACTCTGATGACGTGCTGCCCGATGTTTACTCGGGAACGTTTTCTTATGGCTACGCTCCCGGCGCCAGCAGCGCGGGTGCGCGCGTGGTGGTGCAACGCAAGATCTCTGACGATCTCACCGCCACCGTCGATTACTCCACCGGCCAGGTCGTTTCCGCGCAGGCGCTCTCCGATTGGCAAACGCTGGCCCGCGCTCTGGACACCAGCCGCCAGCACTCCGTCGGCACCAAGGTCTATGGCTACATCCCTTCGGCCGGCACGCGCTGGATCGCCTCCTATAAATGGACCAGCGGCCACGCGCTCTCCACCGTTGACGCCTTCAATGCCTCGCCCGGCCAGACCGACCCGTATTTGAGCATCTTTGTCCGCCAGCCTCTTCCCTGCGGATCATTTATGCCCGGGAAAATGGATGCGCTGCTCGATCTTCGCAACCTGCTGGCGCAGGGCTACCTCCCCGTCATGGGCCAGGACGGCCGCACCGTTTACCTGGTCCAGTCAGCGCGCTCGCTCCGCGGCGGGCTGGCGTTTACTTTTTGATCTTCCGAAGTTAGCCGTCCTTAGCGGAAGCGTTTTCTGAAATCCCGAGCGCAGCGAGGGATCCCTATCAGCTTAGAATCTCTTCGGGTCGTCGAACCTGAGCCAATGTCGTCCTGACGGACTACTCCAAACGGAATCACTTCGAATAAACGGTCACCCCTTCAGACCTTTTCCCGCCACACATACAGATGTTCAGCATCGGCTGCGGTCGCAATAACCATCTTGCGTTTCTTGCTCTCGCGGCTCAGTGCGGCGCGCACGTTCTCCTTGGTGTCGCCGAGGATACGGATAGGGACCTTCACCGCTGCGCCGTCCTTAAGCTCTTCCACGTCGGCGAGAATCTCAGTCACGATCCTGCGGTGCTTGCCATTACGGCTCTGGGGAACGTCAATCTGCTGCATGGTCTCAAATGTCGCCTTGAATGCTGGTGTTTTCTTCGCCACTGGCGCTCTCCTTCCCGCTAAAACGTATAGTAAACGTATCGTCACGAATAGTATCATCCGCTAACGTATCTTGCAAGAGGACAACACAGAAAAAATCCGGTCTCTCGCCGCCTTGAAAAGCGTTCGCTAAAGATTCTCCCCGTATCCTCGGGCGGCGCGTAGCCTTGGGGAAGTAGAGCCACTGTAAGAGATCGGAGACCCAAATGAACGGCCGCAAGACCCATTTTGAAGTTGTTCCACTCGCTGAAATCGCTCCCTTGCTGCAGGCCGCCCCGGCCCGCGCTATCCTCTCCGTGAGCTATGACACCAGCCTGGCCCGGACCCGCGAGATGCTATTCTCGAACGCCGGTTTTCAGGTGTCTTCTGTCCTGACCGTGGCCGAGGCCGTTCGCGAGTGTGGCGAGTGCGCCTTTGACCTTATCGTGATCGGCCACAGCATTCCCCTCAAGGACAGAGAAACGCTGGTCAAAGCCCTGCGCTCCCGTTGCACAACGCCCATCCTGGCGCTCATGCGGCCTAATGAGTCCGCGCTGGCGGGAGCTGAATACTTCTTTGACTCCACTGAAAGCCCTTCGCTGCTGCTTGAAACCGTGAAGGACATTTTCCGATCAAAGAATGGCAACAGCTAAACCCCAAATCGAACCACCACGACGTCGGGTTTCGCGTATGGCAAAGAAACGGAACACGAAAAAAGCACCGGATCGATCCAAAGATTCTCGATCCGACGGCCTTCTGTCCAAAGACCTTTGGATCGCCGACCGTTACAGCCTCAAAGGCCCCGCAGGCGAACGCGCCTGGGAAAACCGTCGGGGCGGCGCCCCCAGTAGCTCGCGCTTCCTCGAACTGGCCGATATCGCTCTGGGCACAAGGAAATCCGTCCTGGGCACAAGGAAATCCGTCCTGCTCAAGAAGAACGACCATTTGGCTTCCGCACATGACACGCGCAAAACAGAGCCTTACTCGAACAAATAATTCTTGCGCTTACATCCTCTCCACTTCTTCCAATATCCTGGCCAGCGCGTGCCGTATGCTCTCCGGTGAGCGCACCTTGAATACGTGCACCGGCAAGGGCTTGAGCATTTTGCGCACGTTGCCCACCGCCCCGTCGGCGTACCTGGTGTTGAGCAGCTCAAATTGCAGATAATAGACCACGCATTTTTCTTCTGAGCCTGGCGGCATGTGCGGCAGGTCGCGGAAAGAATAGAAGTCCATGGGGCTGCCGATCACCACAAAAACGTGTGCCGCGCCGCCTCTGGGCGGTGAATCTGTGTCAGCCGCGTTGAGCCGCCGGAGCAACTCGTCCTGCAGAAAGGCCGGGCTCTCGCGCCGCTGCTCCAGGGCCTTGATGTCAATCGTTGCCGGCCCATTTTCCGGCGCCAGCACGGCTTTGGCCCGCGGCCAGTCCAGCTCTCTCACGTCATCTTGCTCAAATGTCACGCGCCCCTTGCGCAGGTCAACCATGGCCACGTTCAGTGATCCGCGCTCCAGGCTGATCTGGCTCAGTGCCTTTAACAACGGCAACGCAACAGAAAGATAGCGATTGTAAAACCGCGTGGAGCCGCGGAACAGATCAGAGGCGGTCACGTCCGCCAGCACTTCCAGCCTCACCGGATGCTGGGTCGCCAGCGGAAGATGAAGCTTCCCCGCTACGTCCGGGCGAAACATTCTGTCCGGCCCTTCCAGCCCCGGCCTCAGGAACTCGACTGCCGGCAGCCCGGCCCATGCGCCGGGCAGAGGATCGTTCCTGGGCGGCTCAATGTGCAGCGGCCCTTGCATCAGGTTGTGCTCATGTGTCAAATCGTCAAACAGCGCGACCGTGACCTGGTATTCTCCCGGCAGCACAAACACGTTCCAGTAGATTTCCGCGCTGGTCTTCTTCGCCTCTGGTGGCAGGTTCAGGTGGTAGAGGGTGTAGTCGCGAAATTGCTTTCCTGTCGCGTCCGTCACCTGCACCAGCACCACAATGCGATCGCCTGCCGGACGCTTGAGCAGGTCCCGTCCCGCCAGCTCAATATCAATCGACGCCACCAGCCGCTGTTGCAGAGCGAGCCCGTAGGACCGGATCCGAACCTTCCATGGGACCGCCGTCACTGGGCCCTGCTTCACCCACTGCGCGAAAGGTACGGCGGCGAATACCCGTTCGATTGGAACCTCCTCGGCGTGGAGGGCGGAGCCAGCGGAGAACAAGCACAACACTAGCAGCGTGAAGCAACCGGATACTCGGGGCCAAAGTCCTGTCATGCAGAGCTTCTTGAAAGCAGTTCAAACAATGATAGGTTTGACGAACTGAACTGCACAAGGTTAAAAACCAAAAGCCCGCCGCGCTATTCCCGCGCTATTCCCGCCCTATTCTGTCCCGTCGACCTTGTCCTGGGGATCGAGCCCCTGGGCGAGCAGCTCAAATTCCCAGCGCGTCACCCGGCCGCCGGGACGAATCATCTTCGACGCCGGATTCTCCGGCTCGAAAGGATTGATGACAATGTCAGCCGCCGCCGTGCCCGCGACCACGCGAAAGAATCCTGGCCCCTGCATGGCGATCCAGGCTATGTCCGGGTTCCAGTTGCGCAGCGCCTCTTCGTCGGTAAAAACAGGCAGCACCGGATTCCCATCACCATCGTGCTCCAGGGAAAATTTTGCTGCCGTGTTCTCATCCACGTCGTGAAAGCCGGGCGCGGCGGCCGGCATCTCACGCATCGGCACCATGAACCATGTTTTGAGCAGCGCCTGGTACAGCATGTGACGATTGGCAGACGTATCCGCGCGCGCCACTGCCAGCATGGCTGCTGGCAGCGGGCTGTTTTCAAATTCCGGCCCTGGCTGCTGACCGGGTGATGTGTCCGGGGGAATCATCAGGCAGCAGTTTAAATGATGGGGCCAGATTTCGGAGATTGATCGGGGTGCTGGGTAAAGCTCCATATATTTTTTGGCTTCCGCCGCCTGCGGTCGATTTCCCCGAAGAAAATGCCGAAATTTTCACAGCGACAAATTGCACCCGGTTTGCCCGCGGGGCCGTCTAACAGCGACAATGGTCGCCATGCGCTCAAAGCTCATCCGCCGGTCCCTGACCTGCGCCTGCCTACTCCTTCTTGCTACTAACCTTCAGTCTGACACCCGGCCGCTGCCGGAAGACCTGGGCGCGGTCCACTTGGCGCAGTTGCTGACCAAGCTGAAAACCACGGCGCGCATCATGCAGGCCGTCGCCCATCCCGACGACGAAGACGGCGGGATGCTCACGCTGGAAGCGCGCGGACACGGCGCCACGGCGCTGCTTTTCACAGTCACGCGCGGCGAAGGCGGCCAGAACAAATTTGGCGCCGAAAGTTCCGACGAACTTGGCATCCTGCGCACGCTGGAGCTTCTGGAGGCCGACAAGTATTACGGCGTGGAACAGCGCTTCAGCCACGTGGTGGATTTCGGCTTCTCCAAGACCGCGGAAGAGACCTTCAACAAATGGCACGGGCATGACGTCGCGCTTGCAGACTTGGTGCGCGCGGTCCGGATGTTCCGGCCGGACGTGCTCACCAGCCGCTTCAGCGGCACCCCGCGCGACGGCCACGGCCATCATCAGGCGTCGGCGATTCTGACCGTTGAGGCGTTCCGCGCCGCCGCCGATCCCAATAAATTTCCTGAGCAGATTAAGGAAGGCCTTCTGCCGTGGCAGGCGAAGAAGCTTTATCTGGGAAATCCGCCGGGAATGTTTCAGCGTGGCACCGTGGCCGACGAAGATTACACGGTCAAGCTCAACATCGGCGAATACTCGCCGCTTCTGGGAATGTCCTACACGCAATTTGCGCTGGAGGG
>WNFM01204529.1_pt1 | contig 17273 bp, 16 predicted proteins | sample 5400271 | NCBI WGS metagenome assembly WNFM01 (sample SAMN13153352, study PRJNA577476) | soil metagenome | isolation source: 60 cm saprolite on Douglas fir-dominated hillslope | place: USA:California | collected 2013-09-17 | reverse complement strand
CTTCGCGATGCCGAAATCCATCAACACGGCACGGTCAAAACTTGCGTCTGTCGATATGCTTGAACTGGTTTGAGCTGGTTGTTCCAACATGATATTCGAAGGCTTAATATCGCGATGCACCAGTCCCTGGCTATGGGCGTAATCCAGCGCCTCGCCGATGTTCTTGACGATGCTGGCGATTTCTGTAAGCGGTAGACGACCTTTGCTACGCAGGTAGTGGGCCAGGTCCTGTCCCGAAATGTATTCCATCACCATGAAGTAGGTGTCATCCACGGCACCAGAATCGTAAACGCGGACGATGTTGGGGTGCTGAAGCTGTGAAACCGTCTGCGCCTCGCGTTCAAACCGAGTTCGGAAGTCCGTTTCCATAGCCAACGCGGCGGGCAGGATTTTGATCGCAATAGTCTTGTTCAGCGTGGGATGAATCGCGCGGTACACCTCGCCCATGCCGCCGCGTCCGATCAGTTCCAACTTCTTGTATTGCCCGAAATTGGTGTCCTTCAATACCGAAGTCATGCTCGATTTGAATGGCTTGGCGGAAACTGGCGGATTGTTCTGGTAGTCGATTTTAATGTGGTAAACGCGGCTATCTACCATGTGCTGCAAACGTTTCCGCATGGGCTGGAAGAGCGCCCCTGCCACTACGGCACCGCCCACCACAATTAGCGTTGATTGCTGTCCCTGAGTCACGAGCGAGAGGCCGTAGACGATTACACCAAATATCAAAGCCAGGCAAGCTGTAAGCAGCCCGTATACCATCGTGGGGTTGATGAGAAAGTCAATGTCCCATAGCCGATAACGGAAGATTGAAACGGCCAGCACGAGCGGGATAAAGATAAAGGCAAAGCTCGCCACCGCGTAAAACATTTCCGAGAATACTTGAGCGATGGGTGGCGCAGAAGACGGAACCAGGAAACCTGGGACAAGATTTATGAGTCTAAGGATAGCTGCAATGGCGAAGGCGAAGATTATCCACTTGGTTTGCTGGCGCTGGAGAGCAGTGGATACGTTTCGATAGCGATAAATCTGTGCGTACAGGACTGAGGCCAATAGAGACATCAAGACGGGAGCCAATAAGATCGGGGGCCAGTGGTTCGGGTGGAATGGCGAGTCTGACGGCAGGCCCCAGAGCGCGGACTGGACAAATGCGATCACAGTGGCGATGCGTGTCCAGCGCGGAACAAAGTGTCCGTCTGGAAACACATAGAAGAATGGGAACAGGCAGGACCAGCCCACATAGGCAAGAGTTGCCACCATGACGCCCAGAACAGGCTGTGCCCGCGCAAGATCCGCAAATTGTTGTGACGGTGCGGCCCCAAAGCACACTAGGAAGACCGCCACAAAAATTGCTAGCCCGTTATCCGATTTGCGCCAAAAGATGATGACCGCAGTTACTATAAAGGTAATGGCATAGACAAGCTGGAGAACTACAAAAAACGCCGCGTACACATCCGCCGACAACCCAAGCTGACTCAAGCCCATCTGTATAGCAGGATCAGAGGGATTCCGCTCCGCGCCAAAAATGGCGGGGACAACTAAGATCGTGACGGTAACGGCGGCTGCCAGAAAGATAAACCAAATGGCCCGTGCAACGGTCAACCAGGGTTGACGCAAACTGACACTGCTTGGTCGATCAACAGCACTCGCTGACGGCGAAGAGTCCATGTGAGTACCTCGAAAACAAGTAAAAAATTGCTACTTAAGCTATATATTGCAAAGTATACAAGAAAAGGCACTTGCTCGTGTCAGAACTTAAAATGCGGTTGTTGAAACTCGGATGGCCTGTTAGCCGTCCTTATGCTGATCGCGACCGTGCCGCGCCATGCCTTTGGTGCTAAGATTTTGCGAAACGAATAGAGTTACATCTTTTATTAATCTTCTGGCGAAGGAAGAGTAAATTCACGATAAACGGCGATTGGGGAGATAGTTATCTCATCTTTGGCAATAAACTCAGTTTCCAGAGGAATTAGAAGCCGAAACATATTATTCAGTGCCCACGCCATATTTGAGTTTTCAGACTGTTCTTCTTCCTCATGTATATCTCGTGGGAGAATACTAGCTGGAATATTCGTCACGACGCCCACCATTATCCAAGTTGCATTTGAATACCCAGTATACAATTGTGACATCATTTCAGGAGATAATCGCAACCAAGTTTTATCTATAGCGCCACGATATTTTATCGGTGTTTTATCATCAATTGATACGATGATGTCATAACGACTACCCTTAAAAAAGGCTACAAGTAGACTAAATGCTTCGAGAAATTGCTGTGGTAACCATAAATTCTTTTCTTGAGCAAGTTTTCTTGCATTGATTAGCAGCATAGCCTGTTTTTCCAACTCTTTGCGCTTTGCGCTCGTGGCAAATGGAAACTGCCGTTCGATCAAAGCTAACTGCTCCTTTAGTGATGACTCATTAAGGCTAGGGATTGACGCCATTGCCTCACCTAGTTCATTGAAATTACTGTACACAGAGGACATGCGTTCATAGTCATTAATCGTGATCCGACCACTTACACGAACCAATGGATGCTGTGCTAACTGACTTCCTAAATCTTCATCTTTGATTTTGCCAATATCTACTAAAGATGCACCTATTTCAGACTCCAATTTGTTATACATATGATCATGGAGAATACCGGTTTCGGTTATACGAGAAGCTTCATTCGTTTTCGAATCTGCACTGGCAAGAACACTTTGTTTGCTGCTGCCAGTGATCATTGGCTCTTTCTTCAATTACGCTTTCCGTTAATTTTTCAAAGACCTGAGAATACATGGAATACAAACGTGAAATGTCCAAATACACGAAATCCCTGATCTGACCCATGATTAAGCATCCCTTTTCGTGTTGCTATCCAAATTTTTCTTAACTCGTTCCACTGCATCTATATGTTCTTGTCGTTGCTTAGCGTAATCCTTAGCAGCATTAGTGAGTAGTGCCCATACTAACCCCACGAAAATGCCTAATCCAGCAAAGACAATGGGGATCGTAATCGCTAAAATTACATCTAGTGTAATATTCATTTTATAACAAGCCTCCTCTTAAGGTTTTGTGACCGCTTGCGTGGCGGCTTGTATGCGTGCAATAAAAAGCTCGACGGCAACGCTAATTAGGGTCAAAATCGCTGTGATCACAATGGCTATATTGGTTATTACATCGCGTAAAGGACTATTAGGAAGGCTTGATAGTGAATCTTGAATATATCCTCCGTACAAGACAGCTACAAGCATAATCGATAGCGTTAGAACAGTTTTTGTAAGTTGTAAAAGTACATTATCACTAAATTCTTTTACATCCTCGTTAATATCATTGGAGACGGTAACACCAATCATCAAAGCCATAAACAGAATGTCTGGAGCATATATACTGGAGGGAGTAGCGGCCTTATTTATTAGCCTCATTAAGAGAGAGATGCCTATTGGAAAAGCAGCAAAAAAAAGGCTGGTAGTTAAGAATTTGATAACTCGCCGCATTTTATCCTCTTTGAAATGTTCCTCTCACGAGAGGTTTGGTTGATAAGCAGAAATGGCTTGCACCCTGAACGGCGACAGATCAGCAATATATTGGGTAAACAAAAGCTCCATCAACGTATTTAGTTAACTGCCAAGAAGAAACCAATTTAACTTTCCCGGTGCTGATCGCGACCATGCCGTGCCATGCCTTTGGTACTGAGCTTTTTCGACATCTCCACAGGTTGCTCGTGGCGGAACAGTTCCACGGCGATCATCTCGTCCAGTGCTCGCTTGTCGAAGCTGGGCACCACCGCGATCTCGTCGGCGCGGGTCAGTGCGTAAGGGAACCTATCGGTAATCTGGCACTGAGCATAGACCAGCGCGTGAACCGCATCCACCATCGCCTGGCTGCGCGCCACCCACATCGGAATCTCAACCCGCACCAGATAGGGTTCCTGATGCGACGCTGCTACATTCAGGTAAAAGAATACGATCTCCAGGTCAGCGTTGTAGGCTTTATATTCTTTGTTTCGCGGGCTTTGCTGAATCATGAGGCCGCAGCGGTCACCGGGGCCAAGTATCCACTGATACACATCGCGATCCGCCAGTCCTTCGAGCGATCCAGCCGTTTGAAGGCGGCTGCGTGTGATCTCGCCTGCATCCAATGTCATCAAATAAATGGTACTGACGACAAAGGTACTCTTAGGGCGATCCACATAGCCTGCCAGACCCGCGCCGACGTCGCGCAATTGAGTCATCGCTTCAAAATAGTCGTTGGTGAGTTCGGCGGCGTTAGGCACTTCCTTGCCCATGAAGAACCCGAGCAGCGGGCCGTCATAGACCGTTAGCAGCGGGTGGGGCAGATGGCGATGCGACAATGCCTCACGCGCTAGCATCTTCATTTCGTACACAGAACGATGGGCGTTTATAGCAGCATTGGCGATCACGCGGCCTTCGGGATCGCGAATGTCTTTATCTTCGTAAAATAGCAGCGGCTCAGTGATACATTCGGGCAGTTCTTCGGAGCCGTGCGGGTAGATGAACACGCCAATATTGGTTAGCCAATACAATGCCGCGCCATGCAGGTCAGGGTAAATCTGTGAGCCGTCGGCTGCAAGTATCGTCGCCAATGGCGGACCTTCAGGCAGTGGAAAGCCCACGTTGATCGGCTCCGCGAATGGAGCGGCACCACGAAAGCCTGCGTCTTTGTCGCGCGCAACGTGAATCTGCTGCCAGATTGCATCAAGATCGTTCAAGGTCAACAGGAGTTGCCCGGCGTTGCGCGTTTGCTCTGCCACGGTTACGCTGCGATTAGCGATTGTGGCGCCCATTTGCTGAACTTGCAGAACGACCTTATCGAATTCCAGGGACACCGCTGTGCTTCCTGTTGTTCTATTAATGTTTTCGCAGTCTATCACGCCTCAATGCGCAAGTCAATCGGGGCGCTAGGGACGTCCACGCGAGACGTATCCACAGTCGCCACGAGATCATAGTTCATCGCGCCAGTGATGCGCGCCGGGATGATCCGCCCGGTGGGCGCGTCGCCTTCGATAATGACGTAGCCGTCGATCTCAGGGGCGTCACGGTAACTGCGGGCGATGGTCAGGCCGTCGCCTTCGCCTTCTGTTAGCACATTGATCGTCTTGCCGACCAACGCCTGATTTCGCGCCAGACTGATGCCCTGTTGCAACTCCATCAAGGCATCGTGACGCGCTTGCTTGACATCTTCGGGCAGATGATCGGCCTGCTCTGCGGAGGGCGTATTTTCTTCGTAGCTATAGACAAATGCCCCTACACGGTCAAATTGCATATCGCGCACGAACGTCATCAGTTCATCGAATTCCTGGTCAGTTTCGCCGGGATAGCCAACGATGAAAGTGGTGCGTATCGCCAGGTCCGGCATTGCAATGCGCATCTTTTCTACGGTCTTGTAACACCACTCGATATTGGCAGGACGACGCATCCGCAATAGTGTGCTGCGGCTGCCATGCTGCAAGGGCATATCCAGATAGTGAAGTATCTGTGGTCGGGTTGCCATTGTCTCGATAAGTCGGTCCGTCACGTAGCCCGGATAAGCATACATGACTCGTATCCAGGGCAAGCCCGTGACCTGAGTGGTAAGCGTGTCCAGCAGATCGGCTAATCCATCCTTCATGCCCAGGTCGTGACCATAATCGGTGGTGTCCTGCGCGATCAGGATCATTTCCTGCACGCCTGCTTCTTCCAGCATCCGTGCTTCCGCCACAATTGAAGCTATTGGGCGGCTCACGGCGGTGCCTTTGATGAGCGGAATGGCACAGAAGGCGCAGGGCCGACGGCAGCCATCCGCAATTTTTACGTAAGCGCTGGCTCCCTGGATCGAGATCCGTGCCGCGCCTTTTTCATCGGCACCGACTGTCACTGCTTCGGTAGGCAAGTGATAGATCGGCTCCGGGTGCTTGCGGACGCGCAACCGCTTGATCAGGTCCACGATGTCCATCCAGCGGCGGGTACCAATCACGCCATCGAGTCCTGGCACATTGGCGACGAGTTGAGTACCGTAGCGTTGCGCCATGCAGCCCGCCGCGATCAGCAGTTGATCCTTACGTTTGTGCGCGGCAAGCTCCCGCAGTGCGTTCAGGCTTTCTTCTTTAGCAGTGTTAATAAAGCCGCATGTGTTGACAATCAGCACTTCGGCGCGCTGTGCTTCGGCAACGCCGGTCATTCCGGCGCCATTAAGAAGCTGCGCCATGCTTTCTGAATCGACGGTATTTTTCGAGCAACCAAGACTGAGCAGGTAGTACCTGTCAGGCAAAGTTTGTGTACGTTTCGCCATGTCCACTCCACTAGTTTAGCGGAGCGGAGTTTACTCGATCTCAGCGGCGTTCACAATTCATGCCCTCAGTTCATGCGGCTTAACCGCTACATGCCCTGAGTACGGTATCGGCAGCGGCTGAAAAGCCTTTAAGCGTAAATGTAGCCTCAACAGGTGCAGAATTAAGTGGCGTGAAGCCCAATGTCATGGTGTCATAGTCCGCCAGTTGGAGCGCAACTGACGTTGGTCTGTCGAAAAACAGTGCATTACCAGTTGTGGACAGCTCCATAAGCGTCGTGAACGATGATTCATTGTCAAATTGTATCGTTGCCCGCACCAGGCCATTCTGACCAGACTCGGTTTTTGATTTCATACCAACATACACATAGACGTCCAGCCTTTTGTCTTCACACCGCACGATCAGAGATGGGATGACCGTTTTTGACGCCCCAGTAATTGAATCGTCGGCGTCAAGTGCCACCGAAATCCAGGTTGTAGAATCACTGGCATTACTAGCATCTGACACCCACCTGCCCTTTGAAGGCCGTGGAGTAACAGATGGCGTATCGGTAGGTAATGGGGTTTTCGTCGCGGTTGGCGTACGAGTTGGGGTTGATGTAAAGGTCGAGGTTGGAGTATCAGTTTCGCTCGGAGTAAAAGTTGGGGTTGGGGTAAAGGTTGGAGTTGGGGTGTAGGTCGATGTCGGGGTAGAAGTCGGAGTGGCTGTATTGGTTGGGGTTGGGGTGGCGCTTGGGAAAAATGCCGCGATAAACGGTATCTTTTGACGCTGCGTAAAAATCAGGATTCCAAGTACGATAACGACGACCACAATTGCCAGGACAAGGGGAAGATCAGAGCGACGGTTGACCTTTGGAGGGTCAATCGCATTGATCTTATCCAACAAATCTAAAGCCATCACATTATCGATAGTGCGCAGGATGGCCCGTGCTTCACCGTAACGCTTCTGCTCAATGAGCGCTTGCGCCGTTTCGAGTTTCTCGCGTGATGATTGGCCCTCCGACATGACGCATCCTCTCAGTGAATGCCGCGCCCACTGGTAGCCTACGCCCGATCCTATGCCATGTCAACTTTACAATAACAAACCACCCCTTCATTCTTTGCAGAAATGTAGGTTGTCACGATAGTTGATCCAAAACCTCTCGTAAATGATAACTCAAATCACGTTATATGATCCTCTTTAAGTCAAGCTACTTGATCCAATGTTTACGGTAGTATGACTGTATGTCGTGATCGTAGTGTGATAGTATGAAAGTGCTGCGATCACGACATACATCTGCGGCGGATACTGCCACCTCCACGGCGACAACAACCGATACGGCGACGGCGACGCTCACCGACACTCCGACCGTGATGCCCTCCAATACGGCCACGAGCACTGCCACGTCGACCAGTACACTCACCGCCACGCAGACGCCGACCGATACGCCCACGGAAACATTCACGCCCACCAGCACCCCGACGGTGACCCTGGCGCCTCAGGCGGCGATCCAGCTAATTGCTTATGTACAACCTCGCCAGCAACTCAAGGTAGCTCAAGCCGCCACCGCGACACCCACCAATACCCCTACCGCCACGGACACGCCCAGTCCCACCGCGACCGGCACGCCGACTCTGCCGCCGTCGGTTTCGGATGTGATTGTGTACAATTACGATAAACTGCACCGCCTGCTTCGGCACGGAAATCATCCGTTGTAACAGCTATAGTTACGACCTGATGCGCAACCGCGTGAGCGACTAGGTGAACATGCCGAGCCAGCCCGCGCAAAACCAGTTCGACACCTTCACCTACAATCTGATAGACCAGGTGCAGCAACACACCGTACAGCCAGGTCAAGCTTGTGATCTGCTTCGTCTTGCTTGAAGCGGCTCACTAGATGACCATTCCAGGTGTGCGGGTCAAACTGATCGTCCAGGATGAGCGCGTGAATCTGCTGTTCTGGATAAGGTGCGTTACCTCTCGCACGCTGCGTACTGCGTAGGGTTCCACAACAAGGTTTTCTGGCAGACAACTGCGGACAGAGTCGCGCAGCAAATCTCCGGCGACGGCAATGCCGACCCGCAGCATGTGCCCTTTCCTTTGTGACAGGCTCTGGAATCGCGCAGCGGTACTGCAGCGAGTCGATTGCACATTGAGCATGGCGGCCTCTTTTCATGTCTTCTCAGACGTAACGGATGTGCTGGATAGTGCGCTTCAGAGGTGAGACGCTATACGTCCATGGAGGCGATGCTAACCGGGGAAGAAAACCGGGGCACTACAATTTTCATTAAAAAGTATGGTTTCTGCGACTTTGTAAAATCCTTCCAAGACCCAATTGGTCACGATTCGATTTTCGCGTCGGGACTCAATAATTCGACGTATTGCGCATCACTACCGCTGCCGCCGATAGCCGTACGTCAGCAAAGCATCAGGTGACAGCCAAAGTTGTCGCTCAGGCACTGACTTTACGACGACTCGCCGCCGCACCAAAACTCCCTCTTATACTGTGTCAACACACTGTTGAACAGGGATTGACCATGCGCGTCTTTATGCCTCTTAATACGACCTGGGCGGCGTTTTGTCTAGCCATTTTGCTATTATGTTTGGGCGCAATCATATTTCTCCAATCGCGTCATCTGATCAGCACACGACGTGCCCTCTATTTTGCGATTGCAACGATAGGGAGTGTTGCCACCTTTTACATCCCATTGTATGCAATGGGCATAAAGTCGGATCATGATCACCTGTTCTGGAGCGTTCGCTGGGCACTCGTGGCAGACTGGTTCAGTGTAGCGCTCATATTAGCCAATTTGAGTCTCGCTGGTTGGGTTATCTATTCTGTGGGAGAGGGCACGCTCACTAATACCAGAGGTTTGTTTCTTAGCCTGGTTTCGGCACTTATCAGCACCTACTTGATCGTGCTGTGGGCATTGCTCCCGCTGAAAATAGAGATGTCTTTACCTTCCTGGGTAACGCTTCCAACTCAGCCCGATCCCTTTAACTTCGCGCTCGAAGTTTTGCTGTTCGCGGCGCTTACCAAAACGACTCTGGATTTGCTCAAGAACCGAATTAGCATTCGACACATGCTAATTCGATCTGGCGTGACGTGCCTGGTCACTGCCCTAGCGGTGATCGGCTGGTACAGTGGCGCACGCATTCTCGTAATGCCCACGGTGTCATGGGACATCGCTCTTCTTTTCGGAGTCACGGCCCTGCCGCTCCTAAGGCACAAGCGGGGTCGGTGGCTGCGCCCTGTGCCAGTCATCCAGTCGGTGTTCGCACTAACATTATTGGTTCCTGTAATCTTCAACAATTATCAACCCCTCGCGCTGTGGGAATGGGCCACTGCGAATTCTCAGGGCAACGACTGTGGGCCAGTAGTGTCCGTATTTAAAGCCGCTCTCAGTCTGAACCCGAAACTGACCGTGCCCGCGCAGAAAATCGCGCTGTGCGACAACCGCCGCACCACTCCCCTGGACATTCACCCGCACAAAATTGTTTTCAAATCAGATCGTGCTGGCAAATGGAGTTTGTTTACCATGAATGAGGATGGCTCCGATCAAACACAGCTCAATAATAGTTTCATGGGAGAAATGATCTATGGCATAAGTTGGTCACCTGATGGGGCACGGCTCGCCTTCACCACCCAATCCGTAGACGCTTCGTCCATTTATGCTTGGTACATCTATGCCATGAATGAGAACGGGTCACAGTTGACCCTGCTCAAGAGCGCTCCGTATCTCATCGGCAATCCCCACTGGCTTCCAGATGGTCAACATCTGACCTACGGCAGTTATGTCTCTGGAAAAGTTCAACTTTATATGATGAACAACGACGGTGGCGCGGACCACTTGTTTACGAATATGGATGAAAGCTCCGCAAGTGCCTGGTCACCAAATGCTCCCTATATTGTATTTCGAGGCATACAGGGTAATGAACCTCCTCGAATCTTCGTGCGCAGTTTGGATGGAACCGTACAGTATGCGCTGACCACGGGAAACCATGACGGCTACGACATCGCCTGGTCACTAGATGGTCAATCGCTTGCGTTTACTGCAACAGATAAAGATAGTCATCGTGGAATTGCAACTGTGGGCCTCGACGGGACTGACCTGCGCCAGCTTACAAAAATGGGTACTCGTAGTGAAGGTGATAACTGGCATCCAACCTGGTCACCGGATGGGCAGTTGCTCGCATTTTCTTCGGATCGCGGCGGCAAATCTGGCATCTACATTATGAATGCGGATGGTTCTGACGTGCGCTGTCTTGCCTGCGGGTCATACAACAGCGAATCCCCAACCTGGCAGCCGTCCCAGTAGGCGTCATTGCTGGACTTCTCGTCGCAGTAATGACGATAGTAAGGCTTCCCAGCTCCGATCGCCGCTGAAATTTCGATTGTTCCTGACCGCTGTAACGATCATTGTGCTACTACTAATACTGTTACGTCTACTTATCAACGGGGCCGACGACGTTGATACACGCACGGCATTATTCGGCGCGGGCACTTCAGCCGTTATTGCTTACCAATAGGTCGCTGGCTGGTATATCAAGGCGCAACCGGTTTCGAACCTGGATTCGTTGGAAACCATCTAAGTATCATCAAGTGGCGGCGAGCGCATCGCTAACGAAGCAGTTATAGCCAATTCCAAAGAGAACCGTAGTCCAGGTGATATTGCGGGCAAAGGCAGCGGAGTCGCCTGACATGTGACAACTCCCGGTTAATATGCAATAATCTTCTGCGATCATAGGCGCAGTCAATTCACAACTCCTCAACAACGACAGGCTCGGTGTTTATGTCCACAAGTCAGCCCCGTGTATTCATCAGCTACAGTCGCGTAGACAAGGATTTCGCACACAAGCTCGCAGTTTCTTTATCAAAACTGGGCGTTCATATCTGGATCGACATTGAAGATATCCCTGCTGGGATGAACTGGGGCAATGCCATCCAACGTGGCTTGGATGTGTGCGATCTGATGATTTTGATCCTATCGCCTGAATCTATGGCTTCCCAGAACGTTGGAAACGAGTGGCAGTTCTATTTTGACCAGCACAAGCCGATAGTACCCATTTTGTTCCGCCCTACGAAAATCCAATTCCAGCTCGCGCGTTTGCAATATGTTGACTTCGGCGAACAGGAATATGCGAGTGCGCTGGCCCAGCTTCAGACCGAGTTGGGGCATGTCATGGCCCCGGGCCAGGTCGCAAATATCCAGGCGGGCCCGGTGAGAAAGCGCGAATCAGATTCGCAGCTAAGGGTTTCCCGCGTCCCACTTACGATTCTGGTCGCTGGCCTGGTCGTGGCAGTTGCGATTGCGCTAGGCGCATTTGTAGGTAGTACGGTGAGCCAGAATACGTTCTTGAGTGGTCAACTAACGGCCGCCGCTTCGAACGGGACTTCCGCAGCAGTTCAACAAGCTACAAACAGTCAAAAGACTACGCCGCTTCCCGCTGGCTTCATACCAAGCCAGATTGCATTGGCGGTCAGTACATTTCAAACGAAATCCCCTCCGGAGACACTTACAGCGAGTCCGAATTCTACTGTTGCAGGGTTATCGCCTATTAAGACGACTACGCCCGTCATTTTGTTGCCAGAAGCCACGGGTTCACCCCCAACAGTCGCGCACACGCCTGGTACGCCCAGAATAATTGATGTGGCATATCGGTCGCAGGAAGACCCTGACGCCCGACGGTTTAGCAACGACAACGGACCTGCCTGCGTTGCCATTTTTATTGAATGGCTTAGTGGTAAGACGTTAAGGATTGACGACCTCTCAGCCGAAACCACATTGGTGAACAATGACAGCGGGTTGACGACTACTCAAGTTGTGGAACTGGCGAATAAACATGGGGTACCGCTCAGAGTGGTATCTGCGACTCTGCCTAATGTTCTGGCTGAAATTGATGCGGGCCACCCAGCGTTGATACTAATTAACTATGGAGCTATTCCAGAGCGGCAAAATCAGGCTGACAAGTTCGGGCATTATGTTATTGTCATCGGTTACGACGAAAGGGGAATATATTTTAACGACCCTGATTTTTGGGGCGACAACAGGAGTCTTGGGGCTAAGTTAAAGGTCAGCTTTGCGGAGTTTATCACTGCAATGGCAATTGCACCGATACCCAATTCCGGCGCATTTCTCACAATCGGAAAGGCCAGTCCTACACCTCAGTAATGATATAGTTTTGCTGCGCAAGATTGCGCTGTACCTGAAGTATCATGAAAATCGTCGCGCGATGATCCCATTTCTGCGCCGGTGAAGTTGCGCGCACCGAAACCACGGGTGAGTGCAATCGATCGGCAATGCTCGCAGGCCGTAAGCAATACTCAAGGGTTCCGATACTCTATGAGTGAAGAGTGGTTAGCGATGAACGCGATTCAGCCACCTAGCTCATCGGCGATTGAATCGTATTAGAGCCGAACTATACGTTGTCAAAACGTTTGGGACAACTTAAGAGATGAGGCCATTTATGATGACACCCTACACTCTTGAAATGATACGGTTCTTGCGGCAGAACCGTGAGAATCGATAAAATGAACTTTGAAACGGGTCCTTAAAGTCGAAATGAATTTTTTTTACACTCATTTAGTGAAGGACATTTCCTCATTATGGAAAATTCGGCTCCTACTACATTCGCAAAATTTTTAGTCGAAGCGGCAAAGCTTTATCCGCAGGCCCCGGCGATCCTCACGCCCGGGCGAGCACCGCTTACGTATGAGCGCCTACTTAGCCAGGTAACCAAGACCGTTCGCAACCTGAATGATATGGGCCTGGGTCGTAATGATCGAATCGCCGTCATCATGCCGAGCAGTGCCGAGGGTGGCGTTGCCAGTGTGTGCATTGAAACAATGGCAACTTTTGTGCCGCTTAATCCGTCGCTGTCTCTCTCAGAACTTCTTGATCTGCTGTCCAGGTTGAAGATCAAGGCAGTGATTATCCAGGAAGGAAGCGAAACCGCTGCAACGCAGGCAGCCCAACAATTGGGGCTGCGCGTGATAAACCTGACTCCATTGAGTGATCAAGAGAGTGGGCTATTTCGTCTGAGCAGCACTCAAACCGATAACGCTTCTCTCCCACTTGAGAGCAATCGGCGAGGGTTCGCACAGCCTGACGATATTGCAATGCTCGTTTTAACCTCAGGTACCACCGCCGCGTCGAAAGTGATTCCATATACTCAGCGCTCAGCCTGCAACCAGGTCTACGACAATGCACGCTATATCGAGCTGACTCCACAGGATCGCTTGTTGAGCTTTATGCCGATGTTTCACACGACTGGTGTAGGTTATCTGGTTCAGGCATTGATGACCGGGGGCAGTACATTTATCTTGCCCGGCTTTGACGTAAAAACTTTTTTTGAGAGCCTTGCTTCCTTTAAGCCAACGTGGTTCCCGGCAGTTACAACACTGTTCAAAACGATTATTGAACAGGCACTAAACTACGATGATTATTTGACCGACTCGTCGCTACGCTGCATCATGGCCCTGTCAATGGCAATTGACGTGGAAAACTCCGAAGCGTTAGAAGCGGTTTTGAAAACGACGGTCGTACAAGTGTACGGTGCAACCGAAGCGGGCATTATCAGCGCAAATCCGCTGCCGCCGCGTCCCCGAAAACTCGGATCTGCCGGAGTCCCTGTCTATTCTGAGGTCGCCATGATTAATGACGAAGGACTTTTATTAGCACACGGCGAAACCGGTGAAATCGTGGTGCGAGGGCCGGGCGTGATGGAGGGCTACGAGGGCGATCCGGAAGCAACCGCTGCCGCATTCATCAACGGCTGGTACCGAACGGGCGATCTGGGCTACTTCGATGAAGATGGTTTCCTCTACCTCGTCGGTCGCGTTAAAGAAGTCATAAATCGCGGCGGCCAGAAGGTGTCACCTGGCGAGGTTGAACAGGCGCTGTTAAGCCATGCAATGGTGGAACAGGCAGCAGTGTTCGCGATTCCTGATGCGCGACTCGGGGATGAAGTCGGTGCTGCGGTGATTCTCCGAAAAAACAGTACCGCTGAAATCTCGGAAAGCGATCTGCGGGCACACGCCGCAAGCAAGCTGGCATCCTACAAAATTCCGCGCCGCATTGTTTTTGTGGACGAATTGCCTCGGAACGCAATCGGCAAAGTGCAGCGCATTGGCATGGCTGAAAAACTCGGATTGACGCACTTGCAACCAGTTATTGCCGCGCCAACGGTCAGCACTGCCCATCGCTCCGATCTTGAACAAGCACTTTTGACAATGTGGAGCACTATCTTGAATCGCCCACCAGCGCAGATTGCTATGGAAGCACGCTTTGCAGATGTGGGCGGCACTTCGTTGAACGCCACTCAGTTGATTTTTAAAGTGCGAGAGACCTTACACATTCCGGTAACGATTCTCGATTTTTTCGACGCGCCAACCATCGCCGATCAGGCAACGGTCCTCGACAATCTCTGGCGCAATCCGCGATCGTCATCTACCGGAACGAACCTGATCCCTATTAGGCCCGAGGGTACCCTCCCGCCGCTGTTTTGCAGCCACGCGGTCTATGGCGGCGTGTTTTTTTACCGCAACCTTGTGCCATACTTGCCAATTGATCAGCCAGTATATGGCCTCCAGGCAGTAGGACTAGACAGCGCCGTACCTCCTTTTGAACGTGTCGAGGATATTGTAAATTACCAGCTCGAGCAAATCCGCTCGGTCCAAACCAAGGGGCCTTATTTTCTGGTTGGCTATTCTTTCGGTGGGTGCGTGGCGCTCGAACTGGCGCGACGCTTACATGACGAATTCCATCAGGATGCCTATGTCTTTTGTGTGGGGAGTTTCTTCAATCGGAATCGCACCTTCGACGAGCGGCAACAGGGGCAATCCGTTGGGACTCGATTTTGGCGCAGAGTGCAAACACCAACATATGTCTTGTTCCGTCTGCCAATGCGCTATAAGCGAGCCTATTTGAATCAGAAGATTAGGGATAGCGCCATTTTGTTGGGGCTCAGGCAGAAAACACAATCGTCTACAGATATGGAAGCTGACTATCCTATCGATTTTGAAGTTGGGGTCTTTCCCAATATCCAAAATGTGACCCGGGCAAACCAGAAAGCCCTCAAAACATACGAGCTTCGGCCCTTTTTTGGGTCGTTGATGTACCTGCATACCACCGATAGCCTTGCACGCAATCGCCAAAGGTCATCTGCGAGTGATCGACGTTCCCGGAACACACCAAACGGTCATGACTGAGCCGTATGTGGCGACGGTCGGCACTTACCTCAGCGCGTGGATCGACAGTATATCAGGCAGGTAATATCAGGTGTGTAACGACTTGCCGCCGGTGTAGGAGACAAGGCAAAAACGCGGGCTAATGTCTCGGTGTGGGTATTCTTCGGCTAGATGCGCAGGTGCGGCAGCAGCTACCTAGCGCAAAGCCAATGCTCTCACCTGTCCATGGGGGCAGATCGACTATGACGGCAACTATCGGGCGGTCTGCGCTTTCGTGAAGCGATTACGCTGCTGCTCCCCCCACTGGTTCATTAGAAGCAGAAGTGGCTCTATCGTGCGACCAAAAGGCGTCAGCGAATACTCTACCTTCGGCGGAACCTGTTTGTAGACTTCCCGGTGAATCACGCCATCCTCTTCTAATTCTCGAAGTTGGAGGGTGAGCATCCGCTGAGTTACACCGGGGATGACCCGATTGAGTTCTCCGAATCGACGTGGACTATTTAATAAGGCGTACAAGATCATGGGCTTCCATTTGCCGCCGACAACCGCAATCGTCGTTTCCACGCCACACTTTGTTCGCGTTGTTTTGCGCTCCTCTGGCATAATACACCTCTTCCTTCCAGTGAACGTAGTAATGCCTAATACTATCATTTATGTCAGTATCACACATTTTTGTGCGTACTTGTAGCTACGGTATGAGACTACTATACTTCGATAAAGACAGCTTGAAGGAATAGCAACGCGCTCCCCGAGCGCATTATTCAATCCTCAACACGACAGATTTTGTCGAATATACATCTGGGATTGTGACGGACGGATTTAGATGGTCGTACCAACTGACACAACAAACGAATTGGACGGCAGACGAGTTCTGGTGACTGGAGGGACACAGGGTATGGGCGCGGCCATTGTTAAGCGCCTCAGAAGCGCTGGCGCACGGGTGATGACTGCTGCGCGCTCTGTTCCTACCGACCTGCCGATGCCTGACCTGTTTATCCAAGCTGATGTTAGCACCGCCGAGGGGACAGCCAAGATTGTTAGAACGACACTGGCTTGTTTTGGCGGTCTGGATATTTTGGTTAACGTTGTGGGAGGTTCATCATCCCCGCCAAACAGTGTCCTTGCTTTGAGTGATGAGGACTGGCAGCAGAATCTCAACGCGAATTTGTTCTCTGCGGTGCGCTTGGATCGAGGGTTGCTGCCCTCCATGTTAGAACAACAGGCTGGCGTTATTATTCATATCTCCTCTATCCAACACCGAATGCCCCTCGGCGCAACCCTGCCTTATGCTGCGGCAAAAGCAGCCCTGACGAATTACAGTAAGGGTCTCGCCAACGAAGTTGCGCCGCAGGGTGTCCGTGTGAATGTTATTTCTCCCGGCTTCATTGAAACGGCGGCAGCGGAGCGTCTCATTACACGATTAGCAAGTCGTTCCGGCGCTGACCACACTACCGCTCGACAAGAACTGATGGATTCACTCGGCGGGATTCCGCTTGGTCGCCCTGGTCGTCCTGATGAAGTTGCCGAACTCGTCGCTTTCTTGGTGTCGAATCGCGCTTCGTATATTACAGGCGGTGAATACGTCATTGATGGCGGAACCATGCCAACCATCTGACAGCAATCCTGTATTTTTATGGATAGCTAACTCAAAGAGGATAAAAAGAAGTATGACGACTCCACAGCCCATAGCCGCCTATGTTCGGGCAGCCAATAGTCATGACACCGACTCGCTACTCACCTACTTTACCGCTGATTCCAGAGTTACCGATGAGGGACAGGATTATCACGGCCTTGACCAGATCAGGGCATGGTCAAATAAGGTCAATGAACAATACT
>WNFM01325293.1_pt1 | contig 17280 bp, 15 predicted proteins | sample 5400271 | NCBI WGS metagenome assembly WNFM01 (sample SAMN13153352, study PRJNA577476) | soil metagenome | isolation source: 60 cm saprolite on Douglas fir-dominated hillslope | place: USA:California | collected 2013-09-17 | reverse complement strand
CACGCTGCGATGGCAGAACGGCAAGGTGTCCATCACCGATGGGCCGTATGCCGAGACGAAAGAGCAGTTGGGCGGAATCCTCATGCTTGAAGCCACGGATCTGAACCACGCAATCCAGTTAATGTCGAAGCATCCTGGTGTGAAGGCAGGCCCTTTCGAGATTCGCCCAGCTGCAGACTTGACCGAGATGATCCGCGAAAGTGAACGGCTGCGGGCGCGAGCAGGGGGACAATAACGCTGAACATGAGCACCGCAGGTCTTTCGAAGTCGCGGCTCGAGCGGATGCATCGAGTATTGTCGGGATACGTCGAACAGCATTCCAAGTGCCTTCCGCAAAAATCGAGCGCTTGCCTGGGTTCTACTTCTTCAATCATCAGACGAACACGTTGGATGTGTTTGACGATGTGGCCAACACGCATGGCGAACTGAGCCGCCATTCGAATCGGGCGGAGGCGGGCTCGTCTCGACGATCGATGACTATTTTGCTTTCAGCCGCATGATGTTGAACAAAGGTCAGCACGGGCGCCAGCAAATACTTTCACGCGCCACAGTGGAGTTGATGACGTCAGATCAACTCACGCCCGAGCAACGCGCGGGCTCCGAAATCTTTTTCGGTCCGTATAGCAGCTGGGGTCTCGGAATGGCGGTGGACATTCAGCGCAACGAAATCTTCCGCACCCCAGGCCGATTCGGTTGGGACGGCGGCTTCGGCACATCGGCATACACCGATCCTGCAGAGAGAATGATCGGCATCCTCTTCACGCAGCGCATGATGGATTCGCCGGAATCGCCGAAGGTGTTCACCGACTTCTGGACGCTGGCGTACGGAGCAATGGGATAGGCAACAGGAAACGGCCGGAGAAAGAGGCAGACCGCTTTTCTGTCTGGTGGCCAATAGCCCGTAACCCGTAGTCTGACGAGGCCGCGATCTCCACACTGACGGGACAATAATCGCTGCCCGTGACGTCGGCCGGATAGCAGCGGTTCCGGTGTTTTCGGGAAAAAAGCCAGTGATTCTCATTGCAGCAAGGAGCTACTGGACTTTCTCGGCCACAAAGGCTGATCTTTGAGCGTCTCACCTCTCAACAGAGGGTGATTTTGAACATCAAACAGACATCTAGCATCTTACACCGCTACTTCCTCGCTCCGTCGGCTCATGAACCAAGCTGAGATTATTTGTACGCTGCTGATCGTCGTCGTGGCGCTGGCAATTTTGGCGAAGAAATTCGCGTTCCCTTACCCGGTGCTGCTGGTGATCGGCGGACTTGCGCTCGGGTTCGTTCCTGGCTTGCCAGCGGTAAAGCTAGAGCCGGACATGGTGTTTCTGTTTTTCTTGCCGCCGTTGCTCTATCCGGCGGCGCTCTTTACTACTTGGCGAGATTTTCGCGCGAACCTGAACACCATCTTGTTGCTCGCAATAGGGCTTGTCTTGTTAACGACCGCGTTCGTGGCCGTTGTCGCACACGCGCTGACTGGTTTGCCCTGGGCGACTGCATTTATTCTCGGCGCAATTATTTCGCCTACGGATGCGGTTGCGGCGACCGCGATCGCGAACCGGCTGCGCGTACCACAGAGAATTGTCACCGTTTTGGATGGCGAGAGTCTCGTCAACGACGCGACGGCGCTCGTCGCCTACCGCTTTGCAATTGCGGCGATGATGAGCGGAACGTTCTCACTTTCTGAAGCTAGCCTGCGCTTTATTTTAGTCGCCCTTGGCGGCACGGGAATTGGGCTAGCTGTCGGTTGGCTCGCTTCCCAACTTCAGCGCCGTCTCGACGATCCGCCCGTTCAAATCACAATTTCGCTGCTCACGCCATTTGCCGCTTACATTCCTGCGGAGCGCTTGCATGTCTCCGGCGTGCTGGCAGTGGTCGCGTCCGGGCTGTTTCTCGGCTGGCGCACGCCAAAAATTTCCACCTTCCGAACGCGGCTCAACTTATACGTGTTTTGGGAGATGATGGTATTCCTGTTGAACGGCCTGGTCTTTGTCCTGATCGGTCTCCAACTGCCGCGCCTTCTTCATTCGCTCGCCGGTCGCTCTCTGCAACAGCTTTTTTGGCACGGCGCGCTGATCAGCTGCGCCACCATTGTTGTGCGCATCGCTTGGGTCTTTGCGTCGACCAACGTGCTGCGTTTGTTAAGCGCTTCCTTGCGCAAAAGAGATCCGTATCCGACGTGGCAGAACGTGGCGATTGTTTCCTGGACAGGGATGCGCGGCGTTGTGTCGCTCGCAGCTGCGCTCGCGGTGCCGCTGACGCATCACCTTTTGCGTGATTCTCGCGACGCTCGTGCTCCAGGGTCTGAGTTTGCCCGCGGTGATCCGCCGCCTTGGAGTGGTGGATGATGGGCTGGCAAATTTGGAAGAAAGGACGGCGCGGCTGAAAGCGAATGAAGCCGCGCTGGCTTACCTGGGGGAAGTCGATAGCCAGTTCCCGCCGGACATCGTGGAGCGACTCCGCGCTGAATACGATGACCGCATCCGGCAGCTGGAAGTATGCGCGAGTACTAGCGGAGATCGCGCTGATGGGTTGATCGCGCCCTCCTACCAACGCTTGCAGCGAGACGCGCTCGATGTGGAACGCCGGACCATTATTCAATTGCGTGATGAATATGTCATCAATGATGAAGTCTTACGCCGCATTCAGAGCGACCTCGATCACGCCGAAGCAAGGCTGCATGGGCACGGAGTAGAATAACGAGCTTACCTACCTCAGGATAACCCGTTTGCCGTAATCGCTTCGACCGCAGGATGGCGGATTTTTCTTTCGGTGCGGATTCTGCAGGCAATACTGCTTTTTAAGCCATCCGAAGTTATCCAGTTCGAGCCTTTCAATAGTCCTGGTATGACCTCGCGCTTCGCCGGCGATGGTTATTTGCCCTTCAAGCTATCGATAAAAAGTAGCGATTGCCCTTCAAGTGCAAGCATCTTCATCTCGTCTTGTGTTAGTCGATACTGGAAACCTTGCTTGTCTAAAAGGTAGTCGCCAGCGTTAGCTTGTGCGTGTAAGAATTCATTCGTGAATTCGCCCAACAGGTAGTTGATTTCATTCATTTGCTTGTCGGTTTGTTTTTTCGCTTGGATCGACGAACACGGCACAGTCCTCCGGATAATGATGTAGAAATCCGCTCGTTGGAAAGTCGGATCGAGGAGAGCGCGTACACCGTCGTTGCCTAATTACGAGTTGACCGTGTTGTTTCCCGCGGATGGGTAAGTCCGAGTAGCTCAGCGAACCGAGCCTCGTAGGAATCACAAACGGGCGAGTCGCCGTTAGGCTCGACCCATTCGGGGTTCTGGATCCGCAGTGAGATGCGGATCAACTCTCGTAATTCAGCGTAGCTGCGGATTTTGTCGGACATCATTGTAGGCAAGGGTTTAAGCTTGGCGTCGAGGGGCGAAGTCGGTGCGTTTCAGTGGAGTGGCTGAGCCCAGGGATAGAAGCGCTTGCCAAATACCGATACATGCGTTGCGCGGAGCGGCGCGTAGGGATCTCCACATGGCGTGGCGCCGGGCCACGTTGACCGCTTTGTAGCGCTGCCGATCCAGCAGTAATCCGAGAAGACCGCTTTGGGTGAGTGTTGGAATCGTCGCGCTGCCCGGATAGAGCATCCGGTATTCATGCAAGGTTGTGATCGTCCGATACATTGGTGTGGTTGTTTTTGTCGGGTTTGGGCTGCGTTTTCCGAGGCATCAGTTTCCGTGCCACCAGTTTTCGAAGCAGTTAACTATTTGCGGCTAAACGCTTTACGAGCCTCCTGCTAGAGGACTTAATAGGGACGAGATCTTGGATGTTCGAATTTTCGTCCCACCTCGTCGAAAGCCTCCCGAGCACGGCGTCCCGTTTCAGACGGAGTTCCTTAGGCCGGGACTCAGCAGCTTGAGAATTGATCAAGTGCCAAACCGGTGCCTCTTGAGCATTGGAATTTAGGCAGCCGAGCTTGGCGAATAGTGTATTTTCTCGTTGCATGGGAAACAGAATCGCGTGCACGACGGATAGTCTGGACTAGCTGGAGTTTTCGCCATGGCCGAGCTTACAAGCTTCATGCTCGAGAGGCTATGGGAGGACGGGGAGTTGGTCCTGTTCCGAGGCAAGCGGGATACAGATTTGGCACGGGTGCTTGTGGTGGCACCAGCTCTGGAGCAACCGGTGCCGGAAACCATCACACGCCTTCAGCATGCCTATTCGCTCGCCGGGGAACTGGATCCCGGTTGGGCGGCTCGACCCCTGGAGCTGGTGCATCACGAAGGGCGTCCCGCGCTTCTGATGGAGGATCCCGGCGGCGATCCTCTGGAACGGCTCCTCGGTCAGCCGATGGAGCAATCAAAATTCCTTCGCATAGCCATTGGCATTGCGGTCGCTCTGGGGAGCTTGCATGCCAGCGGCATCATCCACAGAAACGTGAAGCCAGGCAACATCCTCGTCGACTCGGACACCGGCCACGTCTGGTTAACGGGTTTCGGCATTGCTTCCCCTCTTCCGCGCGAGCGCCAGTTGCTGGAACCGCCGGCGGAGATTGCAGGGACACTGGCCTACATGGCGCCCGAACAGACCGGCCGTATGAACCGGTCGATTGATTCGCGAAGCGACCTTTATGCCTACGGTGTCACCCTCTACGAAATGCTCACCGGAGTGCTCCCCTTCATGGCCACCGATCCGATGGAGTGGGTGCACTGCCACATCGCGAGGCAGCCGATACTCCCCAGTGAAAGGGTGAAGGGGTTGCCAGAATCGATCTCGGCGATCCTCATGAAACTTCTGGCAAAGACACCTGAGGAACGTTATCAGACCGCCGCGGGCGTTGAGCTTGATCTTCGGAGCTGCCTCGCGGCCCTGGAGTCCAACGGACGGATCGATCGGTTTCCGTTGGGCACGCACGACATCTCGGACCGATTGCTGATCCCGGAGAAGTTGTACGGGCGAGAGCGGGAAATTCACGCACTGCTCGCCGCCTTCGATCGGGTCGCGGCTGATGGTACCCCAGCGTTTGTGCTCATGTCCGGTTATTCCGGCGTCGGAAAGTCCTCGGTCCTAAATGAGCTGTACAAGGACCTCACTCCGCGACGCGCGCTCTTCGCATCATGCAAATTCGACCGGTACAGACGAGACATCCCGTATGCGACGCTCGCGCAGGCCTTTCAGACCCTCATTGATCAGATCCTGGCTAGTAGTGATGCGGAGGTGAGCTATTGGCGGAATGCTCTGCAGGAAGCCGTCGGTCCAAACGGTCAGCTCATTGTCGACCTGATTCCTGAGCTCGAGTTTGTCATCGGAAAGCAGCCGCCCGTTCCCGAGCTTGCGCCTCAGGACGCGCAGAACCGCTTCCAGCTAGTGTTTTGGCGGTTCATCGGCGTATTCGCCCGGCCGGAGCACCCGCTGGCGTTGTTCCTCGACGATCTGCAGTGGCTGGACGCGGCAACCCTAGAACTGCTCGAGCATTTCATCACCGAGCGGGAGGTTCGGTACCTTCTGCTGGTCGGCGCTTACGCGGACAACGAGGTCAGCCCTTCGCACCCGCTGCTGCGAACCTTTAATGTAATCCGTAAGGCCGGAACGACCATCCAGGAAATCATGCTTGTGCCTCTTGGTCTGGACGATGTGGGTCGTCTGGTAGCCGATTCCCTGCATTGCGATGAGGATTCCGCCCGGCCCCTCGCAGAACTGGTGCACGAGAAGACTGGGGGCAATCCGTTCTTCGCAATCCAGTTCTTGACGGCACTGGCCGAGGAGAGGCTGCTAGTGTTCGACTCAGGTGCAGCGTCCTGGAGCTGGGATCTGGCGCGCATCCGGGCCAAGGGCTACACCGACAACGTCGTGGATCTCATGGCCGGGAAGCTGAGCCGTTTGCCCTACACGACGCAGGAAGCGTTGTGGCAGCTCGCCAGTCTGGGGAACGTCGTCGACATCGCCACCCTGGCCCTGGTTCAAAGGGAATCACAGGAGCAGATCCAAGCGGCTCTTTGGGAGGCTGTACGCGCGGGACTCGTCTTCCGGTTGGATAGCGTCTACATATTCGTCCACGGCCGCGTCCAGGAGGCGGCCTACGCGCTCATCCCGGAAAGCGAGCGAGCGGCGGTACACCTCAGGATCGGCAGATTGTTTGTGTCACGGACAGCGCCGGAGGAAATGGAGGAGAAGATCTTCGAGACCGTCAATCAACTCAATCGCGGTACCGTGTTGATCGATTCGCCGGAGGAGCGAGCGCAGGTCGCCGAACTCAATCTCGTTGCTGGCAAGCGGGCCAAGACTTCGACCGCCTATGCCTCGGCGCTGACATACTTTGTCGCCGGCCGCGCGCTGCTGGCAGAGGGAAGTTGGGAGCAGCAGTACGCGCTGACCTTCGCGCTGGAGTTCCAGCGGGCCGAGTGCGAGTTTTTGACCAGTGATTTCGGGGCGGCGGAAGAACGCCTGTCTGTGCTGTCGCGCCGAGCCGGGAACCCCGTCGACAGTGCCGCCGTCGCGCGCCTGCGAACGGAACTCTACGCCGCCTGGGATCAGAGCGCCCGCGCCGTCGAGGCGGCCCTCGAATACCTCCGGCGCGCAGGCGTCGACTGGTCGCCGCACCCAACGAACGACGAGGTGCGACAGGAATATGAGCGGATTTGGCAACAGCTCGGGAACCGACCAATCGAGACGCTCGTCGACTTACCCGCAATGACCGACCCGGCCTGCCGGGCTACTCTCGATGTTCTCACGGCGGTCGAGGAGCCCTCCTATTTCACCGACCAGAATCTGCGGTGCCTCGTCATCGCTCGGATAGTGAACCTCAGCCTGGAGCACGGCAACAGCGACGGATCATGCGTCGCCTACGTCCAACTCGGCTGGCTGGTCGGACCGCGTTTCGGCGACTACCAGGCCGCGTTCCGCTTCGGCAAGCTCGGCCTCGATCTGGTGGAGAAGCGCGGGTTGGAGCGTTTCAGGACCCGCGTCTCCCAGTGCTTCGGTTATTTTATCAATCCCTGGTCAAGGCACTTGCGCTCTAGTCTCGAATTGTTGCGACGCTCATTCGCTACAGCGCAGGAAGCCGGCGACCTCAAATATGCAGTCTATGCTCGTGACCGTTTGGTTACGATTCTTCTCGCAGCCGGCGATCCGCTTGGAGACGTAAAACGCGAGGCCGAGACTGGACTCGAGTTCGCACGAAAGGCCAAGTTTGGTTACATCGTCGACATCATCATCGGACAGCTCAGGTTCATCCGGACTCTCCTGGGCCTGACGGCGAGCTTGTCCTCGTTCAACGATCCAGAGTTTGATGAGATCCGGTTCGAGCAGAACTTGAAGGCTAATCCGCACTCGGTATTCGCCAGGTGTTGGTATTGGATCCGCAAGCTCCAAGCGTGCTTCTGCGCGGGCGAGTACGCGTTGGCCCTTGAGGCGGCAGCGAAGGCTGAGCCGCTACTGCAGACCGGCCCGGGACATTTTGAGTGGGCCGAATACATTTACTACGCCGCACTTGCCCGGGCAGCACAGTACGACTCCGCATCGTCCGACGAAAAGGTCCGATATCGCGAAGCACTCGCCGTACATCACAGGCAGATCGTTGTCTGGGCGGAGAATTGCCCCGAGAATTTCGGGAACCGCGCGGCCTTGATCACAGCCGAGATCGCGAGGATCGAAGGCCGCGAACTGGACGCCGAGAGCCTTTACGAAAAGGCCATTCAGTCGGCCCGAGAACACGGCTTCGTCCAGAACGAAGCCATCGCGCATGAAGTTGCTGCGCGGTTCTACTCCGCCCGCGGCTTCGAGACGATCGCTCATGCCTATTTACGAAACGCCCGCTACTGTTATCTCCGCTGGGGCGCTCTCGGCAAGGTGCGGCAGATTGACCAATCTTACTCGCCGCTCTACGAGGAACGAACTTCTTCCTCCTCCATTACTACGATCGGTACGCCGGTGGCGCAGCTCGATGTCGGGACGGTAGTCAAGGCCTCTCAGGCCGTGTCTAGCGAGATCGTCCTCGACCAGCTCATCGAGGCCCTGATGAGGATAGCGGTCGAACATGCGGGAGCGGAGCGAGGTGTGCTGATTGCTCTTCGCGGCGATGAGCTCGAGATTGAGGCGGAAGCCAGGACCAATCGTGGCACGATCGAAGTTGCTCTTCGCCATGCCGCAATCACCCTTGCTGATCTCCCTGAATCCGTCCTCCACTACGTGATTCGGACGCGAGAAAGCGTTGTCCTCCATGATGCTTCAGTGGCGAACCGGTTTTCAAGGGACCGATATCTGGGGCAGAGGCGAACTAGATCCATTCTCTGCCTGCCCATCGTAAAGCAGGCAAAACTAGTCGGCGTACTCTATCTCGAAAACAATTTGACTGCCGGCGCCTTTACGTCGGAACGAATCGCCGTGCTAGACCTGTTGGCCTCGCAAGCAGCGATCTCGCTTGAGCACGCACAGCTCTACGCCGATCTGCAGCAAGAAAACATTGAACGCAAGCGGGCGGAGGACGAACTGCGACGAAGTGAGGCTTCTTTACGCGAAACGCAAAGCGAGTTGGCTCGAGTGACCCGGCTAACGACCATGGGAGAAATGGCTGCCTCCATCGCCCACGAAGTCAATCAACCTCTCGCGGGCATCGTGACTAATGCGAACGCTTCCTTGCGCTGGCTGGCTGGGGATTCGCCCAACCTCGCCGAAGCCCGCGAAGCGATTGGCCGCATTATCCGTGATGGGAGTCGAGCCGGAGTCGTGACCCAGCGGATTCGAGCACTCTTCACGGAAAATCGCGCCGCGAAGGAACGGCTGGATATCAACGAGGCTATTGGGGAGGTTGTCGTCCTCACGGGAAGCGAGATGCGGAGAAATCGGGTCATATTGCAAATGAAACTGGCCGCTGACCTCTCTCCTATAATGGGCGACCGGGTTCAACTACAGCAGGTGGTAGTGAATTTGATCCTCAACGGCATCGAAGCCATGAGCGGTGTAGAGGACCATCCACGAGAGCTCGTCATAAGAACGCAACGCGGTGAAGGTGATGATGAGGTATGCGTTGCCGTGCAAGACTCAGGAATCGGCCTTGATCCAAAGAGCGGAGAACGAATCTTTGACGCTTTCCATACTAGCAAACCCGGCGGCTTGGGCCTGGGCCTGTCGATCAGCCGTTCCATTGTTCAAGGTCACGGCGGCCGGCTGTGGGCCGCATCGAACGACGGTCCTAGATGGCCGCTGATCGACCGACTCGCTCCCGAGCCAATCCATTAGCAAAGTGGAGCGATTGTTTCTCGTTCCGGTGATTTTTACGACTGGAACTGCCCACAATAGATCACGCTTCACTGCCGTCGAGGTGGAGAAGTATGCCGCTAAAAAAGCCCGCATCGCGAGCTCTTCACAGATCTCGGGCCGCTACGAAATATTTGCGAAGTCGGAAGCTCGAACTCGGCAGGACGGAAATCCGTAAGTCCGAAATCTCGAATGGGTATCCGCTCGACTCCCTTCTGTGCATAACCGACTGATGGACAAGCACAAGCAGTGGATAGTGAAACGTTGGCACGCAATCTGTTTTAACCGCAAAGCATGAGAACAAAAGTTAAACCATTGGAACCAACTAAAGAGCGGAACCTGTCGTTCGCCAGCGTTATCTTAGCATTCTCTTTGTTTGGTTTTCTTTGGCCGCATCACGCTAACACAGGGAACGAGCGCCACCATATAGACTTCCAGATGCAAAAGGATTTCCAGATGCGAAACTCTGCGGGCGATTGGGACCATGACAAAGATGGTTTCTATGCGCCAACCCGGAGCCCGGGCTGGAACGACTTGAACCACTGATCGGATCAGCCCGTTCGAGAACCGTTTCAAAGAGTAAATTGAAAGGTTGCGCCGGGACCGTCGTTCGATGTGGCCCAGAGTCGTCCGCCGTGACTTTCAACAATGGAACGACTGATTGACAACCCCATGCCCAAGCCACCGGGTTTGGTAGTATGGAAAGCGTCAAAGATTCGTTCTTCGCTCTTTGGATCAAGGCCGATTCCTGAGTCTTGCACTGCAACGCGGACCTGATCACCGTCGCAGCGTAGGGTCCTGATTATCAGATCTCGCTCGTGGCCCTCCACCGTGCTCATCGCTTCGATAGCGTTCAGGATCAGGTTGACTACCTCCTGCTGCAGTTGAACTCGGTCGCCCATTACCGGAGGGAGATTCGCGGCCAGTTCCATCCGTAATGCCACCTTGTTTCTCTGCACTTCGCTCTGGGTAAGGATGACAACTTCATCGCTGAACCAGGTGACCAGCAATGCGAATAAGGCGAAAACAATGAAGTAAGGGAGATCAGAACCTGAAATATAGAGCGTGTGCAGAGGCTCTACGAAGAAGTAGTCGAAGCTTAAGCAGGAGAGTAGAAGCGCCAGCACGGCAGCCCCGGTCCCGCCGTACCAGGCCGCTACGGCGAGGGCAAACAGGAAAAGTGGGACCTCCACATCGCGGAAGGTGAAGCGCCCCAGAAGGAGCGCCCCGCCGAGCGCCAGCGAGACGGAAAGCACTGCCAGGCCATAGCCTTGAATCGTAGAGAGTGACTTCGGCAATGGGGGTTTGCTCGGCACCGTGGCCTGCCTCGCTTCGATACTTGCCCGATTCATTCGGCACGAATTCTAACGGTTATCCGTTCGCGCTGCCAGTTTTGCTTCATCCCTGGAAGCGGTGTACCGCGCTCCCTCGGCGAAGAAAGTGCGCTACGTCGCTGATCACGGCCTGGGAAGAGCGCAAGCGAGTTGCCGAGCTTAATCTCGTAGCCGGCAAACGCGCGAAAATCTCAGAAGCCTACGCCTCTGCGCTGAGCTATTTTGCCGCCAGCGAAGCATTCCTGGCGGAAGACTGTTGGGAACAGGACCACGCGCTTGCCTTTGAATTAGTGCTCAACCACGCCGAGTATGAGTTTCCGACCGGCCTATTGACTGAAGTTGAGTTACCCGAGCGGCGATTGGCGCAGATAAAGACGGCTGTTTGTTCGTTCCGTCAGCCACAAGAGTAGGTTAACTGACTGCCCCTTACGAGTTGGCCGGGTCGTCATCCCGCGGACGGGTAAATCCGAATAGTTGAAATCACAGACGGGCGAGTCGCCGTCAGGCTCGACCCATTCGAGTGCTAAATCCGTAGTGACACGCGGATCAACTCCCGTAAATCAGCAGGTGCGGATTTTGCCGGACATCGCTTTGGGCAACGGACCGGCATTCCATCTGCCGACCCCTCCTCGTGGTAGCTGGAACGATGAGATCGGCACTGTCACAATGATAGTTGTTCCATGGCCAGCAACGGTCTGGATTTCAAATCTTCCGTCGATCTCTGATGCTCTCTCCCGCATATTGCTCAATCCGAAGCCGTCACTCTTTTCAAACTGCGCTGCGGAGATACCGGATCCATCGTCTTTTACTCGAAGGACAAGATTTGGTGCGTCCCATCGAAGAGTCACGTCAATTAGAGCCGGATTGGCATGGCGCACAGCGTTGTGGACCGCCTCCTGGGCGATGCGTAACAACTCATGTTGCACCCTGGGCGGCAAGCTTTTCTCCGGTATATTATCGGACCGGAAATCGCAGCGCAATCGGCCGGGCACACTCGATCGCTCGACTAAAGCTTGCAGCGCCCCGGCCAATCCTGGTTCGTCACTTGACCGCAACTTGTGGGTGCAACGACGTGCTTCAGCTAAGCCAAAGTTAGCCAACTCAACCGCTCGCTGAATGCGGCCGAACGGATCGCCTTCTTTTGAAGATAGTTCGTTCTTGGCAACTTCCAATTGCAGGCAAATCCCAGTAAAAATTTGCGCCAACCCATCATGAATCTCACCGGCTAGCCGATTTCGCTCTGCTATAACCGCAGACTGCCTGGCGCGTGCCAGGGCCGCTTGCACCTCCTCGGGCGTTATGGTAGCCAGAGCCTTCGGCTGCGATCTGTGCAAGACCGGGATGGCCCCAATGTCGCGACTATTATCGACGACAACCTCGGTATTAAGGTGTGCTACCTGCTGGCTCAGCTCGCCCGGGTGGTTTGATTTTTCAAAGCTGCGGCGGTCATAGGTGATGATGCGGTAGCTCGAGTCCAGAAGGACCGGTAGCTGCTTCTCCCAGGATGCACCGCTCGAGGGCCCGCCATGGATGGGCTCGACCCGCTTACCGATGCCGTGGTCCTCGTGGCAGAGATCGAGGTTTGTGGAATTTCCTTTTCCGAAGTTAAGCATAACTGTTTGAAATGGTTGTTGTCTGTTTGATTTCCGCAAAGCTCCGCAGATTTAGTCGAACCCATCGTTGGAACGTGAAGCACTCGCAGTCACGGTCGAGTTGACGAGTGAACCCTCAGCATCCGGCTAGGGAACATAAAAACGCTGTATCAATTACCGTGCCAGGAGCCTTCTTAGGGCATAAGCGATTGCTGCTTAACGCATTATAAATTTGCCGTCGAAGAATTGATCAGGACGAAATCTTGGACTTTCCAAAAGATCGTCCCGCGGTTGTTCGAAACCTCGTCAAAATGTTTATCGGATTGCATCCTTGTGAGGCAGAGCCAACTTTGCGATTGTTTGCGGCATCCGTGATGGAAATCGAGCAAACGACCCGGGGCGATCTGTCAATTTAGTTTTTTGCAATGTCTGTGGAAAAACCCGCGCTGGAATCCAGAGCAATCGTCTTTGTTGTGGACGACGACGTCTCCATGCGGGAGGCATTGGAAAGTCTCGTTCGCTCGGCTGGATTTAAGGTTGAGACGTTCGCTTCGGCTCAGGATTTTTTGGCTCGCCGAAGGGCGGATGTGCCGAGCTGTTTGGTGCTGGATGTGCGATTGCCAGGCCTGAGCGGGCTCGATCTGCAAAAGAGGATCGTAGAGGCGAACAGGGAAATTCCCATCGTTTTCATTACGGGGCACGGCGATGTGCCGACGTCGGTGCGGGCGATGAAAGCCGGAGCTGTTGAATTTCTTATCAAACCGTTCTCTGACCAGGATTTATTGGACGCGATTCAACAGGCGATAAAACGCGACCAATCTGCGCGGCAACAGCAAGCGCAGATGGAGGATTTGTGTGGCCGATATGAATCACTGACGCCGCGTGAGCGGCAAGTGATGGAAAGGGTGGTCTCCGGGCTGCTCAACAAACAAGTCGCTGCAGAATTGGGTACTACCGAGATCACCGTCAAAATTCAGCGCGGACAGGTGATGCACAAGATGCGGGCCGGCTCTTTAGCGGACCTGGTCAGAATGTACGAGAAGTTGCGGATCTGGGGCACAAGGAAAAACTAAGGTTAAATGCGCAAATCGCAGGTAGGGCGCGTCTCTCCGGGACCGCCGCAAATAAACCTCGATATTGTCTGCTGTTTGGCCCGCGTCCGATTGCGGCGATCTCGGAGAGACGCGCCCTACCGGTATTCATACCAAGGTATAATGGATCCTTGCCGCAATCGAGGTCATTTTCCTGGGTGGCGGCGCCCCTTCTGATTTCGATTGTTGATGATGACGAGTCTGTGCGTGAAGCCCTTTGCGGGTTGCTAAGATCTGTCGGGTTCGCAGTGAACGCGTTCGCCTCAGCCGAACAGTATTTAACTTCGGATCAACCCAGAAGCGCGGACTGCCTGGTACTTGATGTGCGGATGCCGGGGATGAGCGGCATTGAGCTGCAGCGTCAGTTAGTCGCCGGTCATAGTGAAATCCCGGTTATCTTTATCACGGCGCATGAAGACGAGAGTATGCGCACGCAGACGCTAAGGGGCGATGCAGGTACTGTCCTGATTAAGCCGTTCAGTGAAGAGGCATTAATGAATGCAATTCACAAGGCGCTGGCCGCCCAATGATTTCAAAAGGAAGACGAATGGAAAAAACGCGAGCAAGCCGCTGGTGAGAGAAAGACAAGCAGAGAAATAGAAAAACGCTACCGCCGGCAGGTTAAGCGGAAATGGCAGAGCAAGTTCGGTGAGACCTCTCGCATTGTCGAGATGGAGGTAACTATGAGTGAATCTGTTTATCAAATCTACGTCGTAGATGATGATGTGTCGGTGCGCGAGGCTCTGGGAAGTCTGATTAGGTCAGCTGGGCTGAGCGTTAAGACATTTGCGTCGGCGCAGGAGATTTTGGCCAGTTTGCGCAAGGAACTACCGAGCTGTTTGGTGTTGGATATCCAACTTCCCGACATCAACGGCTTCGAACTGCAACAGGAGCTGGCGACGAAAGACATTCAGGTTCCGATTATTTTTCTCACCGGTCATGGCGATATTCCGATGTCGGTGCGAGCAATCAAGGCTGGAGCGTTGGAGTTTTTGACCAAGCCTTTTGAGGACGAGGATCTGCTGGAGGCAATCCGGAGCGCGATCGCGCGAGACAAAAAAGGCGGGCGGTTGCGAGAAAGAATCGCCGGCGGAAGTTGTGAGAACGATACCGGAACGAACGCAGCATCAAGAGCCCTGCCGAATCAGACCGAGATTGTGATCTCCCCACGCCTCAACGGAAATGGGAAAGTGGTTGGTGCATTTGGCGAAATTATCGGTCAAAGCGCAGCGCTGCGGCAAATCATCAGACAAATCGAGATGGTGGCACCGACGGATGCCACTGTCCTGCTCCTGGGCGAGACTGGCACCGGGAAAGAGCTTATCGCACGAGAACTCCACCGGCGCAGCCGACGGAAAGATAAGCCCTTGGTCCGGGTTAATTGCGCCTGCATCCCGAAGGAATTATATGAAAGCGAATTCTTTGGCCACGCGAGGGGCGCGTTTACCAGCGCTGTCAAAGACCGGATTGGCCGCTTCGAGGCGGCCGTCGGTGGAACGTTGTTCCTTGACGAGATCGGCGAAATCCCTCTGGAACTGCAGAGCAAACTGCTGCGCGTTCTGCAGGAGAAATGTTACGAACGGGTGGGAGAGGAGAGAACGCGGCACGCGGATGTGCGGATCGTCGCGGCTACTAATCGAGATCTAAAGAAAGAGGTCGCGGCGGGCCGATTTCGCGAAGATCTGTACTACCGATTGAATGTCTTTCCTATGAGTGTTGCTCCCCTACGGGATCGAAAGGAAGACATCCCGCTTCTCGCCACACATTTCGTCGAGTTATCGATGAAAGAACTCGGTTGTCCGAGACCAAGACTGACGCGAGCGGGGATAGAGACTCTCCAAGGCTATGATTGGCCCGGCAACATCCGAGAACTGCGAAACGTCATCGAACGGGCCGCGATTTTCGCTCAGGGCGGCGCTCTGGACTTCGACTTGCCAGTGACTGGAGTCGATCCGAATTCTTTTCTGTTAGAGGGTAGTGACGAAGGCGAACTGGAATACCTTACCGATGCAGAAATGCGACGCCGCGAGCGCGAGAATCTTTTTGCTGTCTTGCAGAGGACCGGCTGGAAAATCAAAGGCGTTGATGGAGCCGCAGAGCTTCTGGGAATCAAGCCCACCACTTTGATCTCGCGGATAGAAAAGATGGGTTTGAAGCGACCTGCTTGAAAGATCGTGGCCGTTTTCTACGGACGAATTAGCCGCCCGCACCCGCGCACTGATTCGACGATCGAGCAGCGAGTCTTTCAGCTTTTATCGAATTGCTGATCTCATTGTCCGACCGGCGGAAAGAACAGTCGAACACAGCGAGCGCCGAATCGATCTCACTTCTCGAGAGTTCGCTCTCCCCGATTTACTGGTGCGACACTCCGGACGAGTTTTCACTCGGACCCAGATCTGCGAACGCTTTTGGGACTATGACTTCGACCCTGGAACTAATGTTGTGGACGTCTACATTCGGCGTCTGCGCGAAAAAATCGACGATCCATTCGACCATCGAGAATAGCCGATCGGAGCTCCCGAAACCGCCATTCTTGGAGTGTCTGCTCGGATTTCGGCGGGTTGAAGGCTAACTCCTGATAAATTGGTTTTTTGGGGAAGTAAATGTGGTTTGCTCAGTTTAGCATAAATGGATCTTTTCATTCGCCCGCTCCTGGCTTGATTCGTAGGTATGGGAAATTGGCCAACCGCCCACATCGGTTATCGCACTCTTCCTGACCGCCGCGCCTCTGGCCCAGGGTCTGCAAAGCGTCCAACAAACAACGAAATAAAGGCCGGCGAGAGAGTAATCGATTCGGATGGGGAGCAAACACCTCGTCCTGCTTCGAGCGATGTATCAGTCACGGATTTAAAAAAGAACCAAGAAAGCAAAAAACATGATCGCGAAACTCACTGGAAAAGTTGCCTTAATCACGGGTGCAACTGCGGGTATTGGAAAAGCTTGCGCGCGTGCCCTCGCTAAAGACGGGGCGCGCCTCGTCCTCACCGGACGACGTCAGGATCGGCTCGACGAGCTTAAACAAGAAGCAGAAAAATATGGTACGCAGGCGATCAGCGTGGCTGGCGATGCTAGAGAAGAAAGTACAGCCACAAAAACGGTCGAAGCTGCTATCCAAGCGTTCGGGCAAATAGATATTCTTGTTAACAACGCCGGTGCCGGAAATTACAAAAATCTCGTCGAAACGAGTGCCGACGAATACGATGAACTGATGGACACGAACGTGCGGTCAACGTTCCTTTTCACCCGACACACCGTACCCGTCATGCTTCAACGAAAGCAGGGTACGATTCTGACGATATCATCGATGGCGGGCGTTTACGGTTTTGCGGGTGAAGCGGTGTATTGTGCAACGAAGTTTGCCCAAGTCGGATTCGCACAGGCCCTGGATAAGGAACTCCGAATTCACGGAATCAAGGTTGGTGTTATCTGTCCGGGAGGCGTAAAGGAAGAAGGCGTCAGCAAATCGGATATGCTTGAGCCGGAAGATGTGGCGGACGCTGTTCTGCTGGCCTGCAAACAATCCCCGCGCTCGCGGATTATTGAAATCCAAATGCGCACGATGGCAGAACCGCTTACCTAGAAAGACCGGCGGCAGTCCGGTTATGGGATTGGTGGCATTCCATGGTCGATGCGCGAGATGACCCAAGAGAAGAAGATAGTCCTAAGGCGGACCTTATGAAGGGGCCGCTCAGAAGGTGATTCCGGCTACGTTGATTGCCGGTGACGGCATTGGCCCGGAAATTGTCGAGGCCACAGTCATGGTGCTCGACGCCCTGGGTGCCCCGTTTGCGTGGGAAGCGCATAAAGCAGGGATGTCAGGAGTGGAGGCATTCGGGGACCCGCTGCCCCAAAGTACTCTGGACAGCATCCGACGGACCCGGCTGGCGCTAAAAGGACCGCTGACCACGCCGATCGGGGATGGCTATCGCTCCTCAAACGTGCGATTGCGCGAGGAGTTTCATCTCTACGCCAACGTGCGTCCCGCCCGCACCCTTGTACCGGGAGGGCGCTACGAAGACATCGACGTTGTGCTGGTGCGCGAGAACAT
>WNFM01349858.1_pt4 | contig 17281 bp, 17 predicted proteins | sample 5400271 | NCBI WGS metagenome assembly WNFM01 (sample SAMN13153352, study PRJNA577476) | soil metagenome | isolation source: 60 cm saprolite on Douglas fir-dominated hillslope | place: USA:California | collected 2013-09-17 | reverse complement strand
CCAGGATGACCAGGGCATAGGCCCGGACCAGCCCCACCTGCACCGTGCGCACCGAGCGGGCGACGGCGGCCGCCACCGAGGCCGCGCCGTTGACGGCGCCGTCGATGAGGCGCACGTCGACGCCGCGCCAGAGCACGTCCTCGCTGCCCCCGACGATGACGCGCGACGCGATCCGGTCGTAGAGGGTATCGAACCCGTACTTGTTCTCGAGCACCCGCGCCAGTCCGCGGGCGGAGGCGTAGATCCGCGCGGGGATCTCGGGGAAGGCGAGGTAGAAGTAGTAGGCCACCAGGATCCCGATGACGGCGGCCGCGGAGGCGACGATGGGGAGCCAGACGGGATGGGGCGCCGCGTGCGCGGCCTCCCCCACCCGGATGGCGGGCTCGACGAAGTGCGGGATGTCGATGTACCCGCCAACGGCGCTGCCGATGGCCAGGATCACCAGCGGCCCGAGCATGACCCAGGGCGACTCGTGGATATGGGAGCCCGTCTCGGCATCTCCCCGGTACGTGCCGAGGAAGGTCAGGATCACCGCGCGCGTCATGTAGAAGGCGGTCAGCAAGGCGACGATCAGCCCCACCACGAACAGCACCGGCCGCCCCGCCTCCAGCGCTCCGCCCAGGATCGCGTCCTTGCTGTAGAACCCGGCCAAAGGGTAGATCCCCGCGATGGCGAGGGTGCCGATCACGAACGTCCAGAAGGTCACGGGGATGCGGCGCCACAGGCCGCCCATCTTCCGCATGTCCTGCTCGCCGCCCAGGGCATGGATCACGGACCCGGAGCCGAGGAAGAGCAGGGCCTTGAAGAACGCGTGCGTGAAGAGGTGGAACACGGCCACCCCGAAGGCGCCCACGCCGCAGGCCAGGAACATGTAGCCGAGCTGGCTGACGGTGGAATAGGCCAGGACCTTCTTGATGTCGGTCTGCACGAGCGCGATGGTCGCGCCGAGCACCGCGGTGGCCGTCCCGATGACCGCCACCACCGTCATCGCCGTGGGCGACAGGCTGTAGAGCGCGCCCAGGCGCGCCACCATGTACACGCCCGCCGTGACCATCGTGGCCGCGTGGATGAGGGCGGACACGGGCGTCGGGCCTTCCATGGCGTCGGGCAGCCACACGTGCAGCGGGATCTGCGCGCTCTTGCCGCAGGCACCCACGAACAGGAGCAGGCACACGGTGGTGATGGGCCCGAGCTGCCAGAGCGACTCCTCGGTCAGCGACGTCGCGTTGTTGACCAAGTCCACGAGGTCGAGGGTGCCGAAGAGGTTGAAGGCCAGGATCATCCCCAGGATCAACCCGACGTCGCCGATGCGGTTCACGATGAAGGCCTTCTTGCCCGCGTCGGCCGCGCTCTTCTTCGTGAACCAGAATCCGATGAGGAGATAGGAGCAGAGGCCGACGCCCTCCCAGCCCACGAACAGCAGGGGGAGGTTGCCGCCCAGCACGAGCAGCAGCATGAAAAAAGTGAACAGGTTCAGGTAGGAGAAGTAGCGGACCCGGTCCGGATCGTGGGACATGTAGCCGACGGAGTAGATGTGGATGAGCGAGCCCACGCCCGTGACCACGAGAACCATCACCGACGAGAGGTTGTCGACGAGCAGGTTCATCTGGACGCGGAACGGTCCGGCCGCGATCCACTCGAACCCGAGGTAGGGCTGGGTGAAGCGGAGGCCGGTGTCGCCGCCGGGGAACTGCATGACCCGGTAGACGGTCGCCACCGCCAGCGCGAACGAGGTGAGGACGGTGCCGCAGGCCAGCCAGCAGGCGCCCGCCCCTTCACCCTGGTCGCGGATGGCGTCCCCGAGAATGGCGAGCACGGTGAACCCGAGGAGCGGCAGGAGCAGGATGGCGAACGGCACCGTATCGGGGAAGGAGCGCAGCAGCCAGCCTCCGGCCCCGAAGAGCAGGATGAAGGCCAGGAGCACGATCCACGGCGAGCCGGCAAGGCCCGCGTCCGGCGGATGGCCGTGTCCGGCGCCATGGCCGGCGGGGGCGTGCGCGGCGGGTGCGCCCTCGTCGTGATCCGAAGCCGGCTCGTGATTGGAGTGGGCCACCATCACCACTTCATGAGGTTGAAGGCGTCGACGTCCAGGGTGTCCTTGTGCCGGTGGATCGAGATGATGATGGCGAGCCCCACCGCCGCTTCCGCCGCCGCCACCGTCAAGACGAAGAAGACCAGCACCTGCCCCTCGAGATTGCCCCAGGCCCTGCTGAAGGCGATGAAGGCGAGGTTGACCGCGTTGAGCATCAGCTCCACGCACATGAAGACGGTGATGACGTTGCGGCGCAGGAACACGCCCACCACCCCGATGGCGAAGAGGGCGAGGCTGAGCAGCAGCGCGTGCTGGATGAGGGTCGGGCTCACGGGCTGGGATCCCGCTTGGCCAACGCGATGGCGCCGACGAGGGAGGCCAGGATCAGGATCGAGGTGGCCTCGAACACGTACAGGTACTGGGACAGGAACAGCAGCTCGGCCACCCGCCGGGCCGAGGCATCGACCCCCCCGGCGAGCGCGGGGCGCGCCGCCATCAGGACCGATCCGATTTCCCCGACCAGCAGCGCGCCCAGGCCGATGGCCACCAGCTTGAAGACGCGACCCTCCCCCACCGCGCGCACCTCGGTCCGGACGTTGAGCAGCATCAGCACGAACAGGAAGAGGACCATGATCGCGCCCGCGTACACGATGATCTGCAAGGCGGCGATGAAGGGCGCGCCGAGCAGGCCGAAGACCGCGGACAGCGAGACCAGGGTGACGATCAGCGCGAAGGCGCTGTAGGTCGGGTTGCGCTGGGCGACCATGACCAGGGCCGCGCCCAGGGCCAGAGCCCCGAATACATAAAAGAGGATGGCCTGGAAGAGGGCGATGCTCACGCTTGCCGCCAGAGCACGAGGGCCGCGGCCACGAAGATCCAGGCCATCGCCACCGGGACCAGCACCTTCCAGCCGAAGTGCATGAGCTGGTCGTAGCGGAACCGGGGCACCGTCCCCCTCAGCCAGATGAAGAAGAACAGGAAGGCCAGCATCTTCCCGATGAACCAGAGCGGAGAGCTGGGCACGCCGGGCAACCCGAAGTGCCAGCCGCCCAGGAACAGGTTCGCCCCCACCGCGGAGGCGGTGATCATGTTGATGTACTCCGCCATCTGCAGGAGGGCGAAGCGCATCGACGAGTACTCGGTGTGGAAGCCGGCCACCAGCTCCGTCTCCGCCTCCGGCAGGTCGAAGGGCGTGCGATTGACCTCCGCCGTGGCCGCGACCAGGAAGACGGCAAAGGCGGGTAGTTGCCGTATCGCGTTCCAGTGCCAGATCCAGCCCGCCTGCGAGTCCACGATGTCGCGGATGCGGAACGAGCCCGCCACCATGATCAGGGTGACGAAGCTCAGCCCCAGCGCCAGCTCGTACGAGAACATCTGGGCCGACGAGCGCAGGCCGCCGATGAGCGTGTACTTGTTGTTGGCGGCCCAGCCCGCCATCACGATCCCGTAGACGCCGAGCGACGAGATCGCGAAGAGGAAGAGCACGCCGACGTCGAGGTCCGAGACCTGCAGCAGGATGCGCCGGCCTTCCAGCCAGTCCGGCATCCAGGCCCAGCGCGGCAGCGTGACCGACCCGCCGTAGGGCACGACGGCGACGGCCAGGAACGCCGTCACCACCGCGAGCGCGGGGGCGGCCACGAACAAGAGCTTGTTTGCCCCCGCCGGGACGACCTCTTCCTTGAAGAAGAGCTTGATGCCGTCCGCCACCGGCTGGAGGAGACCGAAGGGACCGGTGCGGTTCGGCCCCAGGCGGAACTGCATGAAGGCCAGCACGCGCCGCTCGATGTACGTCATCAGCGAGAAGAGGCCCAGCAGGGCCTGGAAGAGCACCAGCACGATCACGGTGCTGATGGCGATCTCCTGCTGGAGGGGGGTCAGGCTCATGTCGCCGCCGCCGGCTGGGCGGCGCCGGCCTTGCTCTTGGCCTCTTCGAACGTCTTCGCCACGCGGCGCCAGCAGCCCTTCTCGCGCACGTGGTACTCGTACTCGTCGCGGAACCGGGTGAGGGTGGAGAGGGGCGGAGTGGCCGCGGCATCGCCGAAGGCGCAGACCGTCTTGCCCATGATGGAGTCGCAGACCGTGGAAAGGATCTCCAGGTCGCGCGGCGTGCCCTGGCCCTCCTCGATCTTGTCCAGCAGGCGCAGCAGCCAGCCCGTGCCCTCCCGGCAGGGCGAGCACTTGCCGCAGGACTCGTGCTTGTAGAAGTACGCGAGCTTGCGCGCCACCCAGACCATGCAGGTGGAATCGTCGATGACGATGGTGCCCGCGGAGCCCAGCTGGGAGCCCACCTTGAGGATGGAGTCGAAGTCGAGGTTGAAGTCGAGCTGGTCCGGCGTCAGCACGGGCGTAGAGGATCCGCCCGGGATCACGCAGCGGAGCTTGGCCCCCTCGCGCATGCCCTGGGCGAAGTTCTCGCCGTACAGGAGGTCGCGCATCGTGATCCGGCCCGAGGGGGTCTCGAAGATGCCCGGCCGCTTCACGTGGCCGCTGATGCAGTAGAGCTTGGGCCCGCCGTTCTTCTCCACGCCGTAGGACGCGAACCATTCCGCGCCGCGCTCGAGGATCAGGGGCACGCAGCAGATGGTCTCGACGTTGTTCACGGCCGTCGGGCAGTCGTAGAGGCCCGAGACGGCGGGGAACGGCGGCTTCACGCGCGGCTGACCGCGCTTGCCTTCGAGGCTCTCGAGCAGCGCCGTCTCCTCGCCGCACTCGTAGGAGCCCGCTCCGCTGTGCACGTAGATGTCGAGGTCGATGCCGAGGCCGAGGATGTTCTTGCCCAGGACGCCGGCGGCATACGCCTCCGCGATCGCCTTCTCGAGGGTGGCCTGGGCCTGGTGGAACTCGCCGCGCACGTAGATGTAGCAGGTCTTGCAGTTGATGGCGTACGACGAGACGATGCAGCCCTCGAGCAGCTGGTGCGGGTCGTTCTCCATGAGGAGCCGGTCCTTGTACGTGCCCGGCTCACCCTCGTCGGCGTTGATGCAGAGGTAGCGCGGCTTGTCGTTCTTGGCCAGGAAGCTCCACTTCATCCCGGCCGGGAATCCCGCTCCCCCGCGGCCGCGGAGGTTGGCCTTCTTGACCGCGTCGATGATGGCCTCCGGCTTCCACCCGAGGAACTCCTTGAGCTTCGCGTAGCCGCCGCCCTGCTTGTAGACCTCGATGGAGGCGGAGTCCTTCTTGTGGACGTTCTTGAGGAGGATGGTCTCGCCCTTGTTCGCGGGCCAGGCGAAGGGCCGAGACCTGAGCTCACCGGAGAGGATCTTGTCGATGTCGTCGGTCCGAAGGCCCTCGACCCATTTGCCGTCGACCTGCGCGCAGACCGCGCCCCCGCATCCCGCCAGGCACTCGACGCCCTGCACCGTCCACTCGCCGTCCGCGGTGGTCTCACCGGGGCGGATGCCGAGGCGGCCGCACAGCCTGGCCATGAGGTCGTCCGCCCCGTTGAGGGCGCACGAGATGTTGGTGCAGACCTCGATGTGCCGCCGGCCCTCGGGACGGAACCGGAACATCGTGTAGAAGCTGGCCGTGTCGTGCACCTGGGCGGGCGTGAGCTCCAGGAGCGAGGCCGCGTATTCGAGGGCCGCCGTCGAGAGGAAGCCCTCCTGCTCCTGGATGAGGTGCAGGGTCGGGATCAGCGCCGAGCGCTTGACCGGATAGCGGGCCAGGATGCGGTCGAAGCGCGCCTTGTTGCCGGCGGAGAATTCCATTCGTTACCAGTCGAGGGCGCCGACCTTCCAGGCGTAGACGAACCCGCCGCCCAGGAGGAAGACGAACACGGCCATCTCCACGAGTCCGTAGAGGCCGAGCTGCCGGAAGATGAGGGCCCAGGGATAGAGGAACGCCGCATCCACGTCGAAGAGGATGAAGAGCATGCAGACGAGGTAGAACTTGATCGGGAAGCGCTCGCGCGCGGTGCCGATGGCGGGAACGCCGCACTCGTAGGCCGCGTCCTTCTCGGGGTTCGGACGCGCTTTACCGAGGAGCTGGGAGACGAAGAGCGTGAATACGGCGAACCCGACGGCCACTCCTCCGAGGATGAGGATCGGCACGTAGGAAGGCATCATCTAGGAGCGTGTCCGAGGGATGGCCGAGGCAGTCTTCGGCCGCACTCCAATGGGCTTCCCGATTCGACGCTTTCCATTAGGAATGTGTCCGAGGAGACGATCATCGGACACATTCCTAATCGAGCCGGGCGACTATAGCTTCGAGCGAAACGGGGTGTCAAGAATTCGAGGGACGGCCCGCCGACAAGTTCGTGGGTGCCGCCCCGCGCGGAGGCGCGGCGCCGTAGGATCGAAGTCGGGCTTCCGGAGTGACATCAAGGAGGGAACGATGCCCAGCCGGTGGTGGTCCGCGGCCGTCGTCGGTCTGATCGCCGCCACGCTTCCGGCCTCGGCCGGCGCGCAGACCAGCGACATCGTGTTCGGCGCGTGGAGCTGGCGCTCGCGCGACCCGGGCTCGCGCCCCGCCGGCCTCGGCGGGGCCTACGTCGCCGTCGCGGACAGCATCCGCACGGCGGCGGTCAACCCGGCCGGGTTGGCCCTCATCCCGAAAGCGGAGCTGGCGGCGGGCACGGCCGACCTGTGGGCCGGCATCGGGTACAGCCTGCGGCGCGCGGCCACGCCGGCGACACCGGGGGGGCCGGTGACGCCCCTGGGTCCGGTGGCCGGACGACCGACCCAGCCCGCCGTTCCTGGCGTCCCCTGCGCCCCGGCGCGGCAGACGCGGCCGTGGGCGGTCGCGCTCTTCGCGGAGCAGGCCGTCACCCAGGACAACCAGGTCGAGGTCGTGCGCGGCCCGGCGCGGTCGGAATCCGGCCGCCTCTCGTCCCGCGCGGAGGAGGCCGGCCTCTCGCTCGCGCGCGGTCTCACGCCCTGGCTCGACCTCGGTGTGACCGTGACCTGGAGCCACGCTCGCCTGGAGGGCGAGAGCGCGGTCTCGAACCTCGCGGGGGACGAGCTCTCGCGGGTCATCATCGGAGGCGACGCCAACAAGGCGCGCGGCATCGTGGGCGCGCTCGCCACCTTCGGTCCCGCGAGCGATCCCACCGCCTTCCGCATCGGCGCCGCCTACCACCGCGACCTCCTGGGTTGGTCCGTCGAGCGCACCGAGATCGACCGCGTGGCCGGCCTCGTGAACGGTCCGCGGACCATCGACATCGAAGAGCCTCCCGTCCTGGCCGCCGGGGCGGCGCTGCGCCTTTCCGACAACTGGCTCTTTTCCGGCGAGGTGGACTACATCTGGTACGACCAGGTGACACGCACCGTCGCACGCAACACCGACGCCGCCACGGCCAGCTCGTTCCGCCTGCGCAACCGGCTCGAGCCGCGGCTGGGGATCGAGCTCACGCGGCCCTCGCCGACGGGCGGCTACTTCAAGCTGCGCGCGGGCATCCGCCGCGAGACGGCGGGACGGCTGGGCTACGAGGGCACCGACCTCGCGCTGCGGCAGGCCTTCGCCCAGCCGCCGGACGCCTTCCGCGCGGGCGCGGGGGCGTCTCTCCTCGGCGAGTTCTACGAGAACGGGTTCCGCTTCGACGTCGACATCAGCCAGGTCGTCGTCGAGCGCCTGACGTCGGTGCGGGCGGCCGGACGCCGGCGGATCTCCTTCGGCTTCACGGTGAGGATGTGATGAGCCCGCGAAAGAGGCGGCGCTCCCGGACGTACCTCGCCGCCGCGCTCGCCGTCGCCGTCCCCACCGCGGCGCGGGCGCAGACCACTCCCGCCTGCTCCATCGCGGACCCCTGCACGCAGCCGCGGCGGCCCGGCGAGGTGGCGATCGTCCTGCTCGGCGACTCCGGATACGGCGAGGGCGGCGCTTCCGAATGGGGCGGCCACGAACAGGCCGCGGTGGCGAGGAGCATCGACGCCGTCTGCCCGCGCCCGGACCTCGTCTTCTTCCTGGGCGACAACATCTACTGGGGCGGCAGCCCCGACCTCTTCGGTCCGCGCTTCGACACCATGTACCGCAACCTCTTCGACGCGGACCACCGGCGGGTCCACGCTGCGCTCGGAAACCACGACGTCAAGGGCTGCCAGGTGGCGAGGGAGCCCGGCTACGCCGTCGGCCAGAGCTGCCTGGATGCGCTGGAGCGGGCGGTGCGCGAGGACGTGCGGCGCGAGGGCACACCCGCCACCGCGCCCGTACCCTCCGCCCAGGCCAACGAGGCCGGCGACCTGGCCGCACGGTGGCTCGCGCCCGAGGTGCGCGAGCGGGCGACGAAGATCCCCCTGGCCGCCTGTCCGTCCGCCTTCGACGCGGCGTACGAGCAGGCCCAGGCCGGCGGCGAAGGGGGCTCCTGCTACGCGTCGGCGGCCCTGCGGCACACCGAGTTCGGCTACGCCCGCCGGGGGGAGATCCCGCTGCGGTACTACACCGTCGACTGGCCGAGCATCACCGGAGCGCAGGACGAGCGCGAGCCCCGGGTGCGTGTCCTGGTCGCGGACTCGAACACGCTCGACGTCGTGGGCGGCCTCCTGCCACCGCCGGATGCGACCGGCGTTCGCCGCACGGATCAGCTCCAGCTCCTCTGGATGGAGAACCAGCTGCGCACCGCGCCCACGGGGGCCTGGACGATCACGCTGATGCACCATCCCGTCTACAGCCCGCGCGGCTGCGTGTTCCGGTTTCTGGGAAAATGCATCGGCGGCCACGACGACGAGGACGGTCTCAAGGCCCAGCTCCACTCGACCTGGGGCGCCGGCGACGACGAAAGGTCCAACGGCGGGCACCATCCCGACTTCGTCTTCACCGCGCACAATCACTTCTACGCGCGGACGCGGGCCCTGGACGGCCTCGGTTACCCGACCACGGAGCCGGGGTCGGGAGTGCGCTACTTCGTGACGGGCGGCGGAGGGGCGCCCCTGTATCGCCAGCAGCCGCTCCACGCGCGCTACGCCGCCGGCGGAAGCTTCCACCACTTCGTCTACCTGAGGCTTCGGTCGGACGCCGCTTTCTTCTGGACCATCGACGACCGCGGCGGAGTGAAGGATTCCGGTTGCTTCCGCCATGACGATGCCGTGGATCGGTGCATCAGGCAGGGGACGTTCACGAGCGCGACGCTGGCCTGCGGCGATCCCCCGTCCAGCAACGGGACGTGCCCCGCTCCCGCGCGCTGAGGCGAGGATGGTAGGCTCCGCCCGGCATGGGGCGGCTCGTCCTGATCTCGCTCGGCGGCGCGCTGGGAACGGCGGGACGCTACCTGCTCTCGGTGTGGCTCCTGCGCGCCCTGGGCCCGGCCTTCCCGTACGGGACCCTGGCCGTGAACGTGATCGGCTCCTTCCTGCTCGGCCTCTTCATGCAGGCCGGCCTCGACACGACGCTCATCTCCCCCACCGCGCGCGCGGTGCTGGGCACGGGGGTCATGGGAGGCTTCACGACGTACTCGACGTTCAACTACGAGACGCTCCAGTACCTGCAGGAGGGCGCGTGGGCCATGGCCGGGCTCAACATCGCCGCCACCCTCCTCGTGTGCCTCATCGCGGGCGCGCTCGGCGTGGCCGTGGCGCGCGGCGTGCTGGGCTGAGGGAGACGGCCATGCGGGTCCTCGACGGCGAGCAGCTCCTGGTCCGGATCTTCATCGGGGAGAGCGACCGCTGGAAGCACCAGCCGCTGGAGACAGCGCTGCTCGAGCGCCTCCGCCGGGAAGGTTTCGCCGGGGCGACGGTGTTCCGCGGCGTGGCCGGATTCGGGGCCAAGAGCGTCCTGCACACCACCCACCTGCTCGAGCTCTCGCACGACCTGCCCGTGCTCATCGAGATCGTGGAGAGCGAGGAGCACGTTCAGCGGCTCCTCCCCATCGTCGAGGAGATGGTGCAGGAGGGGCTGGTCACGACGGAGAAGGTGCGCGTCCTCCGCTACGCGCCCGGTCCTCGGCCGTAGCGCGGCCGCGCTTGCCCGTCCTCCACCGACACCCCATACTCACGTCCGGATGCGCCGGACCAAGATCGTGGCGACCATCGGTCCGGCCTCGCGCGAGCGCACGATGCTCGAGAGCCTCGCCCAGGCCGGCGTCGATGTCGTGCGCCTGAACTTCTCGCACGGCGAGCACGAGCAGCATCTGCAAGTCATGCGGGCCACGCGCGAGATCGCCGCGCGCCTGGGCCGGCCGATCGCGCTCCTGCAGGACCTGTCCGGCCCCAAGATTCGCACCGGGCGCCTCAAGGGCGACGAGCCGGCCCTTCTCCGCAAGGGTGAGCGGGTGACGATCACCACCGACGAAAAGGTCGAGGGCACGGCGAGCCTCATCTCCACGACCTACAAGGCGCTGCCCAGGGACGTCTCCCCCGGCGACCGCATCCTCCTCGACGACGGCAACCTCGAGCTGCGCGTCCTCCGCGTGTCCGGGCCGGAGGTGGAGTGCGAAGTCGTGGACGGAGGATGGCTCAAATCCCAGAAGGGGATGAACCTCCCCGGGGTGAAGCTGTCCACACCCGCCCTCACGGAAAAGGACCGCCGCGACCTCGCCTTCGGCGTGAAGAACGGCGTCGACTACGTCGCGCTGTCGTTCGTGCGCCAGGCCGCGGACGTGACGGAATGCAAGGCCCTCGTCCAGTCGCTGGGCGGGACGTGTCCCGTGATCGCGAAGATCGAGAAGCGCGAAGCCATCGACGACCTGGCCGCGATCCTGGAGGCCACGGACGGCGTGATGGTGGCGCGCGGCGACCTCGGAGTGGAGCTCTCCACGGAAGAGGTGCCCACGCTGCAGAAGCGGATCATCGAGATGGCGAACGAGGCGGGCAAGGTGGTCATCACCGCCACGCAGATGCTGGAGAGCATGGTCGAGAACCCGCGGCCCACGCGCGCGGAGGCCTCCGACGTCGCCAACGCCATCCTGGACGGCACGGACGGCATCATGCTCTCGGCGGAGACGGCCTCCGGGAATTACCCGGTCGAGGCCGTGGAGACCATGGCGCGCATCGCCTGTTACACCGAGGAGCACTACGGGGCCTTCCGCCCGCCCGCCCGCGTCAGCATCAAGAGCGCCTCCGTGGTGGCCAACGCGCTCGCGCGCGTGGCCAGCTCGGTGGCGGAAGAGCTCGGCTGCAAGCTCATCATCGCGTTCACGGAGTCGGGCACCACCGCCCACCTCCTGTCCACCTATCGCCCACGCGCGCCCATCGCGGCCGTCACCTACAACCCCGACACCTACCGGCGGTTGGGCCTGTGGTGGGGGGTGATGCCGGTAAAGTCTGAATTCGCGGACACCACGGACGCGATGATCACGAAGGGCGAGATGCTCCTGAAAGCGCAAGGCCTGATCGCAACGGGAGACACCGTGTTGATGCTGGCCGGCCAGAGCCACACCGCCGGTGCCACCAACATGCTGCGGGTCCACACCATCTCGTGAGGCGCGCGGCGATCGTCACGCCGGCCCTGGCCCTGACCGCCCTCCTGTCCCTGTCCGCCTGTGCGCACCACTACCGATTTCCCCCCGCCCAGGCGCCATCGGTCGGTGTGGTCGAGGTCGGCGTCGCCTCCTGGTACGGCCCCGGCTACCACGGCAAGCGCACGTCCAGCGGCGAGCGCTTCGACCAGGACGAGCTGACGGCGGCCCACGCGAGCTGGCAGTTCGGGACGCGCGTCCGCGTCACGTTCCTCCGCACCGGGCGCAGCGTCGTGGTGCGCATCAACGACCGGTTCCCGAACCACAAGGGACGGGTCATCGACCTCTCGCGCGCGGCCGCCCGTGAGATCGGGCTGATCGGGCCCGGCACCGGCCGCGTGCGGCTCGAGATCGTCGGCTGAGCGCGCGCGGCGTGCTATAAGTACGCATGCCCGAGCGTCGTCTGCTCGTCATCGACGATGACCGGATGATCCACACGGTCATGCGCGCCACGCTCGAGAAGCACGGCTACAAGATCCATTCCGCCTTCGATCCCATACAGGCCCAGATGATGGTGCGCCAGGTCCGCCCGGACCTGATCGTCCTCGACATCACGATGCCGGGTGGCGGAGGATTCGAGGCGTTCAAGCGGCTGCAGATGCTGAGCACCACGTCGCAAATCCCGATCGTGGTGTACACCTCGTTGCCTCCGGCGGAAGTGACGGCCAAGATCCCGGAGGCTCCCAACGTCGCCCATCTCGCCAAGCCCTCGCCGCCGGAGGCCATCCTGTCCGCCATCCAGAAGCTGCTCCACGACGCCTAGCCGCCGCGGGCTGGCCCGGCGCTTGCTCTACTCCCCGGCGTATGAAGACCGAGACGCCGGACAGCCAAACCGCAACTCCAACATACGGTGAGCTTTACGGGACAACGTTCCCGAACGTTCACGCCCGGCGTTCGGGTCGCGTTCCCGGGCCCTCGGGCGTCGCGCCCGAGTCCTTACCGATGGGAGCGTTGGATGCGATCGTCTTTGGGCGCCTCATCGAACTCGAGTCCGGCGCACCGGGGTTCCTCGCGGAGCTGATCGCCGAGTTCGAGGGCGGAGTCGCCCGGCGCATGACCGCCCTGAGGGACGCGCTGCGGGCGAATGATCTCGAAGCGCTCGCCTTCGCGGCCCACAGCCTTCGCGGCAGCTGCGGCACCGTCGGGGCCCTGCGCATGGCGGCGCTGGCCAACCACCTCGAGTACGGAAAGCCCACGCGCATGCAGAGACGGGTGCTCGTAGGCCAGCTCGAGACGGAGTGGGACGCGGTGCAGAGCGCGCTCGACGAGGTGCGGAGCCGCGACTAGCGGAAGCGGCGGCTCAGGCCGACGGTGAGGCCCCAGCGGCCATCCGCGGCCAGGAGCCCGCGCCGGACGGCGGCGTCGGCGCGGAGGCGGCCGCGTCCCACCCGCACGCCACCCCGCAGCTCACCGTGCGCGTCGGCCCCCGGCATCCCTTTTCCGGCCAGCCCCGCCCACTCGCCCACCACGGCCAGGCCCGGCCGCAACGAGACGACGGCGGCGATGCCGTAGGCGAGGAAATCCCGCTGCTCGTGCGTCCGGAAGACCTCGTCGTGCAAGGCGAGACCGGCGTTGCCGTGGAGGGTCACCCCTCCGATGGCCTGGCTGACGAGGATCTGCGCCGACATGCGCAGGGCGTTGGGGCCGAGGCCGTTGCCGAAGCTGGTCTCCGGAAGCAGCACGCCGAAGCGAGCGCCGATCGCGGGATGGCCGTGCCCTTCGTCGACGAAGCGCACTTTCGCGCGCAGGGCGACGTCACCCCAGTCGGAGACGCTGCCGAAGTCCGGATCGTCGCGCTGGCCCACGCGCGCCGTCCACTCGAGGTCGATCTCGACGTTGTCCGACGGCGAGTGCACGAGTCGCAGGACCGGGCCCGCCCAGCGGTCGCGCTGGTGCCCGGTGATGAAGTTGGGCTCGTCGCGGATCGCGTCGGCGCCGACCTCGAGGACCAGCGTGCCCCGCGGCGCGGTCGTGGCCTCTTCGGTCTGGAGGGGCCGGGTCTGCGCGGTCGCGACCCCGTCGGAAAGCACGACGAGCACCGCCGGGAACAGCGCCACGAGAACGCCTGGACGCACGTGCATCCCGCAATGGTAACCGCGCGCGATGCGCGCGACCCATTGACCTGCGCCGCCGCCGGGCGTACAAAGCCCGCCAAAGGAGCGCGTCCATGGCAATCTCGGTCAAGAAGATCACGCTCTGGCGCCGGGAGATCGACGACCGTCCCGGCTCGCTGGCGCAGGTCCTCGCCCCCGTCGCCGACGCCGGCACCACCCTTCGCGTCGTGATGGGATATCGCTACCCCGAGCCGACCGGAAAGGCCGCCGTCGAGCTCGCGCCGGTGACGGGCCGCAAGGCGACCGCCGCCGCGCAGGCGGCCGGTCTCTCTCCGGCCTCCATCGGGGCGTTGCTCGTCGAAGGCGACGATCGACCGGGCCTCGGCCGCACGCTCGCGAGCGCACTGGGCGCGGCCGGGATCAACCTGCACTTCCTGATGGCGCTCGTCAGCGGACGGCGGTACGCGGCGGTGTTCGGCTTCAGCAGCGACGCCGACGCGGATCGGGCCGTCCCGATCATCAAGAAGTCGGCGGCGGCCAGGCCCGCCCGGCGCACGGCGGCGAAGAAGAGCCGGCGATCGAAGAGGCGCTGAATCGGCTCGGGCCCAGCGCGAGCCGCTACCGGCGCGCGGTGATCCGCCCGCTATAATCGTTCGTGGCCCACCCCGCCCGCCGGGTCGCGCCGACGGGATCGCGCGGCAACACCTATTCCCCCCAGCGCCTGCGGCTGGTCCTCATCCTGCTCACGGCGGTCACGCTGCCGGTGGTGATCGGCTGCTCCGTCCTCATCTACTACTACCTGAAGTTCAACGTGATGGTGGACCGCCGCCTGCAGGGCGAGCGCTGGCAGGTCCCGGCGCGGCTGTACGCGAAGCCGCTCGTGCTGCGCACGGGCATGCCCATGACGGTGCGCGGGTTCGTCAACGTCCTCAACGGCCTGAAGTACGAGGAGAAGGACGACATCCCGGCCGCGCCCGGCGAGTTCGCGGTGGGGGCCCGTACGGTGACCTTCACGCCCCGCGGGGGACCCGGCGAGGCCGTGCTGCTCGACTTCGACAAGGATCGGGTCAAGGAGATGCGCGGGCTGCAGACCAAGCGCAGCTTCGCGACCCTGACTCTGGAGCCCGAGCTCATCACCTACCTCTTCGACGAAGCCCGCGAGAAGAAGCGCACCGTCCACTACGAGGAATACCCCGATCACCTCATCAAGGCGGTGCTCGCGATCGAGGACCGCCGCTTCTTCACGCATCCGGGGCTCGATCCCTTCCGGATCGTGGGAGCGGCCCTCCGCAACATCCGGGCCGAGTCGTACATCCAGGGCGGCAGCACCATCACCCAGCAGCTCGTGAAGAACTTCTTCCTCACCCCGGAGAAGAGCTTCCGGCGCAAGGCGCAGGAGGCGCTGCTCGCCTTCGTCCTCGAGCGGCGCGCGAACAAGAAGGACATCCTCGAGCTGTACCTCAACGAGGTCTATCTGGGCCAGGTGGGCTCGTTCAGCATCAACGGAATGGGCGAGGCGGCGCGGATGTACTTCCACAAGGACGTGGGGAACCTCACCCTTCCGGAGGCGGCGCTCCTGGCCGGGATGATCCAGTCCCCGAATCCCTACAACCCGTACCGTCACGCCAAGCGCGCGACCGAGCGCCGCAACCAGGTGCTGCGCGCGATGCAGGACGCGGGGTTCGTGGAGGCGGCCACCGCGGAGGCCGCCATCGCCCAGCCCATACGCGTCGAGAGCGCATCGCTGGACAGCTCGGACGCGCCCTACTTCGTCGACCTCGTCAAGCAGCAGCTCTCGGAGCGCTACGACGCGAAGGACCTCGCCACCCAGAACCTGGCCGTCTACACCTCCCTCGACCTGTCACTGCAGGCGCAGGCCCAGAACGTCCTGCGCGAGGGCTTGGCCAAGGTCGACAAGATGATCCGGCGCAGGGTTCATCCTCCGGTGCAGGGCGCGCTCATCGCCCTCGAGCCCTCGACGGGCGCGATCGTGGCCCTGGTGGGCGGGCGCGACTATACGGAGAGCCAGTACAACCGCGCGACCACCGCCAAGCGCCAGCCGGGGAGCACGTTCAAGCCGTTCGTCTACCTCACGGCGTTCGAGGCGACATTCGACGACCCGGCCCTCCCGCCCATCACCCCCGCCACCGTCGTCGAGGACGCGCCGACCGTGTTCCTCTTCGGCAAGCAGGAGTACGCGCCGCAGAACTACGAGAACGACTACAAGGGATACGTGACGCTGCGGACGGCCCTCGCGCACAGCCTCAACAACGCGACGGTGAAGGTGGCGGAGATGGTCGGCTTCGAGCGCATCGCCGACCTCTGGAACCGCCGCTTCGGGATGCCCGACAAGGTGCAGCCCTATCCCGCGGTCGCCCTGGGCTCGTTCGAGGCCACGCCCCTGGAGTTGGCCTCCGCGTACAACATCCTGGCCAACATGGGACTGAAGGTTCCCCCCGTCACCGTGCTCAAGGTCCTGGACGAGAAGGGCACGGCGATCGAGCAGCACTATCCGAGCCCGGCGCGGGTGGCGCGGCCGGAATCGACCTTCCTCGTGGTCAACATGATGCGCAGCGTGATCAACAACGGCACCGCCGCCGCCGCGCGCTCCATGGGCTTCATGGCCGACGCCGCGGGCAAGACGGGCACGACCAACGACCTGCGGGACGCGTGGTTCGCGGGGTTCACCCCCGACCTCCTCTGCGTCATATGGATCGGGTTCGACGACAACACTCCGACCGGGCTCAGCGGCGCGCGCGGCGCCCTTCCCCTGTGGGTCGACTTCATGAAGGCCGCGCAGGCGGGCACGCACGGCGAGAAGTTCCAGCCGCCGCCCTCCAACGTCGTCTTCGTGGACATCGACAAGCAGACGGGTCTGCTCGCCACGCCGAACTGCCCGCAGGTCATCTCCGAGGCCTTCGTCGCCGGCACCGAGCCGCGCGAGTACTGCTCCTTCCACTCCGGCTACCAGAGCACGATCCCGCCCTATCCGCAGCCTTCGCCGTCGCCCTGGCGCTAGCCTCCGGTCTTGACCCTGGCCGGGACCGGCGGCTAGACTGATCGCCTGCGCAAGCGGCCACCAAAGTGCCGTTGGCTGCGCAAGCGGCCACCAACATGCGGATGGCTGCCGTTCGGGCGCTTAACTCAGCGGTAGAGTGCCACCTTCACACGGTGGAAGTCGTAGGTTCAAGTCCTACAGCGCCCACCATCCCTCAGTAGCTTACGGGCCGTGCGCCATCAACTTGGGTCCAATTCGGGTCCAGCTTGGGTTCAAGAACGCGGGCGTTTACCGCGCGCGGACCCAGGTGCAGAACGGGGGTTCGGCAGCGTGATCGTTCAGAACCGAGAGCGGCCCCGCGGCTGCGGCTGATCCGAGTGATCGCGACGCCCGAGTCGCGCTGCCGCCTCATGGTGCTGCGGTACAATCCGCAACATAGCCTCCTCCTGATGGTGCGCTCCCTTGGAAGCGCAGGTTTCGCACTCTGCTTTTCTGGAGGGCGGCCGAGTGGCTGAGCTGGAGCCGATCCGGATCCTGACCGTGGAAGACCACCCGGTCTTCCGCGAAGGCCTGAGTACGATCATCGGGTCGCAGAAGGACATGAGGCTCGTGGCCCAGGCGACGAACGCGGTGGAGGCCATGGCGGAGTTCCGACGCCAGCGGCCGGACGTCACCCTGATGGACCTTCGCCTTCCGGGCACCAACGGAACGGACGCGCTCGTCGCGATCCGAGGGGAGTTCCCACGCGCACGCGTCATCATGCTGACGACCTCGGACAGCGACGGCGAGATCCAGCGCGCGATGCGGGCGGG
>WNFM01105753.1_pt3 | contig 17284 bp, 29 predicted proteins | sample 5400271 | NCBI WGS metagenome assembly WNFM01 (sample SAMN13153352, study PRJNA577476) | soil metagenome | isolation source: 60 cm saprolite on Douglas fir-dominated hillslope | place: USA:California | collected 2013-09-17 | reverse complement strand
GTGCCGATGCAGGAGATGCTCACCTACGAGCAGCACCTCACGTCCGCCACCGGCGGCCGGGGCTCGTACCACATGGAGTTCGACCACTACGAGGAGGTCCCGGCGCACCTCCACGCCAAGATCATCGCCGCGTCCAAGTCAGAGCGCGGCGCTGAGGAGGCGGAGGAGGTCTGACATTGTCGATTGACGAATGCAGATTGAAGATTCACGGATTGACGACTGTCGATTGACGATTGGGGTACAAGCGAAGGGCCGGGTTGCGCAACGCGCTCCCGGCCCTCACCAATCTTCAGTCTGCAATCTTCAATCTTAAATTACGAGCCCCCCGCCTTGCGGGGCGAGGACGTCTTGGCCCCCTTGCCGCGGGTGTCTGTTTTGCCGCCTTTGCCGTCGTACGTGCGCTCGGGCTTGGCTTTCTTCTTCGGCGCGCCCTCCGCGCCTTCGCCCTCCTCGCCCTCGGCCTTCGCCTTGCCGCGCAACCGATCCGCCGCCGCGCGGAGGCGGCCACCCACGCCCTTCGGCTTCTGCTGCGCCGTCGCGCCTGGCTTCGCCGTCTCGGCATTCGGATCGTACTCGCTGCCGACCAGCTCGATCTGCGCGACCTCCGCGCTGTCCCCGCGGCGGTACCCGACGCGCAGGATGCGGGTGTAGCCGCCCGGCCGCGCCGCGAAGCGCGGCGCGATCGTGTCGAACAGCTTGCTGACGACGTCGCGGTTCTGGATGTCGCGAAGGACCAGGCGCCGCGCGTGCAGGGTGCCCTGGTTCGAGTCCCCCGCCGCGAGGCCCCGCTTCGCGATCGTGATGATCCGCTCGACGAAGGGCCGGAGCTCCTTCGCCTTGGGCAGCGTCGTCTCGATGTGCTCGTGCGTGATCAGCGCTTCCGCCTGATTGCGCAGCATCGCGATGCGGTGCTCGGTCACCCGTCCTAACTTACGTTGTCCGACTCGATGACGCATTTCACTGATCCTTGTTTGGCCTTGGGCTTTGGGCCTTTGGCTTTAGCGGTCTTAGCGAGCCAGGCCTGCCCAACGCCCAAAGCCTAAAGCCTAAAGCCTACTCTTGTGCGTGCGCGGCCGGCTGGTCGAGCCGCATGCCGAGGCCGAGACCCATCGACGTCAGGATCTCCTTGATCTCGTTCAGCGACTTCCGGCCGAAGTTCTTGGTCTTGAGCATCTCGCCCTCGGTCTTCTGCACCAGCTCGCGAATCGTGCGGATGTTCGCGTTCTTGAGGCAGTTGTAGGACCGGACCGAGAGCTCCAGCTCCTCGACGCTCTTGTCGAGGTTCTCGTTCGAGGTCGCGTGCGACTGTTCGCCGCCGCCTTCCGCCGCGAGCTCCGCGACGTCCTCGAGATTGATGAAGATGTTCAGGTGGTCGCGAATCAGCTTCGCCGAGAGCGACACCGCGTCGCGCGGCGTGACCGACCCGTTGGTCCACACGTCGACGGTCAGCTTGTCGTAGTCGGTGTTCTGGCCGATGCGCGCCGCCTCGACCAGGTAGTTCACCTTCTTGACCGGCGAGTGGACCGAGTCGATCGGGATCCATCCGATGCCGAGATCCTCGTCGAAGTTCTTGTCAGCCGACACGTAGCCGCGGCCGCGCTTGATGCGCAGCTCCATGTGGAGCTTGCCGTGCTCGGCGACGGTCGCGATATGGGCGTCCGGCTCGAGGATTTCGATGTCGGCGTCCCCTTCGATGTCCCGCGCGCGCACTTCGCCGGCCTTGTCGATGCGCAGGTACAGCGTCTTGGTCGTGTCGGTGTGCATCTTGAGCGGGATCTGCTTCAGGTTCAGGATGATGTCGGTCGCGTCCTCGACCACGCCCGGGATGGGCGAGAACTCGTGGAGCACGCCGTCAATCTTGACCGCGGTCACCGCCGCCCCCTCGATCGAGGAGAGCAGCACGCGCCGGAGCGCGTTGCCGACCGTCGTCCCGAACCCGCGCTCGAACGGCTGGGCGTGGAAGCGCCCGAACCGATCGGTGAGGGTCTCGCGCTCGAATTCGAGGCGCTTGGGTCGCTGAAAACCTTTCCACAACATGTCTCTTGCTACCTTTCAATCGAACGCCCTGTCGTGGACGTCCGCCGGGCCTGCCGTGTGTCCCCCGCCTCCCGCCGCAGGCCCGGGTTGGCTGCGGGCGGGGGAACTGTCGATGGGTTCTCATGGTTCTTCGGGTTCTCGGGGTTCTCAGGGTTCTAGACTCGCCCCCGCGCTCGACGTCCGAACCAGAACCTTGAGAACCGTGAGAACCTCGAGAACCCCGAGAACCTATTTCGAATACAACTCGACGATCAACTGCTCCTGCACGGGCAGGTTGATCTGTTCGCGCGTGGGCAGCGAGGCGATGCGGCCCGACATCGTGCCCGCGTCGAACGAGAGCCACTCGGGGACGCCGCGTCCCTTCACTTCCTCGAGCGCGTGCTGGATCGCCGGGTTCTCCGCGCTGCTCGCCCGCACGCCGACGACGTCGCCCGGCTTCACCTGGTAGGACGGGATGTCGACCTTGCGGCCGTTCACCGTGAAGTGTCCGTGGCGCGCGAGCTGCCGCGCCTGCGCCCGCGACGTGGCGAGCCCGAGGCGATACAGCACGTTGTCCAGGCGGCGCTCCAGCAGCTGGAGCAGCGTCTCGCCCGTGATGCCCCGCGTCCGGTCCGCCATCTCGAAGTAGCGGTTCTCGCGCAGCTGCAGTCCGTAGCCCACGACCTTCGCCTTGCGCAGCTTGCCGTGCTGGCCGGGGGGCAGGTTGCGCTTCTCGATCGCGCACTTCTCGGTGTAGCAGCGCTCTCCCTTGAGAAAGAGCTTCATGCCTTCGCGCCGGCAAAGCCGACAAACAGGTCCGGTGTAACGTGCCATTAATTCTGATCCTTGTCGTTTCCAGTTTCCAGTTTCCAGCTCCCAGCCCCGTTTCCTCTACTGGAAACTGGCAGCTGGTAACTGGCAGCTGTTTCTTACACGCGGCGCCTCTTCGGGGGTCTACATCCATTATGCGGAATCGGCGTGACGTCGCGAATCGACTTCACGTCGAGGCCGATCGTCTGCAGCGCGCGGATCGCCGACTCGCGCCCGGCGCCGGGGCCCTTCACGCGCACCTCGAGGCTGCGCATGCCGAACGCCTTCGCGGCGTTCCCCGCGGCGATCGCCGCCTGGGTGGCCGCGAACGGCGTCCCCTTGCGCGATCCCTTGAAGCCGATGCCGCCGGCGCTCGACCACGCGATCACCGCGCCCTCGGGATCGGTGATCGTGATCGTCGTGTTGTTGAACGACGCGTGGATGTGCGCCAGCCCGTGGTGGATGATGCGCTTCTCCCCGCGCTTCTTGAACGTCTTCTTCTTCGGCTTGCCGGCGCCCTTCTTCCCACCGGGGGCGTCGGGCTGGACGGACGCGTCGATCGTTTCGATTTTTGCCATATCAGTTACCAGTCACCAGTTTCCAGTTACCAGTGGCCAGTTCCCCATTTCCGTCTGGAAACTGGAGACTGGTGACTGGTGACCGGTTACTACACGGTTTTCTTCTTCGCGACCGCGCCCTTGCGGGGGCCTTTCCGCGTGCGCGCGTTCGTCTTCGTGCGCTGCCCGCGGACGGGCAGGTTGCGGCGGTGCCGCAGGCCGCGCCAGCTCCCGATCTCCATCAGGCGCTTGATGTTCATCGAGACTTCCTTGCGGAGGTCGCCTTCGACGCCCCCTTGCTCCTCGATGACACGGCTGATCTTCCGGACGTCGTCTTCCGACAGGTCCTTGATGCGGATGTCCCCGCTCACGCCCGCCGCCGTCAGGATATCGTTCGAGCGCTTCCGGCCGATCCCGTAGATGTAGGTCAGCCCGATTTCGATCCGCTTGGTCCGCGGCAGATCAATTCCTGCAATACGTGCCATAAAAACTCAGCTCCCAGTTTCCAGCCGCCAGCTCCCCGCAACCCCAGTCCCAGCTGGTAGCTGGAAGCTGGAAGCCGGTTCCTTATCCCTGCCTCTGCTTGTGCTTCTGATTCGGGCAGATCACGCGCACCACGCCACGGCGGCGGATGACCTTGCACTTGTCACAAATTCGCTTCACGGATGCTCGTACCTTCATAATTTTCCTTCGCTCGGTGGGGCCCCGTAAGATTCCCCACCTCCCGCCTTCGCTTGCGGCCGCAGGCGCTCACGCACTGTCAACTGCGAACTGCCAACTACAACTTTTCGACGATCCTTCCGCGCGTGACGTCCCTCGGGCTGAGCTCGAGGCGCACCCGATCGCCAATCAGCACGCGGATGAACTTCCTTCCCGGCCCGCCCGGCGCGTGCGCCGTAATCTGCCGCGGCCCGTCAATCTCGACCCGGTACTGCGCATACGGCAGCGTTTCCCGGACGATCCCCTCGACCGTCATCACTTGGTCGAGGGGCTTCGCCCCTCGAACTCCCCTACACGCTCACTCGCGGGGACCCCGACCCCGCTCCGTTCGCGTGGCTCGCTCGCGCCGCTCGCTCGCATCCGGCTTACCGGCCGGCCACCACCGGGCGCAGCGTCAACACCAGCGGCCCATTCTTCGTCACCGCCACGGTGTGCTCGAAGTGCGCCGACAGGCTGCCGTCCTTCGTCACCGCCGTCCACCCGTCCGCCAGCACCTTCACCGCGGGCTTCCCCATGTTCACCATGGGCTCGATCGCCAGCGTCATTCCCTCGGCCAGCCGCGGCCCGCGGCCCGGCTCGCCGTAGTTGGCGATCTGCGGCTCCTCGTGGAGCGACGCCCCGATTCCGTGCCCGACGAACTCCCGCACCACCGAGAACCCGTGCGCCTCGACGTGCGCCTGGATCGCGTGGCCGATGTCCGAGATCCGGCCGCCGACCTTCACCTGGGCGATGCCCTGTTCGAGCGCTTCCTGCGTGACCCGCAGCAGCGCGCGCACGTCCTCGCCCACCGGGCCGACCGGCACCGTGACCGCCGAGTCCCCGTAGTAGCCGTCCAGCTTCACGCCCATGTCGAGCGACACGATGTCGCCGGCCACGAGCGGCGTCGCCGACGGGATCCCATGCACCACCTGCTCGTTCACCGACGCGCACAGCGTGGCCGGATAGCCGCGGTATCCCTTGAAGGCCGGCTCGGCGCCCGCCGCCCGCACCTTCGATTCCGCCGCCCGGTCGAGATCCGCGGTGCTCACGCCCGGCGCGACCATCGCCGCGAGCTCCTCGAGAATGCGCGCGACCAGCTGGTTCGCCGCGCGCATCTTCTCGATCTCCGCCGGCGACTTGCAGACGATCACCGCACCCCTCCGGTCATCACCGACGCTTCCCGGATCGCCGCGTCCATCGCCGCCGTGACGACGTCGGGCGGCTGGTTGCCGTCGATCGTCCGGAACGTCGGCCGCGACGCGTAGAACTCCACGATCGGCCGCGTCTGCCGGTGATAGATCCGCAACCGTCCCGCCACGATCCCGTCGCTGTCGTCGATCCGCTGGACGAGCGCGCCGCCGCACTGCCCGCAGGCCGTCGTCCACTCGATCGGCGCGTTGACGCCGCAGGTCCCGCAGATGCGCCGCGCGGCGAGCCGCCGCAGGAGCACGTCCTCGGGCACCACGATGTCGATCACGACGAGCGGGCCGCGGCGGGCCATGATCGCGTCGAGCGCCCCGGCCTGCGCGACCGTCCGCGGGAACCCGTCGAGCACGAACCCCGCCGCCGTATCGGGCCGGCCCAGCCGGTCCCCGACGATCCCGATCATCACCTCGTCGCCGATCAGCTCGCCGGCGTCCATCGTCGCCCGGGCGGCCTGCCCCATCGGCGTGGCCGCCATGACCGCCTCGCGCAGGATGTCCCCCGTGGCGATCTTCGGGAGCCCGTGGGTCCTGGCGAACCGGTCGGACTGCGTGCCCTTGCCCGCCCCCGGGGGGCCGAGCATGACGACGTTCAGCGCCATGTCCGGACGCTGGATCACTTACTGGCCCCGCCGTCCGCGAATGCGGGTCTTCTTCATGAACCCGTCGTAGTGGCGCATGATCAGCTGCGACTCCACCTGCTGGACCGTGTCCATGGCGACGCCGACGATGATCAGGAGCGACGTGCCGCCGAAGAAGAACTGCACGTTCATGCCCTCCGTGATGAACCGCGGCAGGTACGTGTCGAGCGTCGGCCCGATGAACGGGATCGGCGCGACCTTGAACCCGCTGATCAGGAACTGCGGCAGCAGCGCCACGCACGCCAGGTACACCGCGCCGACGAGCGTGATGCGCGTCAGGATGGTGTCGATGTACTCCGCGGTCCGCTTGCCCGGCCGGATGCCCGGGATGAAGCCCCCGTATTTCCGCATGTTCTCCGCGACGTCGTCCGGGTTGAAGATGATCGCCGTGTAGAAATAGCAGAAGAAGATGATGCCGACGAGGTACAGCAGGTTGTGCAGCGGCATCCCGTAGTTGATCTGGTCGATCGCCCGCTGGAGGAACGACCCCTCGGGCGCCATCGCCCGCATCGTCAGCGGAAACGCCAGGATCGACGAGGCGAAGATGACCGGGATGACGCCGCCCGTGTTCACCTTGAGCGGAATGTGCGTGCTCGACCCGCCGTACATCCGGCGCCCGACGACGCGCTTGGCATACTGGACGGTCACCCGCCGGTGGCCGCGCTCGACGAAGATGATGGCGCCGACGACGGCGATCATCAGGATGACCAGGATGAGCACCCGAATGATCGACATCTGGCCCAGCCGCATCTGGTCGATCGTCGACAGCACCGCGTGCGGGAAGTTCACGACGATCCCCGCGTAGATGATGAGCGACATGCCGTTGCCGATGCCGCGCTCGGTGATCTGCTCGCCGAGCCACATGATGAACGCGGTGCCGGTCGTGAGCGTGAGCACGGTCATCAGACGGAAGCCCCAGCCCGTGTTGTACACGAGCGGCAGGCCGCCGGCGACGTTGGTCTGGTGCTCGAGATACAACGCGATGCCGAACGCCTGGACGACGGCCAGGAGGATCGTGCCGTAGCGCGTGTACTGCGTGATCTTCCGGCGCCCGAGCTCCCCTTCCTTCGAGAGCCGCTCGAGGTACGGCCAGACGACGGTCAGCAGCTGCAGGATGATCGACGCGCTGATATACGGCATGATGCCGAGCGCGAAGATCGTCATCTGCGACAGGTTCTTCCCCGAGAACATGTCGTAGAGGCCGAACATCGTGTTCTTGGCCTGGTCGGCCATGAGCGCCAGGGCGTCGGAGTTCACCCCCGGCGTCGGGATGTGGCCCCCGACACGGTAGACGGCCAGCAGCCCGAGCGTGAAGAGCACGCGCTTGCGCAGGTCCGAGACCGCGAAGATGTTCTTGAGTGAATCAGCGAGCATAGTTGCCCTCTACGCCAACACCTCTGCCGTGCCGCCGGCGGCGGCGATCTTCTCGGCAGCCTTGCCGCTGAACTTGTGCGCGCGAATCGTCAGCTTCTTGGCGAGCTCTCCGCGTGCGAGGATCTTCACGACGCCGGTGCGACCCACCAGGCCGTGCTCCCGCAGCAGCTCGGGCGTCACCGTGGTGCCGGCGTCGAACTTCTCGCCGATCGCGTCGAGGTTCACCACCTCGTACTCGACCCGGAAAGGATTGTGGAACCCGCGCTTCGGCACGCGGCGGTGCAGCGGCATCTGGCCGCCTTCGAACCCGCGCTTGTGCTTGAAGCCCGAGCGGGACTTCGCCCCCTTGTGGCCGCGGCCCGCGGTCTTGCCCTGGCCCGAGCCCTGGCCCCGGCCCACGCGCTTCTTCGCGTGCTTCATGCCCTTGGGCGGACGGAGATTTGAGAGATTCATGATCTATCCAACCTCGACGAGGTGACGGACCTTGAGGATCATCCCGTGCGTTTCGGGCGTGTCCAGCAATTCCACCGAGTGGCCGATGCGCCGCAGGCCCAGACCCTGGACGATCGCGGCCTGGTTCCTGTTGAAGCCGATCGGGCTCCTGCGGAGCGTGATCGTCAGCTTTTTTGCGTGGCTGTTCTTCGCAGCCGCTTTCTTCACCATCGTCATGTCCTCGTCCGCCGTTAGGCGGACGGCTCCTCTTCCTTGCCGCGCAGCCGGAGGATCGATCCAGGCTCCCTGAGATCCTTCAACCCCGCAAACGTCGCGCGCACCACGTTATGGTGGTTCGCGGACCCGAGCGACTTCGTCATGACGTTCTGGATGCCGCACGACTCGACGACCGCGCGCACCGCGCCGCCCGCGATGATCCCCGTGCCGTCCGGGGCGGGCTTCAACAGCACCTGCCCGGCGCCGAAGCGCCCGAGGACGGGGTGCGGCACCGTCGTGCCCTTGAGCGGCACGCGGATGAGCGACTTCTTCGCCGCCTCGATGCCCTTCTTGATGGCCGAGGGCACTTCCTTCGCCTTGCCGACGCCGAACCCGACCACGCCGTGACCGTCGCCGACGACGACCAGCGCGCTGAAGCTCAGGTTCTTGCCGCCCTTGACGACCTTGGTGACGCGGCTGATGTTGACGACGGTATCCTTCAGGTCCAGCTGTGACGGGTCGATTCTCTCGCGTGATTCGATCATTTCTGTTACCAGTTACCAGTTACCAGTTGCTCGTTACCAGTTGCCCGTTCCCAGCTCCGTGGCTTCCGACCGGAAACCGGGAACTGGCAACTGGCGACTAGAACTCCAGTCCCGCTTCACGCGCCGCCTCGGCCACTGCCTTGACGCGACCGTGATAGAGAAACCCGCCGCGGTCGAACACGACACGCTTGATGCCCTTGTCAATCAGCCGCTCGGCGATCGTCTTGCCGAGGGCCTTCGCCCCGGCGATGTTGTTGCCGCGCGTCTTCTGGTCCTTGAGCGCCTTCTCGGTGCTCGCCGCCGACGCCAGGGTCGTCCCGCTCATGTCGTCGATGACCTGCGCGTAGATGTGCGCCACGCTGCGGAACACCCGCAGGCGCGGACGCTCGGGCGTCCCGTTGATCCGCTTCCGCTGCCGGAGCGAGATCCGCTTGCGTCGATCTTTGACCGTCTTGATTTTCATAGTCAGCTTCCGGCTTCCAGCTTCCAGCTTCCAGTTTCCGGTTTCCAGTTTCCAGTTTCCAGTTTCCGGCTTCCAGCCTGACGTTGCTGTCTGCAGCCCGCTGGAAGCGGGGAGCTGGGAGCTACTTCGCTCCCGTCTTTCCTGCCTTCTTCTTCAGCACTTCGCCGGTATACCGGACGCCCTTCTGCTTGTAGGGGTCGGGCTTGCGCATCTGCCGGATGTCGGCGGCGACCTGGCCGACGAGCTGCCGGTCGATGCCGGTCACGGTCACGTGCGTCTGCTTGTCGATCGCGATGTCGATCCCGTTGGGGACGTCGAACACGACCGGGTGCGAGTACCCGAGCGCGAAGTGGACCTGCTTGCCCTTCACTTCGGCGCGGTAGCCGACGCCGACGATGTCGAGGTCCTTGCGGAAGCCGTCGGTCACGCCCTTGACGGCGTTCGCGACGAGGCTGCGCGCCAGGCCGTGAAACTTGCCGAGCTCGGGGTCCTCGCGGAGCGTCCTCGCGTGCAACTGGTCGCCGGCGACTTCGAAGCCGATGCCCGGCGGCAGGCGCTGGAGCAGCGCACCCTTCGGGCCCTGGACCTCGACGGCGCCCGACTGGACGTCGATCTTCACCCCTTTGGGGATCGGGATCACTTTCTTACCGATTCTTGACATTGTCAGTTACCCGCTTCCCGCCGACTACCAAACATTACAGAGCACTTCTCCACCAACCCCCGCTTTAACCGCTTCGCGCCCTGTCATGACCCCGCGCGACGTCGTCAGGATGCTGCACCCGAGGCCGGCCAGCACGTCCGGGACGCTGTCGCGGCCGAAGTAGACGCGGCGGCCCGGGCGGCTGACGCGCTGGATGCCGGTGATGACGCGCTCGCCGCGCGGCCCGTACTTGAGCTGCACGCGGAGCGTGCCCTGCGGCTCCTTGTCCTTCGGTTCCACGACCTTGAAGCCGTGGATGTAACCTTCGCTTTCGAGGATCTTCGCGATCTCGACCTTGAGCCGCGAGAGCGGCATATCGACGCGGGGATGCCGCGACTGGGTCGCGTTCCGGATCCGGGCGAGCATGTCTGCGATCGGGTCAGTCATAATTCAGTTTCCAGCTTCCAGCTTTCAGCTTCCAGCCTTACCAGCTGCTCTTCGTGACGCCTGCGATGTCCCCTTCCAGCGCGAGCTGGCGGAAACAGAGACGGCACAACGCAAACTTGCGGAGGTAGGCGCGCGGCCGGCCGCAGCGCTTGCAGCGGTTCCGCAGGCGAACCTTGAACTTGGGGGCCTTCAGTTCCTTGGCGATCTTCGCGGTAGTGGCCATGATTAGTTAGTCCTGAACGGCATGCCGAGGAGCTGCAGCAGCTTGCGCGACTCCTCGTCGGTCTTCGCCGTGGTGACGACCGAGATGTTCATCCCGCGCGCCTTGTCGACCTTCATGTAGTCGATCTCGGGGAACAGGAGCTGATCCTTGAGGCCGAGCGTGTAGTTGCCGCGGCCGTCGAACCCGCGCGGCGAGACGCCGCGGAAGTCGCGCACGCGCGGCAGCGCGATCGAGATGAGGCGGTCGAGGAACTCCCACATCTTTTCGCCCCGCAGCGTGACCATCACGCCAATCGGCATCCCCTTCCGGACCTTGAACTGCGCGATCGACTTCTTCGCGCGGGTGACGACGGGCTTCTGCCCGGTGACGCGCGCGATCTCGTCGACGCCGGTGTCGACGATTTTCGCGTTGCCGGTCGCCTCGCCGAGACCCATGTTGACGACCACCTTCTCGATCTTCGGGATGGCCATCACGTTCTTGTAGCCGAACTCCTTGACGAGCGTCGGCGCGACGTCCTTGCTGTAGCGGTCCCTCAGGCGGCTCATTTGTCTACCACTCCCTCGCACTTGCGGCAGATGCGGACCTTGCGGCCGTCGCCGAGAATCTTCCGGCCGATCCGCGTGGCCTTGCTGCACTCGGGGCACACGATCTGCACGTTCGACGCGTGCAGCGGCGCCTCGCGCTCGACGACGCCCCCCTTGATCTGCTTGCCGGGGTTGGGCTTCGTGTGACGCTTGATGATGTTCACGCCTTCGACGATCAGCCGGTTCTTCGCCGGGAGGATCTTCAGCACGCGCCCGCGCTTGCCGCGATCCTTGCCGGTGATGACGATGACGTTGTCGTTCTTTCTTACCGGAGTCTGAAGTCTTGACATCTCAATCAACCAGTTGGCCCGGCCTTTAGGCCGGGCGTTTTTCCTAACCCGCGCCCGGCCTACAGGCCGGGCGTTTCCTAACTCTCGCCCGGGCCTACAGGCCGGGCGTTTCCTAACTCTCGCCCGGGCCTACAGGCCGGGCGTTTTTCCTAACCCCCAACCAGCTCGCTCGTCGACGCGCGACCTGAAGGTCGCGCCAACTGGTCGCCGGGACGAAGGGTCGCGCCCTACAGAACCTCCGGGGCGAGCGAGATAATCTTCATGAACTTGCGCTCGCGCAGCTCGCGGGCCACCGGCCCGAATACGCGCGTGCCGATGGGCTCGTTCTGATCGTTCACCAGGACGGCGGCGTTGCGGTCGAACCGGATGTAGCTCCCGTCCTTCCGCCGCTGCTCCTTGACCGTCCGGACGATGACCGCCTTGACGACGCTCCCCTTCTTCACGGCCGACTCGGGGGTCGCTTCCTTCACCGACGCGGTGACGATGTCGCCCAGCCGCGCGTAGCGGCCGGTCGATCCGCCGATCGGGTTGATCACGGCGATCTTGCGCGCGCCGGAGTTGTCGGCGACGTCCAGGATCGATCGCATCTGGATCATGGCTAGATCTCCTTCGCCTTCTCGACGACCGACGTCACCACCCAGCGCTTGCGGGCGCTGAGCGGGCGCGTCTCGGCGATCGATACGCGATCGCCGATCTTCGCTTCATTCTTCTCGTCGTGCGCGAGGAACGTCGACGTCCGCTTCGACGTCTTGCCGTAGAGCGGATCGCGGATCTGGCGCTCGATCGCCACCTTCACCGTCTTGTTCATCTTGTCGCTGACGACAACGCCCGTGACCTGTGCCTTGGTGGCCATCGCTACACCGACTCCTTCTCGCGCAGCACCGTCTTCAACCGCGCCACGTCACGGCGCAATGACTTCAGCTTCTGCGCCGCCTCGAGCTGCCCCATCGACTTCTGAATCCGGAGGCGGAACAGCTGGTCGTCGAGATCCTTGACCCGCTGTTTCAGCTCGTCCGCCGCGAGATCGCGGCATTCCCCGATCTTCATGACGCTCTCTCCTCCGCGAACCGCGTCGCGAACCGGGTCCGGATGGGCAGCTTCGCCGCCGCCAGGCGCATCGCCTTGCGCGCGTCGGCCTCGGTCACCCCTTCCATCTCGAACATGATCCGCCCCGGGCGGACGACGCACACCCACTGTTCGGGCGCGCCCTTGCCCTTGCCCATGCGGGTCTCCTGCGGCTTCTTCGTGATCGGCTTGTCGGGAAACACCCGGACCCAGATCTTTCCGCCGCGCTTGATGAACCGGGTCATCGCCACGCGCGCCGCCTCGATCTGGCGGTCCGTCAGCCAGCAGGGCTCGAGCGCCTTCAGGCCGTAGTTGCCGAACGACACGTCCGACCCCCGCCACGCCTTCCCCGCCATCCGGCCGCGCTGCTGCTTCCGGTACTTGACCTTCTTCGGCATCAACATAAAAACGATCCTTGCAATTTGGAAATTTGGGGATTTGGAAATTTGGAAATGTGGCTCACATTTCCAAATTTCCACATTTCAACATTTCCAAATCTCACCGGGCTCCCGGCGCCCGGCGAGGGGCCCTGTAGTCTTCTTCCCGGCCGACGCGCGGCGTCAGGCGCTCGCCCTTGTAGAGCCACACCTTCACGCCGATGCAGCCGTAGGTCGTGAACGCCTGCGCGAAGCCGTAGTCGATGTCGGCGCGCAGCGTCTGCAGCGGCAGCTGCCCGTGCAGATACCACTCGGAGCGCGCGATTTCGGCGCCGTTCAGGCGCCCCGACACGCGGACCTTGATCCCGCGCGCGCCGAACCGCAGCGCCGATTCGACCGCCTTGCGCATCGCGCGGCGGAACGCCACGCGCTTTTCGAGCTGCATGGCGACCGACTCGCCGATCAGCTGCGCGTCCAGCTCCGGCTTCTGGATCTCCTGGATGTTGATGAAGACCTCGCGGTTGGTCTTCTTCTGGATCTCGGTCTTCAGCTTGTCGACTTCCGTGCCCTTGCGCCCGATGATGATCCCGGGGCGCGACGTGTAGATGTCGATCTTCAGCTTGTTCGCCGCACGCTCGATCTCGATCTTCGAGACCCCCGCGTGCGCGAATCGCGCCTTGAGGGTGTCGCGCAGCTTGATGTCCTCGTGCAGCAGCTTCGCGTAGTCCTTGTCGGCGTACCAGCGGGACCGCCACGTCTTGTTGAAGCCGAGCCGGAATCCTGTCGGGTGGACTTTCTGTCCCATAACACTCTCAGTCTCCAGTTACCAGTTGCCAGCTTCCGGCTACCAGCTTCGTTCTGGAAGCTGGAAACTGGAACCTGGAAGCCGACTACGACGCCGCCACCGTCTTCGATCGCGGTTTCGTCACGTCCGTCTTTTTCTTCGGCGTCGCTCCCTTGCGGCGCGGCCGCGCCTCGCCGCCGTCGGACGACGCGATGACGGCGCTCGGGCGCTCGGCGACGCGCACCGTCAGGTGCGCCGTGCGCTTGACCACCCGAAAGGCCCGGCCCATCGGGGCGGGACGAATCCGCTTCTGCGACGGACCCTGGTTCGCGAAGCACGCCGCCACGAACAGCCGGTCGACGTCCCCGCCGAACCCGTCCTTGGTCTGGGCGTTCGCGATCGCGGAGCGCAGCACCTTCTCGATGTCGCGCGCGACCCCCTTACGGGCGAACCGCAGCGTCGCCAGCGCGTGGTTCACGTCCCGGCCGCGAATGAGATCGAGCACGAGACCGGCCTTCTGCGCGGAGGTGCGGATGTACTTGGCCGTGGCGTGCGCTTCCACCATTACGCACCCGCCTTCGCGCTGCCGCCGCCACCGGCCGAGGGTCCGGCGCCGGGGCCCGCGCCGGGGCCCGCCGAGGCCGCCACGGTCGCCGCCTTGTCGGCCTTCGTCGTGTGCCCCTTGAACAGCCGCGTCGGGGCGAACTCGCCGAGCTTGTGCCCGACCATGTTCTCCGTCACGTACACCGGAATGAACTTCCGTCCGTTGTGCACCGCGATCGTGTGCCCGACCATCTCGGGAATGACCGTCGATCGGCGCGACCAGGTCTTGATGACCTTCTTGTCGCCGCCACGGTTCATGACCTCGATCTTCTCGAGGAGCGGGACGTCGACAAAGGGACCCTTCTTAAGTGATCTACTCATGTGCTATTCCAACGTTTTCCCGTTTGCAGTTTGCAGTTTGCCGTTTGTTATTACTGCCAACGGCGAACTGCCAACCGCGAACTATTTCGTTCTCCGCGTCACGATGAAACGGTCCGTGCGCTTGTTGTTGCGCGTCTTGTAGCCCTTGGTCGGGATGCCCCACGGCGACACGGGGTGCCGGCCGCCGGACGTCTTGCCTTCACCGCCGCCGAGCGGGTGGTCGACCGGGTTCATCGCGACGCCGCGCACGTGCGGCCGCTGGCCGAGCCACCGGCTCCGGCCGGCCTTGCCGATCGAGACGTTCTCGTGATCGAGGTTGCCGACCTGGCCGATCGTCGCGTAGCACTCGACGTTGATCTTCCGGATCTCCCCCGACGGCATCTTCACCGAGGCGTACTCGCCTTCCTTGGCCACCACCTGGACGCCCGATCCCGCGCTGCGCGCGATCTGGCCGCCGCGGCCCGGCCGCAGCTCCACGTTGTGCACGAGCGTGCCGAGCGGAATGTTCTTCAGCGGCAGCGAGTTCCCCGGCAGGATGTCGACGTTGTCCCCTGACACGATCGTCGTCCCGACGGTCAGGCCGATCGGGTGCAGAATGTAGCGCTTCTCGCCGTCGGCGTAGGTCAGCAGCGCGATGCGCGCCGAGCGGTTCGGATCGTACTCGATCGTCGACACCGTCGCGGGGATCCCGCGTTTGTCGCGCTTGAAGTCGATGACCCGGTAGTTCCGCTTGTGGCCGCCGCCGCGCCACCACGAGGTCAGCTCGCCGTGGTTGTCGCGGCCGCCGGTCCGCTGGAGCGGCTCGACGAGAGGCCGGTGCGGCTCGGTCGACGTGATGTCGTCGAACGTCTGCACCGTCTGGAACCGCCGGCCGGGTGAGGTCGGCTTGTATTTTCTGATCGGCATGATGCTTATGCCCCTTCCAGGAACTCGGGGACCTTCTCGCCTTCGCGGAGCTTCACGTAGGCCTTCTTCCAGTCGGAGCGCTGGCCGACGAACCGCCCCTGGCGCTTCATCTTCCCGTGCGCGATTGCGGTGCGCACCGCTTCGACCTTCGACCCGAACAGCTTCTCGACGGCCCGCTTGATGTCCACCTTCGTCGCGTGCGGCGCGACTTCGAACACGAGCGTCCGCCCGCCCTCGCGCAGCAGCGTCGTCTTCTCGGTAATCAGCGGTCGGCGGATGACTTCTGTCTGTTTCATCTCAGTTTCCAGCTTCCAGCTTCCAGCTACCAGCTGACGTGGCAACTATCCGAGGCTCTCCTGAAGTTTCTCGAGAGCCTCTTTTGTTGCCACTACATGATCCGTATCCATGACGTCGCGCGCGGTGACGCGGCTGCTCGGCACGAGCCGGACGCCGGCGATGTTGCGCGCGCTCAACGTGAACCCGTCGTCGTGCTTGACGTCGATGACGAGTGTCTTGCCCGTCACGCCGAGCTTCTTGAACAACGCGACGGTGGCCTTGGTCTTGCGGACATCCTGGTCGGACCCCGCCGCCGGCAGCGTGTCGACGACGAGCAGCGTGCCGTCGGCGAGCTTGGCCGCGAGCGCCGCGCGCAGCGCGCCGAGCTTCACCTTCCGGGGCAGCGCGTACTCGTAGCTGCGCGGCATCGGGCCGAAGACCGTGCCCCCCTTGCGCCACAGCGGGTTGCGGATTTCGCCGACGCGCGCGCGGCCGGTGCCCTTCTGCCGCCAGGGCTTCTTGCCGGAGCCGCTGACCGCCGAGCGGTTCTTCGTGGCAGCCGTGCCGCGGCGCTCCGCCGCGTTCTCCTGCGTCACCGCTTCCCAGATGAGATCCGTCTTCACGCGGCCGCCGAAGATCTCGTCCTTGAGCTCAAGGGCGCCGACCGTCTCTCTATTGGTATTGACGATGTCAATCTTCATATATCAGCTACCAGTTCCCAGTTCCCAGTTCCCAGTTCCCAGCTACCAGTTCCCAGCTACCAGTTCCAACTGGCAACTGGAAGCCGGCAACTGGCCACTATTTCTTGCCCTTCTTCGCGGCGGCGGCGGCCGGCTTTTTCGCGATGGTCACCTTGCCGGCCTTCTCGGCCTGCGGGACCACTTCCTTCTTGGCCGTAATCGCCTTGCGCACGATCAGGTACGTGCCGGGCGCGCCCGGGACCGCGCCCCGGATCAGCATCACGTGGCTCTCGCCGTCGACCTGGACGATCTTCAGGTTTCTGACCGTCACCTGATCGCCGCCCATCCGTCCCGCGGCGCGCATGCCTTTGACGACGCGCGACGGGAACGACGAGGCGCCGATCGAGCCGGGCGCGCGGTGGAACATCGACCCGTGGGTCGCGGCGCCGCCGGCGAAGTTGTGGCGCTTCATGACGCCCTGGAACCCCTTGCCGCGGCTGATGCCGATGACGTCGATGCGGTCGCCGTCATGGAACACGCCGCCGACGAGGACCTGGTCGCCGGCCTTCAACGGGGCTTCATTGCCAGGACCGGGGGCGACCTTGACCTCACGGCGCACCCGCGTCGGCGGCACGTTGCCCGCCTTCTTGTAGTGCCCGCCGAGCGCCTTGTTGACCCGGGCCGGCTTCTCTTCGACGAACCCGAGCTGGACGGCCTCGTAGCCGTCGGTCTGCGCGGTCTTCGCCTGCAGCACCACGCACGGGCCCGCCTTGACGACGGTCGCCGGCGCGACGGTGCCGTCGGCCGCGAACACCTGCGTCATGCCGAGCTTCCTGGCGATGATTCCTGTAACCATAAGAACTTTCCGCTCCGGGTATCTCCGAGGTTCTCAGAACCCGCTATTTATGCTCTTTCCCGAAGGCCTTGATTTCGACGTCGACGCCGGCCGGGAGATCCAGCTTCATCAACGCATCCACCGTCTGGGGCGTCGGCTCGAAGATGTCAATCAGCCGCTTGTGCGTCCGGAGCTCGAACTGCTCGCGCGACTTCTTGTCGACGTGCGGCGAGCGGAGCACCGTCCACTTGTTCTTCTCGGTCGGCAGCGGAATCGGGCCCGCGAGGCGCGCGCCCGT
>WNFM01113512.1_pt1 | contig 17291 bp, 18 predicted proteins | sample 5400271 | NCBI WGS metagenome assembly WNFM01 (sample SAMN13153352, study PRJNA577476) | soil metagenome | isolation source: 60 cm saprolite on Douglas fir-dominated hillslope | place: USA:California | collected 2013-09-17 | reverse complement strand
ACGGTGACGAAGAACAGGCAGACCACGCCGACCACGAGACCGAGCACGATCGCGCCCATCGGACCGGAGTAGCCGGCCGCCGGCGTGACCGCCACCAGGCCCGCGACCGCGCCCGAAATCGCGCCGAGCACGGAAGGATGGCCCTTGATGATCCACTCTGCGAACATCCACGACAGCGCCGCCGCCGCAGTCGCGACGAAGGAGTTGGTCATGGCGAGCGCAGCACCGCCATTGGCTTCGAGGTTCGATCCGGCGTTGAAGCCGAACCAGCCGACCCAGAGCAGCGAGGCGCCGATCATCGACATGGTCAGCGAGTGCGGCGCCATCAGGTCCTTGCCGTAACCGGTGCGCTTGCCGATCAGCAGCGCGCCGACGAGACCGGCGATGCCGGCATTGATGTGCACCACGGTGCCGCCGGCAAAATCGATCGCGCCCTTCTTGAACACCCAACCGGCGTCGGCCATGACTTCGTCGAGCTTGGCTTGCGCCGCGGTTTTTGCCGCCGCGTCACCCGCCGCCGCGAGCGCCTTGACCGCATCCGAGATCGCGTCCGGTCCGGCCCAGTACCAGACCATATGCGCGATCGGGAAATAGATCAGCGTCGCCCACAGCGGAATGAACAGCGCGACCGCCGAGAACTTCATGCGTTCGGCAAAGGCGCCGACGATGAGGGCAGGCGTAATCGCCGCGAACGTCATCTGGAAGCAGACGTAGACGAGTTCGGAGATGTTGGCGTCGACGCTGAACGTCGCGGCCTTGGAGTCCGTCGTCACGCCCATCAGGAAGGCCTTCGAGAAGCCGCCGATGAAATCGGAACCGCCGGTGAAAGCGAGGCTGTAGCCGTAAAGCGCCCAGATCACGGTGACGATGCACACGGTATAAAACACCTGCATCAGGACCGAGAGCATGTTCTTGGAGCGGACCAGGCCGCCGTAGAACAGCGCCAGCCCCGGGATCGTCATCAACAGCACGAGCACCGTCGAGGTCAGCATCCAGGCATTGTCGCCCTTGTTGACGGTTGGTTCTGCATAGGCAGCGGTCGCTGTGAACAGACCGACTGCGAGGGCCGCCAATCCCGCGCTATAGGGACGTTTGAACGTCATTTTGTTTTACTCCTGATTGAATTTGGGTTGGGCGAGAAATCAAAGTGCCGCGGCATCTGCCTCGCCGGTACGAATGCGAACCGCATGATCGAGGTTGATGACGAAGATCTTGCCGTCGCCGATCTGGCCGGTTTTTGCGGCAGCGGTGATGGCATCGATGGTCTTGTCGACCTGGTCCGAGGCAACAGCGACCTCGATCTTGATCTTGGGCAGGAAACTCACCGCGTATTCAGCGCCGCGATAAATTTCCGTATGGCCCTTCTGCCGGCCATATCCCTTGACTTCCGTCACCGTTAGTCCGTGAACGCCGATGGCGGTCAGGGCGTCCCGGACTTCTTCGAGCTTGAATGGCTTGATGATCGCCATAACAATTTTCATGGGTCCTATCCCCGCTTGGGCCCGGTCGAGAGGCGACCGGACGTATTTGACTGAGGTTCACCACGCGGAGAAGTTCACTACGCGGGTACAGCCGAGTCGATAGAATCAAATGCCGTGCCAGATCGTTGAGGTTTCCTAACGGACTATGAACGCGGACCTTTTCAGACTTTTCGGGGTGAGGCCCGATATGCGCTATTCCGTCGCGCCCAAAACCTAGCCATGGCAGCCTAAATCTGCGGCAAGACAGACTCCGGACATAATCGTGCCCATCGTGAGAGCAGAAAAACGGTATTGGGATGGGGTATTTCGCGGAAATCCCACGCCGCACCGCAGCGATTTACGCACGCGCCGCCGCACCGCATCGCGGTGACAGCATTCAGAGCGCGTCGCTGTCGGTCTCGCCGGTCCGGATCCGCAGGGCGTGGTCGATCGGGGTGACAAAAATCTTGCCATCGCCGATCTGGCCGGTGCGGGCGCTCGAGGTGATGACCTCAACCGCCTTGTCGGCGAGATCGGACGAGACCGCGATTTCGATCCGCAGTTTGGGCAGGAAATTCACGACATATTCGGCGCCGCGATAGATTTCGGTATGGCCCTTCTGGCGGCCATAACCCTTGACCTCGGTTACCGTCATGCCATGGACGCCGATGGCGGTGAGCGCCTGGCGCACCTCGTCGAGCTTGAAGGGTTTGATGATGGCAACAACGAGTTTCATGGTCAGGCCTTCACTTTCCTAAAGTCCGAAAGACGCCGGTCGCGCCCTGATTTGCGCCTTGCCCAAGTCTGGCATCTTTCCGTGCAATTGGCACAAAAACTTGCCGGTGCGAACGAAAAACAATTGCGGCGGCCAGCCTCTGCTCGGTAGCCTCCCTGTACAGGCGCCGCGATCATTCGCCAAGATGCGCCATAGTGCGCCGGCGCGTGTCGGCTCGCCGGGTCAAGGGGGAGCGAAATGTCAACCCGATCCTGGTTTTTTGCGTCCCAAGGCCAGCAACAAGGTCCTTATCCGGAGGCTCAGCTACGCACATTTATCGCCACCGGCACGGTGACGGCGGAGACGCTGGTCTGGAGCGAGGGCATGGCGGGCTGGCAGAAGGCTGGGGAGATTCCGGGCCTGTTCTCGCCTGGCTCCGGCCCGCCGGCACTTTCGCAACCGGGCGGCCCGTTGGTGAGCGCCGGTGGCTATTCTGGCGGGCCGCTTTCGATCGATGTCGGAACGTGGTCCCTGTTTGGACGAAGCCTGTTGTTCGTCATCGGAGAGTTGCTGGTGGTCCCCGCGCCCTGGACGGCGACGGGCTTCTATCGCTGGATGGCATCCCGCCTCCACGTCCCCGGGCGGCCCAATCTCGGCTTCACGGGCCAGGTTGGCGACATCTGGTACGTGTTCGTGCTGTTAGGCCTCTGCGCCTATTCCGGGTTCAGCGGCTATAGTTACATCCAATTAATTCTGCTGCCGGTTCAGGCGTTCTTGTCCTGGATGGTGATCCGATGGCTCGCGGCTAATCTGAGCTCCAATGGCGAGCGGCTTCCGATCGAATTCGAGGGCAGCGCGCTCGGCTACATCGGCTGGTACTTGCTGATGACGATTTCGGTCATCACCATCATCGGCTGGGCCTGGGTAACCACCGCCTGGATGCGATGGATCTGCCGCAATGTTGGTGGCACGCACCGCGAGGCCGTGTTCGACGCGACGGGGTGGGGAGTGCTATGGCGGACGGTGCTGTTCGCCATCGGCTGTTCGTTCTTGATTCCCATTCGATGGGTGTTGCGCTGGTACACGCGCTGGTATGTGTCGCAATTCGCGCTGGTCGAAAGAGCCGCTGCCTAAAGCGCGCTTCACTTGCGCTGGCGGATCGAGCCTTCTTGCGCGACGGACGCAACCAGCGTGCCGTCGGGCTTGAAGATCAATCCGCGCGTCAGCCCGCGGCCGCCTTGCGCGCTCGGCGAATCCTGCGCGTAAAGCAGCCATTCGTCGGCGCGGAACGGGCGGTGAAACCACATCGCGTGATCGAGGCTCGCCGGCATCATGCGCTTGTCGAACAGCGTGCGGCCGTAACGCGCCATCCGGGTCGTCGGGCAGTTTCGCGGCGGTACGGATCCAGACATGGATGCGGCCGTCCTCGATCTGCTGGCCGAAATAACGCCCGAGCTCGACCGGGCGCAGCTCGATCGGGCGATCGGATTCGTAATAGCGGCGGATGAATTCCGGCATCTCGCGGAACATCGGCTGCTTTACAACCTCCTCGGCGCTGAGTTTTTCCGGCGGCGGCACGTCGGGCATCTTGTCCTGATGGTCGAACGCACTTTCTTCCTCGACATGAAACGACACCATGATCGAAAAGATCGCTTGGCCGTGCTGGATCGCGGTGACGCGGCGGGTCGAATAGCTCTTGCCGTCGCGAAGCCTCTCGACTTCATAGATGATCGGAATCTGCGGATCGCCGGGGAGGATAAAATAGCAGTGCAGCGAATGCGGCAGCCGGCCTTCGACGGTGCGGCACGCCGCCACCATCGCCTGTCCGATCACCTGTCCGCCGAACACCCGCTGCCAGCTGGTCTTCGGGCTGTTGCCGCGAAACAGGTTAACCTCGAGCGGCTCGAGATCGAGGATGGAAATCAGGTCAATCAGCCCTTTGGACATGGTAATGCTCTCGATGCGGTCGATATGTCGGCAACCCAGAGGGTGGTAGCAAGCGTAGTCTGATGGCGTGAGTGAGTAAGATGTCGGCACAGCGAAGCATTGTTATCTGCGGTGGCGCGTTCGCGGGGCTGGCGCTGGCGCTGGCGCTGCGTCAGGGCCTTGGCGCCGATATTCCGATCGTTGTCGCCGATCCGGCGCTGGGCCAAAGGCCAAGCCGCGATCCGCGCGCGACCGCCATCGTCGCCGCCTGCCGCCGGCTGTTCGAGGCGGTCGGGGTGTGGGAACAGGTCGCAAAAGACGCGCAGCCGATCCTCGACATGGTCGTCACCGATTCCAGGCTGGAAGACGCGACCCGTCCGGTGTTCCTGACGTTCGCAGGCGATGTCGAGCCGGGCGAACCGTTCGCCCATATGCTCGAAAACCGCCACCTGATCGACGTGCTGGCCACGCGCGCCGAGGCCGAGGGCGTCGAACTCAGCGCGACCGCGGTGACGGATTTTGCCTCGCGCACCGATGGCGTCGACGTGACGCTTGCCGATGGTCGCGTGATCGCGGCGAGCCTGCTGGTGGCGGCCGACGGCGCGCGCTCAAAACTGCGCGAGCGGGCAGGGATCGCCACCCATGGCTGGGAATACGATCAAGCCGGCATCGTCGTCACCGTCGGCCACGAGCGCGATCATGCTGGCCGCGCCGAAGAACATTTTTTGCCCTCCGGACCTTTTGCAATCTTGCCGCTGACCGGGCAGCGCTCGTCGCTGGTGTGGACCGAGAAGCGCGCTGAGGCGGCACGCATCGTCGCTCTGAGCGAAGAGGAGTTTCATGGCGAACTCGAGCAGCGCTTTGGGCTGCATCTCGGCGAGGTCAAGGCGCTCGACAAGCCGCGCGCATTTCCGCTGGGTTATTTCGTCGCGCGCTCGTTCATCGGCGAACGGCTGGCGCTGATCGGCGACGCCGCGCATGTGATTCACCCCATTGCGGGGCAGGGGCTCAATATGGGCCTGAAAGATGTCGCAGCGCTTGCCGAGGTCGTGGTCGACGCCGCAAGGCTCGGGATCGATCTCGGCCAGGCCGACGTGCTCGAGCGCTATCAGCGCTGGCGGCGGTTCGACACCATGGCGATGGGGCTTGCGACCAACTCGCTCAATCTGTTGTTCTCGAACCGCTCGACGCTGTTGCGCACCGTGCGCGATATCGGCTTGGGGCTAGTCGATCGTACGCCGCCACTGAAAAATCTTTTCATTCGCCAGGCCGCCGGGCTCACGGGCGAGGTGCCGCGGCTGTTGAAGGGCGAGGCGTTGTAGTTTACGTCGTCCCGGCGAACGCCGGGACCCACAACCACAGGATTTGGTGATTGAGGAAGTCGTCGGACTTCGCTGCTTAACGATGGGCCGCGGCGTATGGGTCCCGGCGTTCGCCGGGACGACAGCAAAATTGGAGTTTCGATCCTCACTCGATCTTCCGTGCTTCCTCCGGCAGCATAATCGGAATGCCGTCGCGGATTGGATAAGCGAGTTTTGCGGAACGCGAGATCAATTCTTGTCTCGCGGCGTCAAATTCCAGCGGACCCTTGGTCAGCGGACAGACCAGAATTTCCAGGAGTTTTGGGTCGACGGTGCCTTCAAGGCGTTCGGGGGAACTCATGCGTTGGTCTCCGGCTAGATCAATTTGCTGCTGTAGCATATCCGATCGAAACGGATAGTTGCGCGTTGCTCGCGCTGGCGTTCACAGGATACTACGGCAATTAGGTCTTATTGGCGCGTCACCCGCCAGATCGTACCGTTGCCGTCTTCGGAGAACAGCAGTGCGCCGTCATGCGCGACCGCGACGCCAACGGGTCGTCCCCACACCTTGGAATCATCGATGACAAAGCCGGTAACAAAATCCTGGTATTCGCCGGTGGGGACGCCGTCCTTGAGACGAATGCGGATGATCTTGTAGCCGGTGCGTTTCGATCTGTTCCATGAGCCGTGCTCGGCCGCGAACCCATCGCCGCGATATTCGCCTGGAAACGCGCTGCCATTGTAGAATGTGAGTCCCAGCGACGCCGAGTGCGCCTGGATCAGGACATCGGGCACGCTGACCTTGCCCTTCAAATCGGGCCGCTGGCCGGCGTGCCGCGGATCTTCGTTGTTGCCGATATAGTACCAGGGCCAGCCGTAGAACGCGCCTTCGCGCACGCGCGTCACATAGTCCGGCACCAGATTGTCGCCAAAACCGTCGCGCTCATTGGTCGAGCAATACACATCCCCGCTCAACGGGTGAACCGCAAGCCCGACGCAATTGCGGATCCCGCTGGCAAAGATGGCCGGATGTTTTCCGTCAGGATCGAACATCAGCACATCGGCGCGGTCTTGCTCGCTGCCCCAGCTCGCGCCGGGCGGGTGCGTGTCGTTCCACACTGGCAATCCCGTCGGCGGGTTGCCCATTCCTTCCGCGTCGTTGCTGGCTGAGCCCACCGATACCAGCATCCGCTTGCCGTCCCGCGTAAACACGATGTCCCTGGTCGAGTGTCCGTAGCCGTGCGGCAATTCGGCGACGACGGTCTCGCTCTTCCCGGTGGCTTTGAGATCCCCCACTTTGTAGGGAAAGCGAACGACACTGTCGGTGTTGGCGACGTAAACCCATTGGGGATTGCCGCCGTCGGGGTAAAAAGCGATGCCGAACGGTCGGCTTAGCCCGCTTGCATAAATCTCGTTCCCGGAAGGTTTTGAAGCGCCGTCGGCGGCCCGCAATGCGCGAATTCTTCCCGCGCCGGTTTCTGCGACAAAAATATCGCCGTTCGGCGCCAGGCGCATTTGGCGCGGTCCGCTCAGCCCCTCGGCGAATAGTTCGATCTTGAAACCGGCGGGCACTTGCGGCAGCGCATCCGACGGGCGCTTGACGACACGGGAGACGTTAGCGGATGAGGGTGTTGCCCCGGGCCGCGGCAGATCCTCAGGCCTTATCAGCCGGCTCACGCCCGGCCGATCGGTGCGCCAGTCGCCGAACGCGGCGGTGCCCGAAAGTGGACCCGACTGCGCGAGCGCATGGCCAACGCTGGTCGCGGCGAATACCGCGCCCCCTAAGGCGCATAAACGGCATATCTTCAGCCGCATGATCCCTCAATCCTTTCATCATTCTTCAAACACAGTGTTCAAAAGTCGCGCACGCATTCGTTACTCGGAGGGCCGCGAACTTATAATCTCTCTAAGGTAGGCCGCTTTCCGATCGTCACGCTTGACCTCTCAGCCCGCGATTGAAAATACAAACCATGGCAAGCAGTAACCAGACCGATGCGCGCCCGCAGATGCCGTTGGGATTGGCCAAGCGCGGCTACTCCGGCGTGATCCAGCATCTCGCCGCCGTTAACGCTGACTCCGCGCTTCCTGCGATCGAGCTGGAAAGCCGTTTGATCGAGCTCGGCTTTGTGGAGGGTGCCAGGGTTGAGGTGCTGCACGAAGGCATTGTCGGACGCGACCCGATCGCGGTCCGCATAGAGAATGTCACAATTGCAGTGCGTCGACGCGAGGCGATGGCCGTCATCGTCGCCTGACGGAACCGGATCGCCGCAATGGAAGCACCACTGATGCATCTCGCCCTCGTCGGCACGCCGAACAGCGGCAAGACCGCGCTGTTCAACGCGCTGACCGGCAGCCGTCAAAAAGTGGCGAACTATCCCGGCGTCACGGTGGAACGCAAGGAAGGCGGTTTCGTCACGCCACGCGGCCGGCAGGTGTCGGTGGTCGATCTGCCCGGCACCTATTCACTGCGCGGCCGCAGTCCCGATGAAGAAATCACCCGCGATGTCGTGCTTGGGCGCACCGCCGGCGAAGCGGTGCCGGATCTCGTGCTGTGCGTTGCCGATTCCACCAATCTGCGATTGACCATTCGTCTGGTGCTTGAGCTCAAGCGCACCGGCCGGCCGCTGATGCTGGTGCTCAACATGTTCGACATCGCCACCCGCCGCGGCGTCACCGTCGATGTCGAGCGCCTGTCCGAGGCATTGGGCATACCGGTGGTGACGTCGATCGCGGTGCGCAAGGGCGGCACCGCCGAACTGTTGCGGCGGACTGACGAGATCGCGGCGCAATCCGCACCCCTACAGGAAAATCGCTGGCAGCCGCTTTCGGTCGCGGAATTGCGCGCGACGCAGCGCGAGGCCGACCGCATCATCGCGGCGACCGTGAGCCTGCCCGCGAAACCCGATACCTGGACGGCGCGGGTCGACGCTGTGGTGCTGCACCCGGTCGCGGGGCTCGCCATCCTGGCGGCTATCTTGTTTGTGATGTTCCAGGCGGTGTTCGCGTGGGCGCAGCCGTTGATGGAGCTGTTGTCGGCCGCCTTCGCCGCGTTGGGCCAATTGGTCCACAACACCTTGCCCGCAGGCCTGTTGCAAAGCTTTCTCCAGAACGGGGTGATTTCAGGCGTCGGCAGCGTCATCGTGTTCCTGCCGCAGATCATCATCATCTTCCTGTTCATCCTGCTCCTGGAAGATTTCGGCTACATGGCACGCGCGGCGTTCCTGATGGATCGCATCATGGGCGGCGCCGGCCTGCATGGCCGCGCCTTCATCCCGCTGCTCTCGAGTTTTGCCTGCGCCATCCCCGGTATCATGGCAACAAGGGTGATCGATAATCGCCGCGACCGGCTGACGACAATCCTGATTGCGCCGCTGATGACCTGCTCGGCGCGCATTCCAGTCTACACGCTGATCATCTCGGCCTTCATCCCCGCCGAGCGGATTTGGGGCTGGGCCGATCTGCGCGGCCTTGTCATGTTCGGCCTCTACGCGGTGGGGATCGCCAGCGCGCTCGGCGTCTCGTTCCTGATAAAATTCTTCATGTTGCGCGACTACGCGCCGGCCCCGTTCATGCTCGAATTGCCGGATTACAAGATGCCGCGTCTGAAAAGCATCGCCATCGGTGTCTACACGCGAGCAAAAATGTTTCTGCAGCGGGCCGGCACCACGATCTTCTCGATGATGGTCTTGATCTGGTTTCTGGCCTCGTTTCCGCCGCCGCCGGCCGGCGCCGAAGGCCCCGCAATCAATTACAGCCTCGCCGCCATGATCGGCAAGACAATCGAGCCGCTCCTGGCGCCGCTCGGCTTCAACTGGCAGATCGCGGTCGCGCTCATCCCCGGCATGGCCGCGAGGGAAGTCGCGGTCGCAGCCCTCGGTACGGTCTATGCGATCGAGGGCGGCAAGGAAGCCGCCGAACAGATCGGCCAGGTGCTCGCCACGAAGTGGAGCCTAGCCACCGCGCTGTCGCTACTGGCCTGGTATATCTTCGCCCCGCAATGCGCCTCGACGCTGGCCGTGATCCGCCGCGAGACCGGAAGCTCGAAATGGATGGCGGTGACCTTTGGCTACATGCTCGCGCTCGCCTATGTCGCGAGCCTTGCGACCTACCATATCGCGCTTGCGTTTGGCGCGGGATAGTTGGCGCTCGAAGCCGGTGCGCTATCCGCCCTTCAGGCTCGATGCATACTTCTGAAGGATGCGTTTTACGCCGTCGGTGACGTGCTTCGATGACAGCGTGGCACCACTGATATTTTTGATGTCGGCGTCCAACTCGAGCTGTGAGTTCGCGCTCTTGCCGACGAACTGCGCCCGCCATGAGGCGTCGCGCACCTCGTATCCATACGACTCCCGATAGTCCATGATCTCGATCTGCTTGACGGTGCCGTTGGCGTTGACGCCGACCGCCATCGTGATGAACTCATGCTTGCCGACCACCCGATCGACGACGAAAACTCCGCCATTGGACGTTCGCCAAACGTTGGGCTGCAAGGTGGCGGCGAAGGTCGCGCCGGGGAAAATCGCGCGTTGCGCCTGTTCGACCGTGAGATAGGCGGTGGCGTGAGCGGACGTCGAAACGACGGCGAGCGGGATTAGCGCCCATGGACTTGTCCTCATGTCATTGTACCTCAGAACGTGTAGCCGGCCTTGAGCCGGAAGCGGAATCTTTCAAAGTCGTTGTCGAGGATGTACCCGTTCACCAGCGCGCCCGGCACGGTGTCGCTGTGCGCGCTCGCCCACGGCATCTGCCACAGCGCCGTCATGGTGACGAAGAACCTCTCGCCGCCATAATGCAGGGTGGGGCCGAGATAGTAACCGCTGTTCGATTCGTGATTGAATACAAAGCCGTTATATTCATGCTCGTTCACGAACTCGAAGCCCGCCGACCAGTTCTCGATAAACCGGTAGGAAACCGCGAGCGCATAGTTGATGTCGGTTTCCTCTTGCCAGCTGGTCGCAGTCCCGGTCGGATCCGCCGGGTCCAAGAGGTTGCGGAATTCCGGCGCGTAGGTGAAGTTGAACGCGACCGTCAACAGATCGTCGAGGAAATTCTTCTGCACGATGATCTTGTTTTCCACCTCGAAGAAGTTCTTGCCGACGGTGGGCTCGGTATACAACGCGAGGCCAAAGACGTCGGTGTAGGGGCTTAGAATCCGGTAGATCGCCTCGCCGGAAACGCCGACCAGGCGCGCCTTGTTAAAATGATCGTCCGGGCCCGGATAGAAGTCGGCGAATTGCTCCGGCGGTGTCGTCGCGCCGAACGGACCGTTGTGATAGGCCTGCGTCCAGTTGTAGTTGAGATAGAGCGCCACTTGCAGCCGGTCGGTAAGACCGTATTCGAACTCGGTTCGTCCCTCGATCTGATCGTAGGTGCCGGCGATCTTCTGGTGCCGCCACGTCATCCATTGCTCGACCTCCTTGGCGCCCTGCGGCAGCAAATCGGTGGTGTAGACATAAGCGAACATCGATTCTTCGGCGGACGCCGCGAAACTAACGAGCGAGAGAATGGCCGCAAAGGCCACGCTCATGTGCCAACGCTTCCGTCGTTCCGACGCGGCGTTTGCGCTAACGATCCGAGTTATATCTGGTGCGTATGTGTCGTGCATGGCCAGCCCCCGTTTAGTCCGCGACGGGACCTCGGTATTGGCTGGCTGCCGATGCCTTGATGGCAAAGGTGACTGGCTGATGAATTGCTGCGCTTCGCGCTTTGTCCGAAAATGGCTCGGGCGATCCGTCTACTTCGTCAGGATGAGTTTGCCCGCCGCCGTCACTTGCAGACGATAATCCTCCTGCTCGTGACGAATGATGATCATCCTGTCACCCCCGAGAAGATCGCGGCTCGAGATCGTTCGCTGCGTTCTTGTGGTCGGCGGCGCGGCGGCTTGCCGATCTCGTTCGTTCGGCTTATCCCGCACTGCTTCCCCGCGATATCAAAGCAAACCCCATATCCTTATTTCAAATAACGGCGCGTCGAAGAGAGCGTCAACAGCTATGATTTAGATGCTCTCAAATTCGGACTTGATTGGCCTTCATATCATTTCGGCATTCGCGACGCGTTCACGATGCCGTCGAGTCGAACGACCTAGAATGGTTCTAGCTTTCAATCTTCTCACTTTAGTTTTGTTCTAATTCTAAAGTGGAGAGATTCCAGTCGCCTAATCGATTTCTGATTCCAAAAATATTTTGCAACGGTGTTAGTTGCCCCAGCGTCGCGGAGCCCTGATTTCCGCGGATTTTTTGGGGGTCGTCATGTCGTTGCACCGCTTTCCGTGCTTGCCTGCGTCGAAATTGCCAAGGGATCGTCGCACGAGGCGAAGGGCGCTACTCGCGGCAACTGCGATATCGATCATGGGATGCGGCAGCGCCGGCGCGGCCGACGGTGACAGCAACGAAATTTTGTTGAAGAAGCTGGAAAAGATGGAGCAGCGCATCGAGACGCTCGAGGCCGAGCTCAAGCAGAAACAGGCGCCTGCCATCGACAAGAGCGCGAAATCGGCGGCTACTCCGGCATCGCCGAAGAATGCCAATGCGGCGGTGCCAGCCGACCAGCCGCGAGCCTCGCAGGGCAAACAGGACCCGCAGAGCAAACTAGATCCGAAGGCCAAGCCGGCATCCAAGTCGAAGCCGCTCGACGCTTCGAAATTGCCGCCGCTTGATGCTTCGACGCCTGCGCCGGACAAACCGATCCTCGGCTTGGCGCCGGCGCCGGTTGCGGGTCTCAGCATCGGTGCCTACGGCGAAATCAAATTCGGCGCGCAGCAAAACCCCGCCGCCGGCGGCGCGTGGCAGAACGGCTTCGATGCGGCGCGCTTCGTGCTGCTGCCGACCTACGCGATCACCGACAACATCATCTTCAACGCCGAGATCGAGTTCGAGCACGCCGGTTCAGGCTTTGACGCCGACGACAAGCTGCATGGCACGGCGGAGATCGAGCAGATTTGGGTCGACTTCAAGATTGTCGATCAATTCAACTGGCGCGCACCCGGCGTCGACCTGGTGCCGATCGGTTATATCAATCAGCACCACGAGCCGACCCAGTTTTACAGCGTCAATCGGCCCGAACTCTATAATGGCCTTATTCCGTCCACGTGGTTCGCAGGCGCGAGCAGCGTCTACGGGACCATCGTGGACGGTCTGAGCTATCAGGTCCAGGTCTCCTCCAGCCTTGAGGACTTTGGCGGCGATTTTGGCCTGCGCACCGCTGCGAACACCGTTCCGCCCTTTCCTGCAGGCTACATGGCGGGCATTGACGGCCTTAACGCGCTCGGCTTCTCGCGTCCGGTACGCGGAGGTTTTGCGCAGCTCAACGATACCCTCGCCTATGCCGGACGGCTGGATTTCAGTCCGGCAGCCCTGCCCGGCTTCGCCGGAAGCGTCAGCGGCTACTTCAGTCCCAACATAACCCCGCGCGGCGCCTATGCGGATACGGGTGTTCTGCTCGGACATACCAATGTCGGCATATTCGACGTTGAGGCCCGCTACCGGGTGCCCGAAACCGGCCTCGAGCTGCGCGGCGAATATGTTCGCGTCGATTTCAGCCATCCGGAAAACCTGCGCGCCAACAACGATACCGACCCGACCAACAATGTCGGCAAGTCGATGTTCGGCTATTCCGGCGAGATCGCCTATCACATCCCGATGGGGACGATCCTGAACAGCGATTGGGAGGCGGTGCCGTTCTATCGCTACACCTATGAGAATTTCCAGACCGGCGGCTTTGCTGGTACCGATGCCAATGCGCCGACCGGTGCCGGCCAGCGCCAATTCCACACCGCGGGCCTCGCGATCTTCCCGTCGCCCAAATTGGTGCTAAAGGCGACCTATCAACGCGTGATCGACAAGAGCATCACCGGCGCGCTTTCGGACTCGTTCCTCGGCAGCGTCGGATTTTTCTTTTGATCTCTTCTTTTGATCCTGGAGCCAACGAAATCATGACATGGGTTCGATATAGTCTGCCGGCAGCAGCGATCGTCTCGGTCGCCTCGCCGGCCTATGCGGTGCAGTATCTCTCGATCGAAGAAGCGCAGAAGCAGGCATTCCCGTCGGCGCATTTCACCGAAGTGCAGGCCGGCCGGGTCTGGAAGGCCGAAGCGGGCGGCCACGTCGCCGGCTTCTTCGTCTTCGACCGGGTGGTCGGAAAGCACCTCTATATCGATTACGCGGTGGCGTTGACGCCGAGCGGCGCCGTCCACAGCGTCGAGATCTTGCAATACCGGGAGTCCTATGGCGGCGAGATCAGGAGCCCGAGCTGGCTCGCGCAGTTCGTGGGCAAGACCAGCGGCAGCGCGCTCAAGATCAACGGCGACATCCGCAATATCTCCGGCGCGACCTTGTCGTCGACGCATGTCACCGAAGGTGTGAAGAGAGTATTGGCAGCCTATGGCAACCGCCGCCGATAAAGTCCGCCGCGCGCGGCCGCTGCTCGGCACGTTTGTCGAGATCGAGGCCGCAGGCGCGGCCCGCTCCGAGCTGGACGCCGCCATCGACGCCGCGTTCGAGGCCGTCGCGCGCGTCCATCGGCTGATGAGCTTTCACGAACCGGACTCGGACGTCAGCCGCCTGAACCGCGAAACCTCGCTTCCGCCCGTCAAGGTCCACGCCTGGACGTTCCAGGTCCTGCAAGTCGCCGTTGAAATGCATCGCCAGACAAAAGGCATTTTCGACGTCGCGATTGCGCCGGCGTTGCAGACCATGGGCTTGCTGCCGCGGTTGGAGGGCGATGCCGCAATCGTAACGGAAGCGCGATCGTTCGATGCGATCGAGCTGCTTCCCGAAAACGTCGTCCGTTTTCGATATCCCGATGTCAGGATCGATCTCGGCGGAATTGCAAAAGGGTTTGCCGTCGACCGTGCGCTGGCGGCGTTACGCGGCTTCGACATCTCAAGCGGAATGGTGAACGCCGGCGGCGATCTCGCCGCTTTCGGGCAAGACCCGCACATTGTGCATATTCGCCATCCGCGGGATCCCCGCCGTCTGATCTGCGCCGTCGAGATCACCGACGAAGCGCTGGCCTCGACGGCGCGTCGCTTCGATCTGTTTCAGTCGGCGGAAACGTCGGGGTCGGCGATCATCGATCCCTTAACCGGCCGACCAACTGAAGCGAACGATGGAGCGACCGTGCGCGCGCGGTCCTGCATGGTCGCCGACGCATTGACAAAAATCGTCATGATTGCCGGGACCGAGGTGTCCGAATTGCTTGAGCATTACAACGCGAGTGCGCTACTGGTTTCGACCGACGGCGACGTTCGCATCACCCCCGACTGGCATTCAGTACACCTTGCGGCTTAAACGCACATTTCGCCGATCGATCTACGCGGCCTTCGCGGTCCTGTTCCTGACAGGCACCGTGTGGCTGGTCGCGGATTGGCAAAAGGACATTTCGCCCGACGAGATCTGGCAGCAGCTAGCTGCCACCATGCTGATGGTACACGGCGGCGCCGCGATGATCACGTTGTTGTTGCTGGGTGCCCTGATCCCGATCCATCTGCTGCGCTCGTGGCGGGCCGCGAAAAATCGCATTTCGGGATCGGTCATGGTTGCGTTCAATGCGGTGCTGATCGTCACCGCCTTTGGACTTTATTATCTTGGGTCGGAAGCCGTGCGGCCCTGGATGAGCTGGATCCATATCGCCGCAGGGATTTCCGTGGCGCTGTCATTTCCGGTCCATATCTTTTTGGGCCGACGGAAGTTGCCTTGAGCAAGCCAAACGTTTTTGACTACTGCAGCGGCGGGTCGCCGCTGGTGCGTTTCTTGGCGAGATCCATCTCGGTGACCGCGATCAAAATCTCGGCGCGGGTTTTCAGGTCGGGCGCTTCCAGCATCGCCTGCTTTTCTGCAGGACCATAGGGCGACATCATCGCTAGCGCGTTGACCAGCGCCTCATTGGGCGCGCTCTCGACGCCTTCCCAGTCGACCTTGAGATTGTTGGCTTTGAGAAAATCCGTCAGCGCCCCGAGCAGCGCTTCGCGGTCGACCGCTTCCTCGCCTTTGCGCGCGGTGAAATCGTCGATATAGGGGAAGTAATCCACCTTGCACTGCCGATACGCGGTCAGCACGGTCATTTCCTCGATCACCCGAAAGCGCGAGATGCCGGTGAGCTCGAGGATGTAGCGGCCGTCGCCGGATTCGGCGAGTTGGGTCATGCGCCCGACGCAGCCGACACGAAACAGCGCCGGCCTGGCTTCGTTCGGCGAGTGGGTAACGTCCGGCTGGATCATTCCGATCAGTCGATGGCCGTCGCGCAGCGCATCGTCCACCATCGCGAGATAGCGCGGCTCGAAAATATTGAGCGGCATCTGGCCGCGCGGCAAGAGCAGCGCGCCGGGCAACGGAAATACCGGGACCACCTCGGGAAGGTCGCCGGGCCCGCGGTATTCGGCATTGATCGGCATCTACAGCCCCGCGGCTAGTGCGTGACACTTCTTACTTTGTGCGCGTATCATCTTCGCGAAAACCGGTCTCCGCCCCACACCCTCTGGGTCGAGGGCATGCTCGTTCCGGAATATGCTTCCTCACGAAAACAGGATCGTCGACAGCCGCTTTCGCCCCTCGATGGTGGCCTCGTCGGTCGGGCCCCAGGCCTCGAAGAATTGCACCAGCTGCTTCCGCGCGCCGTCTTCATTCCACTTGCGATCGCGCTTGACGATTTCGAGCAGCTGCTGGGTCGCTTCAGCGCGCTTGCCGGAGGCGTTGAGCGCGGTCGCAAGATCGAATCGGGCCTGATGATCGAGCGGGTTTGCGGCGACTTTCTGTTCCAGCTCGGTCACCGGGCCGAGCGCCTTGGCCTGCTCGGCGAGATCGATCGACGCCTGCACCGCCTTCACCGCCGGATCATTGCGTTTGGATTCCGGCACCATGGCAAGCGTCTGGTTGGCCTGCTCGATGGCGCCGGTCGCCATGTAGGCTTTGGCGAGCCCGGCGAGCGCTGCGATATTGGTGGCGTCCGCCGCCAGCACTTCGGCATAGATTTGCGCGGCGGTGGCAGGATCACCTTCCGCTAACACGGCTTCGGCCTCTTTGAGGATTTCCGCGATATCGGGCTCACCGGCGCCAGGCACGCCCGCGGTCAATTTGTTGATAAACGCCGTCACCTGGCTTTCCGGGATCGCGCCCATAAAACCGTCGGCGGGCTGGCCGTTGACGAAGGCGATCACGGCGGGGATCGACTGGATCCCCATCTGGCCCGGGATCGCCGGATGCTCGTCGATGTTCATCTTGACCAGCTTGACCTTGCCCTTGGCGGCGCGCACGGCCTTTTCGAGCAGCGGCGTGAGTTGACGGCAGGGGCCGCACCATGGCGCCCAGAAATCGATCAGCACCGGCTGGCGTTTTGACTCCTCGATGACGTCCTTTACGAACGTCTGGGTGGTCGTCTCCTTGATCAGATCGGCCGCCACGTGCGGCGCCGGTCCGCTGCCTTGCTCTACTATCGTCACGGGATTCCTCGCCTGGTGTCTCGAAGATCGGGCTCGTTCTAGCACGGCCCGGTCGGATGATTCAGGAGTTCTGCTCACCTAATTGGCGGTTTGGCCGGAAATTTCAATCGGCTCCGGGCGGCACCGCGGCCGCCTGGATGGCCGAATCGCCGCACGGCCTGCTGGTCGGGCGGCTCCGCAAAGGTTCCTGTCGCGGGGCGTGCCAATGGCCGCTCGCCGGCCGTTTCGGGCCGATTTCGGGACATATCCGGCGATATCGGGATTTTTGGCCCGTTCCGACCCTCGTGCCGGCTGTTGCATTCGTAAGCCGCATTTGGCATAGCTCTGCCGTTGCCGGCGAACGATCGCCGCCAATCATTCGGATGCGGGTGTAGCTCAGTGGTAGAGCACGACCTTGCCAAGGTCGGGGTCGAGGGTTCGAGCCCCTTCGCCCGCTCCAGATTTTTCATGAGCGT